>JAAUXU010158173.1_pt1 | contig 33552 bp, 27 predicted proteins | sample 7278151 | NCBI WGS metagenome assembly JAAUXU01 (sample SAMN14350113, study PRJNA611818) | marine sediment metagenome | isolation source: surface marine sediment (1.8m) | place: French Polynesia: Moorea | collected 2018-08 | reverse complement strand
CCCCTGACCCCCCGCACCTGTCTCTGCGTGTTTTTTTGCGCCTGCCATTGTTGTGGGGGGGGGGGGTGGGGGGGGGCGTGGCGGGGGGGGGGGGGGTGGGTAGGGGAAGATAGGAAGGAATGGATGCCGAGACCGTGAGGGAAGTCTGTAGGAGTCTCCCAGGAATGCCTGACGACCGGCTTAGCGACCGTCGTCACCTACCCATCCCATCGATGCCGGCGCACAAGTGCAACTCCTGATCATCTCAGCCTCCCCGGATGGAGGTGGGAGTCAGCACTGAAATTGTCGTTCCAAGTCAGACCCCTTTTCTTTGCATTCTCTCCACCCGACAGGACTTATATCAGATTCTTATCGCGGTTTCACTCCTTGCACGCAGAAGTAATTAAACTGGGCGTGAGCTTATGGCTTCCTCCTTAGGAGCGCCCACGAACCGTCCTGGTGGATCAGCTTGACGTCGAGCCAGAGGTCGATACTAATGAAGCGTTACTCGTGAGAAGGCTCTTTGGTCGTGAAACATGGCATGAAGAATCGGGGCTTGATGAGCAGCATTATTGCCTGTCAATGCTACAAGTGATTCGACCCCATGAGGCTGTCGGCGCTCCAACGGGAAGACGCCACCGTGGCGTGCGTGGTCGAGGTCCTAATCACCAATGGCGGAATGACAGTGCAGGCGAGCGAGCATCGACATGGTAAAGGAACGCTCGTAAGCATGAACTCGTTGCCGCTGGAGCACTCCAGGAAGCCGCGGCATTTCAAGAATTAGTACTCCCTGGGTTTGTGTCTCTTTGAGTGGAGGAGACAAATTAAGACATTCCGTTAAGCCAGCCTTGATCTCTGTACACAATGAAGAAGCAGAGGACGAAGTAACACTTGGGCGCCATTTATTGACGCTTGACTGCACTTGTACGTACGAATTGGTACTCTCCAGACAAGTGTTGACTTAAGTGACAACATAGTTGAGGTCGCGCAAGATGACTTTTCAAGGACGTCGTTGACAATAGAATTATGATGATGCCTATTCGGAATCCGAATTATCCAAGCGAAAGAGGTCGCTTTCTCTCGACCCCACAGGATAAAAGCTCGAATTATCGGAAAGTCGTCGGTCTTTTTGCCTCAGATACTGGGACTTTCTAGGCGAGGACGACTTTGACTTGTCTTTCTTCTGATACAGGGACTTTTCTGACTGGACGCGCTTTCTGGCGTGGTTATTGGACATGTCTTTTGAAACCTGTTGCTTCTGCGGGGAGGCTCTTTTGACAGCGAGGCTTGAGTAGGAGTGGGCCCTGGGCAGAGCCTCGGACCTCTCGTACTTATTGTAATCAATTTGAGACGCGGACTCGGGAGAGAACGTTGTCAACGAGCTAGGCCTGTTTCTCCGCGGAAGGCTTCTTTGATAATGAGTAGCCGCTTGGTCTGAGAGCGGCAGGAGAGGTTCTTTCACGTTTGGCGGAGAACCTCTGCTTGGCATAGCTTCGTGGAAGGGTTCCATAGAGGGATACCTGAGAAGAAGAAAAAATGGTTAAGATAATGCGCCTTAAACTGAGTCCAGGAACGGCTGGTCCTGTTGTCTCCTTGGGCACGCAGTTGTCATCACTCTGAAAATGAATTATCGGGATAGACTAGGCAGTGTCAACGGTTAAGAAGAAAGCATTTTTGCCGACCACACAATCTTCCACTCACTCTGAGGTTATTGGAGGGTTATATCAATGCAGCAGCCATCTATCGCCTACCCCAGCTACTTCTTCTTCAGACCACCTTTCTTCCAGTTAGGACAAGAGTGAGAGTGCGGCAGCCATGAGTGAATGGTGCAGTGAGGACAACGCGAAGGACTGGTGGACAAGTGGGGTGGCTCCACAGACTCTGCTCTCTCATCACGATGCTCATCAATGCTCTGCTCAACTGGGGCAGTCAGTCGCACTGACGGAATCGGACTCGTCGGCCTGCTTGATGATGGAGTCTCGAAAGCTGCGCATTGTTTCTGCGGAGGCCTTGGTGGAACTCTTTTCTTGATCATAACCTTTGGTCCCCTGGATTGCGGTCTGGACGTCGGAGGAGTCGTCGATCCAGCACCTGATAGTCTCGATGACGCTCCTCTCTCCGGTGGTGGAGGACAGCGCTGCATACTCTCGCGATACAGCTTGGCCATAAGATCCTCACAGAAAGGAAGAGGAGTTGTGGGTCTGGATGAAACCACCTGCTCTTCCTCAACAGGAGTCTTCTCCCCGTCTTCGTCATCATCCCGGGAAAGCTCTTCAGGTTCTCCTTGCGTATCTGACCAAGTCTCGTTTTGAGTATCGTCAGAAGTCTCCGAGTACTCAGTCTCCGGTTCTGACGGGTAAACCGAAGAAGAGCTCGAGGTCCTTCTCGACCACGCCTGCGGTGGCAGCGGGGAAGGCCGCGCTGCAACTGGGTAAGGCCAGCCACCATAATTGCCTTCATCTTCGGAAGGAGCACAATCCTTAGGGTTGAAGCACGAGAGAAAAAGAAAACATGAAAGTAAGTTCAGGGATGATTAACTGAGATAAAAGACATTTCAAGTCGAGAGGAGGAAAATTCTTGTAGCACACGCACAACCTTGTACAGTACTCCACTCTATCTGGGGCGTGGGCTTAATGGGGCGTGTGCGATAGGGTCGCCAAGGCGAGGTTGTTAAGGAAATGCATGTCAGCTATGTATTAAGTAAGCTGCGCGTTTGTGCATCTGTGAGAGGTAATGTACCGTGTCACCTAAAAAAAGTTAGACTCCAAAAAGCGATGTCAACGTTTGTACGTCACGTTTTACTCGCTGACAGTGTTAATTAGGTATTCATTCAGGTGTTAGTAATATGGTAATGGAAGAAGCGCCTCCAAAGAAGAATCACTGTGCTGACCTCAGGCTGTTGGGGTCTCTGCCTTCTCTTTCTCGGGTCTGTTGAGGTTGAGTCAGAGGGAAATGGGAGGGACGCATTGGGGTTTAGGGCGGTGGTTGGACGTGGGCGCCGGAACCCAGAGGTTCTCGGATCATAGAGCTCGTAGTCTTCAGTATCCATGATGTCGTCCTCGTGTTGTGGAAAGAATTCTGCCCCACTAGAATAACCAGAACTCGCGTCCATAGCGAAGGAGGAGGGGCCGCTGGCAAAGGAAGGCTTTGTCATCAAGGTGAGAATTGAGGACATCAGCAGAGACTTACAGAGGACAAGTGAATTTGCTGCTATTGCGTATCATGTGCGTACAGTGTGCGTCAGAAAATACGACAGCATTAGAAGGAAGAGGGAAATTCTTAGCGTGCCAATCACCGCCAGGACACCTTTCACTTCCCGACATACAAGAGCGGGCTGGAGTACCAACTGTCGGCGGCGCGGTTGGTCGCGCGTCCCTTGTATCGTAACGTAATCTAGGACCTGCGGCTTTTCTGACTCACACGGAAAAGACGACTACTTAGTTATCTACGTAGATCCTGATATAACAAATGTGAAGTTGCCAAAGACGCTGTCTTTGCTGCCACTTACACTGCGGACCTCCTTTTGATTGTTTTTTTTGGCGATTCTCTCCTCTTCCCCGCGTACCCAAAGTTCTGCTCTGTTGCAGACCGCATAACGACGGCATGATCAACTTGGTTGAAGTCTTCATCGCTGCCCAGTGAGCGGTTGCGGCGGTAGCGAACTGGATCCATCGGTACCGGAGAGCCGTCTGAAATGTCCGCAATGGGAGAGGTTTGCAATCAGTACTGAGTACTCGGGCGCACTCATTCCTCACCCTGCAGTATGTCGTTCTACCTCTTTCCGCACCCAGACCATCACTCTCCATTGCATGACCAAGAGGCAAGTGCGTATTAGTGCAGTCACTTCTATGCATAAGAGGTGTCCCCTTCGGCATAGCTACCGCTCGAACAAACACATCAGTGCCGCTAGTTAGTCGCGTGCAAGCCTCCACCACGTGTTAAGTAGAACGTAAATGTAAGTGCAAATGCAGTATTGATACGCGAGTGCTATGAGTGCAGGAGCGTCAGCAACTCACATGAGTAGTCGATCTCCGACTGCTGGTCGAAGCTAATGGCTCTTTGGTCCCTGCCGCCTCCGTCATACTCGCTGCCATCAACGCTGGTGATATCAGCCAGACTGTAACTCTTCCTCAGTTGGTGGACAATGCCGCCGCCACCCTGTCAGTGAAGGATCACATGCAAAACTTCAGCCTTGGAAAATTTATTGGGTAACTTATTATAGGTGACAAAGGATTGTCTGTCTTAATGCTAAAGCTAATGACGTTACTTAAAGTGAGTGCAAGATCAAATTTATCCCGTGTCTGTACATAATCCACTCAAGATTGCTGCCGCTTTCTTCTGGATCTTCTCTTCACCAGGCTCTCATCACTATCATCCTCTTGGTTCTGGGTGGATTCCGCAATGGCCTTGTTGGCCCTGGCTTTGGCTCTTCGCTCTCCCCGTCCTCTCTTCGCCTTGCTGGTGGAGGGCTTGGAAACAACAGTGGCAACCTCAGGAGCAAAGTCAGGGTCTCCTTCGGGTGACACCGATTCGGGCGCAGAAGAGCTTGAAGCAATGACCTGGAATTCGCCGACAGGGTCCATGGCGGAGTCAGAATCAGAACTAAACGGGTTGCTTTCTACAGGCGCCTCTTGGGGCTGTGATTTTTTGCCTGCTTGAGAGTGTTTGGCAGTTGAATTAGGCGCTTCATTGTGTACTGTAGTGCTCTCATCGTCATCCGAGCTAAGGTCGACCAGATTGCCCGTCATTATCTGGTCAGTGCTGGTGGCAAAACTATTCTCTGCTGTTTCCTCGAATGATTCGTAGTCCTCCATGAGCTCTTCTTCTACTTCTTGTCGTGGTGCTGATGAGCTGAAGGCTCCTCCTTGAGACGCATCCTCCTCCCAGCGAACCGCAGGCGGATGCAGCAAATTGTTGGCAACTCTTCCACGTCCGGCGTCCCGCAAATCTTGTGACAAGTCCGCCAGCAATGCCGGCGCCTATTTAGAGGTGGGGGCGAATGAGCATGCAAGCGGGTTAATGAGCACACAAGCGATTAATACGGTAAGAAAAATAACTTAAGGGACATGGAAAGGTCAAAATCGGGATCAAATTACCCTGATGGCTGTTTGCATGACGAGGTTGGTGGCGTAATGAAATGCCCTACTTCCGAACCGAATGGCGGTGTTGTAGCTCTGCTCTTGCACCATGGCAATCATCCGGTCGATGTCCTGACAACAATTGGGAATAATGCTTGACCGTGAAATGCTTACAATGTCATGTCTTGTCCCACCTCCTCTCTTTTCATCAACTGAGGGTGTACGAATTTCCGATAGAGCATACTAGATCCCAGGGATCCCCGGGAGACTGGAGAAATCAGCCACAGCAGGAGCAAGATCTTCAGCTCGTAGTAAAACGGGAGCCTAGACAAAGAAAAATGGCTCATTAAACATTAAATCAACATCCACGACATCTGTACAGCGCAGTACTCGTTGTTGCACGCGCAACTTGCAAACTTCTGCGCATATGACTGTCTGAGTACACAACCGTAGTCACATGTGCTCATTACGTGCAATGCGTTCTCTCGTTAGACTTTTGCACGAACACTCTACACGGAGTGTACCTGAAGGACCGCCTGCTGAGTGCGTACTTCAAGCACACACACGTGAGCATTGAAGCTCTGCCTGCTCCGTGCTCTCGTACCTGCCTGCCCTCGTCAGCAACAGGCAAGAGAGGGGGGAAAGCGCTCAACAGCTGAGCTAGCCGAACAAGTCGAGGGCTACAGGAGGTGGACGTGGAGGAGGAAGGTGGAAGGATGGAAAGAAAATACACAGAAACATCCCCACTTCAAGTTGGACCCTGAATAGCGGCTGGCACCAGTTCCGAGTACCTCATTGACTCAGCTTCGTCTGTGATAACGTGCATGAAGGCACCTTTTGGAATAGCTTTACATACGATTTAGACACTTCAGAGGAAAACATTGACTTCGGCTTGAACACGAGCGAGCGCGAGATATCCGATCCTGCCGTGATATTCAATTTCAGCCTTATCACCAAGCTACATCTCATCGATCAGAATGTTTGTACAGTGAAGCATACTCGGAGAAGATAAAACGGAAGAAGCCTGACTCTCTTGCTTCGTTCTTAGGGATCTCTAACGTACACACGCTAATGCCTCTATCGATGATTTCTGGGAGAAAAACTGAGTGAACACCCTTTATGCCATCCCATCTTGGTGGGGCCCCGGAGGCTCAAGCTGAAGAAAATACGTAGAGCATCAGTATGACTGGGTCGTCAGGGCAACACTACAGGTCCAGAAGACCTGACCACTTGGCCGGGGTCAACAGACCCGACACGGACTCCGGAGATAGCGGATCTGCCAAGAAAGGTAACATTCATTGTTCTACGAACGTGAATGAACGTGGTACCGCACAGTTGCACATCAGTATAAGCTCATGCTCCGGATTTCAGACAGCGCCAACGCCATCTCGGCTCCAGAGATTGCCGACCTCACCTCTGGCAAGAAGAAGCCCCAAAAGAAAAAGCGGAGTAGTCTATTTGACCTCGGACTGCGGAAGCAAGATGCGGACGTAGATGGCAGAAATCTCTTCATTGACCGTAATGGGCTCAATGACGAAGAAGAGGAGGAGGAGCAACAGCCTCCTCGGTTACCCAAGGGCCGAAAGCTTCTTGACACTCTAGTTGGCATCGATGTGGACAGTTTGTTTCGCTCGGTATTCGACAACGACAACTTCTTCGAGATCGTTTGCAGCAAGAGCTATGAGGAGCTGCGCGACTTTGCTTGCACACCGTGGACTAGGAGCCGTGCCTCCGGGCTGTTGGAACGCCGGATGAGTTACCAGATCGTCAAGTGGATCGCGTTGAGCAGACAAAATGTTTTGGTCGAGCAAACGCAAGCCAAGGCTGCGTACTGCAGACGGGGATTAGTGTATGGGGTGGACACCGTCACCAGGAACAGCGGCGTCATGTATGCAGACTACTTCATTATACACATACACTATAGGTAAGCACTGTGACTTAAATAGGTAGTGATGACCAAGAAGTACAAGTGCTTCTCTCTATCCCTGCAGGTTAACGGCCGAGGGGATGGACCGCTCTCGCATGGTGGTGGTTGCCGAGATAGAGTTCTTAAAGCCGTGCCTCTTCCGCGGTCGCATCGAATCAGAGGCCTGGAGTGGCATGAAAAAATACTACGACCTAGTCGACAAAGAGGTTCAGCTGGAGAGAGATCTTCACGAAGAGAGAGACGAAGATTCCAAGACACTCACTAGAGACTTGGGTGATGTGACTGCGGCGACAGCGCTTATCAAGGCCGGTGGCGGCGTTGCTCGACTTGTCTCGAGCACCACCGCCCCATCGCAAACGAAGTACCTGAAGGAGTCTCTGAGCCGACGCAGATTATCGCACAGGACGGGGCAGACACACATGGGGAAGAACGACGTCCAAGTGGTTCACAGATTAGGTGCCGTGAACGACAGGAGGAGTGGCGTTAACGGGCTCATGATTTTTTCACTTGTTGTGCTAGTCCTATCACTGCTGTTGCTGACCGTAGCCATGTTCATGATGAACTCCGCCTTGAACAGCATGCATGAGCGAATGAATCATCTCTACGAAATGGCCGAGATGAACCAGGCGCTGTTGCAGCAAGTGAATGTGGACCAAAGACCGTTATGAAGAAGACAATCCGTCCCAATAGCGACGTCCTTTGTTACCAGTGAGGCTTTTGGTTAATTCACAGATGTAAAAGCATTCAGCATCGCTTGATACAATGAAGTTTTCCATAAAATTGTCTTTCACTCAAAAGCGCACCAGCGACGCAACTAGCGGAATATTCGTCGCTGGTATTTAGGACGAGTAACTTAATGGACTTACCAGAGGCCGATGAAGACGTCTGCAAAGGTCTCGAATGTAGTGAAGAAAGCGAATACTATCCAGTACATCATCCACTTGACCTTCAAGAGAGAAGAACACCCTTGTCAATGTTGTTGTCCACGAAGTTCAGCGCTATATCGGGTCAGGTACATACCGAAAAATCGCTCTTAATAGCTGCCCTCTAACGATTGCTTACTTATGATATCGAAATATGTATTAGAATAAAAATTATTTTGGGAGAAAATGACGGCCCTCTCGAACAAGAACCGCATTTAAAGCTGAAAATTTTTTTAATTCCTGTGGCTATTCATAGCAATTTTCCGGTAAGTTTACATTAATGCTTTGATCATACTTGGTGTGCGCATCGAAAGGCATCGTCATGCCAATAATTACGTTGTGTAAGTGCATTTCCAGGCGATCATTTTTCATAAATACAGCTTAATGGTCTACTGTAAGTTTCACATCCACACAGCATGACTTCACAAGCGTGAAAACTAGCAATATTTTTGATTCACTTACAACAGCGCCACAGGAAATGATGTGTCTGAGTCGGTGCAGTCTAGTTATATACGAGGTAAGTAAGGATAATATAAACACCACTTACGTATTCTTTGACGTTCTTGGTCTTCACAGCCTTATAGGATGCATAGGCGGGATACAACGTCCCCAGGACGAGCCTGCAAGCGGCAAACAGAGGATAGGTCATGGCTGGGAATAGTTTTCCTACGGCCGCGGCCAACAGGCCCAGGTTCCACCACGAGAAGTCAAGGTGGCGGTTGCCTATCACCCTCAAGCACAAGTCCCTGGTCAACAGCACAGCTGACCACGCCAACAGAGGGAGATGCGCTAAGACTCGTCTGAAGGCAGATGAATCTATCATGGGCCCATCCGTGGGTGGCTGCTGCTGCTCTTGTTTTGGCTCCGGCCACGACTTGGTCGAGGATGACGCGACTAAATGGCTGCCATCAAACCTGGAGGCCGATTCTTCCATGATTATTGGGTCGTTCTTGGGCGCACTTCATGTTCAAGTCTCAGCGCTCACTTCGTGCGTCGGAGTTGGGCGCCCAAAAGCAGAAGTTATACTGATGGCTCTCGGGCTTTTTTGGCGTGGGCGGCAATTATGTGGCGCGGAGACCAGAGATGCGCCTACAAAAGTGTTGGCTGGAGATACAGAGGGACGCCTGGTAGATAACTGTTCGTTGATCGTGACGATGACCTCTGGCTTGAGCAAGCTAAAGAGTCATCTTGTGTACAACGAGGGATGAAGGAGAAAATCCGTCTTATCAAGATGCTCCCACCCACACAGGAGAACTTACACTTTTCACTCTCTTGTTACAGCCTCAGCTGATCAGTTACTCCTACATGGCTTCGCTCTTACTCGCGTCTCTTGAGGCAGGATCGTCAAAAGTTGGCATCACAAGCAGGGGTACCCCAATACCTGCTGCTGCTGCTGCGGCTACGCCGCCGCCGTCGCCAATGCTATGTAGTGGCATGTTCCGAGTACATTCAGTCCAGTCGAGTCTCGATTTAACGATACTTTCCGCTGCGGACAACTTGTCGTTCGACGGTGACTTTACTGTACTGCTGAATGCACACCAGATCCACCTCTCTGACGAGGCAGAGCAAAAGGAATCATGGTCGAATGACGGAGGCACGCTCGCTCCAGTCACAGGTGCAATACCAGTCCGATTCAAGCCTGACAGACGCTATCCCGCCCACCCTGATTTAGTTCCACGAAAACGAGCTGCTAAGCACACAACGCCGGACACGGGATGCACCTGCCGCGTTCGCATTCGAGAGGGGTCATTCCGCCGGGCTTCACCAGAACACCCTTTTTTGTGCTTGTGGGTACACAATGCAGGAGCTCGTGCACGGGTCCGCTAACGCGACCACTTGGGCTGTGGCATTCCTCAATGGCGCAAGGCATGCCTGCTGCGACCCTACTTCCTTGGGGCCTCCCCACCCTTGCCCCAAAGACAGAAAAAAAGTTTCGTGCGCCACAAGAGGTTTGTCGTGATGCCAAAGCTCTTGACGTCGGTCCGCTGGTTGCCTGAATGACAGTTAAGCAGCCTTCTGTCAGCCAAGACGGGCCGCCAATAGACCAGGAAGCAGAATTGCCTGCTTGATGGATGAATATTGGATAAACTGAGCGTTCAAAAATCTTTCTGAGCTCAGTCTGGTTGAGGGTGCTTATCCAGCTTTTGACGTTCCTAATAATATACGATGCTTTTTGTCCTCATGCAGCGCAGCTAAATCTTTTTGTCATGCACTTCTTGTGAGGTCTCAAAAATTGAAGGCTCCGTCATGTTCTTCCCTGCGCCTCCCGACGATTTTGTAACGCTTCTTGGTCAGGCTGCACAATTGGGCACCGAATTGCAAGCACAAAGAGACCTTCCGGACTCTTTCCCAGCACGATCCGAATAAGTAGAAGACAAAGTGCGTTCTCTCGATCGGAGCAGCTGTGCCGTTAATGTACAGACAGATTCTTGGCCGGCGACGGCAAAAGGAAAGAAATAGAGGCAAGAAAGACCGGACGGACCAGGTGCTGCCTCTCCTGATCATGTGCGCACTCGTTCATGTATCGATCGTGACGTCCTTAAGTGTATCAAACTGAGCATTCAGCTTAGGCAACCTAGGCCTAATCACACTTGCATGGGGGGGTCTCGTTCAACAAGTAGTACTGATCTGGTGTTGCGAGGATGAATCCCAGCGCTCCCAACCCATCTCTCTTTCTCCCACTTGAGCAGAGAAAGCTGGGTTATTTTTAAAGTCTCGGACACCGTAAGTAACACTGACGCAGCCTACACATCTGGAACGCCAGGACTAAGAAAAACAGTAGGAGGTAGAACAAATACTCGTGGCAAAGCAGCAGGTCCTATTTCAAACAGCACTTTTTTCGCAAGAGATACGTATGATATCGACTTGTGCAGTCCCCTCGGCAAAAGATGACAAAATCGATAACTTTCCGGGTCAAGGAATCCGGAGCTAACCGGATGTCGTGACGAAATGGAAGTGTTTCAGCCCTGTTGCTTTGAAGGGCCTCGCCGTGCGAAGACCAAATCTCAACCAGATTTCCCCATGGTGTTCAGTCACCCGACGAAAAAAATTTGGGTTCTGGAATGACGTCTGGTATGTTCGGAGAGAAACAAATGTGTCTGTTCAGGATACAGATCCGGAACAAAAAAGTAAAATGTGTTCCAAATGTTTCATCCAAATTCTAAAGCAACTGTGGCAGGCACAAAACAGCCTAGTAGCAACAACACCTAGTGAGACTTGCAAATCACTCCTCACCAAGACAAGAACTTACGCAACTTTGTACGTGCTTGTGTGCCGAGAACACGAATGTGAACCAGAAAAAATGGCTTCTTCGAAAAGTCTGGACAAACATCTAGAACTGACATCCTCATGTGATCGAACCTCAAGGGCCGGTCATGTGGCAGTAAGAAATCTGGACACTTCTCCGGATCTTGCACAAGGATAAGTTTTTGTAGCACCACTTTCTGGATCCTGGCCACAAGTGTACTTTTCTTTCACATTCTTCTCTGTAGCAACGACAACAAAGGCTGCCATAAAATGGATGCTATTTTGGAAGGCATTGCTAAGCTTTTCCGGGTCTGTGTTCTGGTTATGCACGCGCATTCGCTTTCTTGTCACATTCGCCCAACCTCTACCTGGACTCCAAGGACAAGCAGCGCCAGAACATCTTCCGTTGCCAATCAGTTATCTGACCTGCCAATCGGAGAGTGATTACTCTCGATTTGAAAAAGCCACTACTGAGTGTGATGTTCAAAAAAAAAAAGATATTTTATTCATGGCAACAGTTTTTTTTACCCCAAGGCTCCGGCGACGAGGACCGGGATCATGCCGCCTTCGCTGGGGGTCGCTGATCCTGTAGCCGAGGCTGATCCAGGCCAAGTCGATGAGGGACCCGGGCGAGGAAGAGCGGCAAGAGTCCGAATGAATCAAATCTAAAGGTGGCTGATCACTTACGAGAAGTGGCTGAGGCACTCAGGGGGGCTCCTCGACCTCGTCCCCTTGGCGTACCTGGCAGGACGAACAAACGCTCGCCCGCGCGGGCCGGCGATGTTGCGGGAAACAAGAAATTCGAAACCTCGAGGGAATCGAGGGCGCCAAATTCAAATGAAGCGCGACTAAGAGCAACTCTTCCTCCGGGACGACGGCGACCCCGCCGACGGCTGTAGAGGCCCTGACGGAGGAATAAGACCAAATAGCACGTTTTATTGACCGAATAAAGGTGTGGACAGTGATGTGTCTTCCACGCCAAACGCCAGTTCAGTCGTGCGAAATGAGCCGGACAGACCGGACGTGTGGCCTCAGCTCTCCGGGGAAAAAAATCTCCCCGTCCGGGACCGAGGGGCCGCTGACGAATCGAATTCGTCCGTGACGTGGAAAGCTGCACTTCGGAAGAAGTCCCGTCTCCCGTGGGACGAGCGGAAACCTCCGGTTCGAGCTCCGGACGAGGAACTATTTTCTCTTTACCCCGGCCATGACGCGAGAGGCGAGCGCGCGCTCTCTCTCGTTCCACTCGTCCGAGGACGGAGGGACGGAAGGAGGCCAGGGGGGCCTGAACGCGGCGCAGGAGGCGAGGGAGGAGAGGCAGACTCCGGCCCGGTCGAGCCCAAGCAACTTTCTGGCTGCGTCGCCGTCGACGCCAGTGAGCGCTTGAACGAAGTGACGAGCGAACCTTCTTACTTGTTCTCCTCGGTGCTGTCGATGTCGGCCCCGGTGGCTTGAGCTGGAGCGGGCGCGGGCAAGCAAGCAAAGAGGCGTGAGACCGAGCTGAGAGGAGTGAAAGAGAGGAAGAGGGAGGGCAAAGAGAAGACTGAAGGAAGATTGACTGCGGAGAGACGACACCAAAGACTCGCTCTTGGGCAAGAAGGGGAGGCCCTTCCATCTCCACACCTCCGTCCTCCTTCTTTGCCGGCCCGGACGCCACGCCCGATCGAGTCCCCGATCTCGCCGTAGTCTCGAGAGCCCCGGGGGCGGCCATGTGAAGAATAAACGGCGGGCGAGGCGCCCCCATCGCCTCCTGACCCGGTCCCCGGTCAAGATGGCACTACACGGAGGATCCTCGGGACGCCGCCCGGAGCTGGTGGGCAAGCGATTCCTCTACGTCCCCGCCGAGAGTCCGGGTGAGTCGGCCTCCAAAGAAGGGTCGTCGGCTACCACGAGACGCGGGGTCTCTGGCGGCGAAGTCACCGCCAAGCCGAAACTGACTCGCGTGGCCACTTGGAACTGGGTCTCCGGCGTCATCAGGTGCAGCACCCACAGGGACGAGAACGACAGTGATTTGCAGGTAGGACGGAACTTTTATTCCTTAAAGTGGTTAGGGCCCTCCAGCAGCTGGAACATAAGTGGTGAGGAGAAAGTTGACTTCGGAACACCTATTTTGACGCCCGCTGGTCTTCTGTTACGTACGTTGTCGCAGTGTGACTTACTATGTGTGACACAAAAGAAGAGTTCTGATGCCATCTCGTTCGCAACCCTTTCAACCCTTTCGTTGTTCTTCAGACACACTTCTCATGTCCCCCCTCAGGCCCCTGGTCACAACCTCACCTTGCACATCCCTCTTGTTACACGCACACTTCCACGCTCCTTTCATGTTAGACCATGGGATATTTCTGGTGTGTTTTTTCTGACTCTCACCGTAGACTTCTACTCGCATGAGAAATTTTTAAGTTCTTGCCACTTCCAAGAGCGTTTTTGTGGGAGAATAAGTGCAGCTGCTGCTGCTGTGCGCGAAGATTATTATCATGCATATTTAGTTTATTCACAGAACCACAAAGCAACGAACTGTACGAAACGCGTGTGATGCAGTAAAGCAGAAATGAGGACGTGCCAGACCTGGGACAATTTCATATTTCTTGGTCTTGCGCCACCTTGGTCCCAAACGTGCCCTGTTCAAGCCTTTTTGAATTTCTTGAGCACGTCAAAAACGACCTACGTTAGGATTTTGACCTTGCTCTGGTAAACATGGGCAAGAATCCAAACCAACGATATACATCTTTGTCCTTTTGTATTTGACTGAACCGAGGGATGGACAGGTCAGATGGAAAAAAATTTTACTACTACGAGGGTGTCTATTTTCAATCGAAATACCTCAAAAAGTCTGTGTACCACTTCATCTTTGGAACACAGCACCTTCCACATTTCCTGTCTAAATTAAACAAGAGGCAAATCCAGTTAAAAGGTGTAATTAGCGAAGATATGACTTAGAGTCCCCCAACCAAGAACATTAAGAATCTTTTGACCAAAAGATTTCAGCAAAACAACAAAAGTTGTTCAACAAAAATTTCAATTTGCATGTTGAATCAAATCATATAAACTGACTTAATGCACAAAAAGTGATGCTGCAAACACATTTTCACATATCCTGCCATTAGGAAGCAAACAAGAGAAAGAAGTCACTTCAGAGACCAGTATTGAAAAGATAGGCTTTTTGCACTATTCCGGGGCTTGCCTTTCATCAGAAACCATGCTCGAAGCAGGGCTTCTCTTCCACCCAACAGATGGCACTACTGATTGATTAACCTTTTTTATATATTATTATCTATATCTATAATATTCCAAAAATGAATTTGTGAATGATGATCCAGGCAATCTGCTCTGAGATTCATTTTTTGAAGTACTACATTTCTCAAATGTTATGCATTGGCCTTTCTGAATTTAACTTTGAGAGGCTCTGTAGTGCTGGCCCTTCAAATAAATACTGACCTCCCTAATTTGGACAAAAACTGAAGTGCAATACACTGGTCATAGGCTTTTGCAGGCTAGCTCAGATTCTATAAAAATTAACTGAATCCCCATTCTGTGTTTTTACGCTAAGGAGGGTTATTTTTAGCCCAACTTACCACTACTAACTTTGTCTCAACTCTAGTGAATTCACAACATGTCAAATTACTCTCTACTTACTTAACTGTGATAGTTAGCAGCTATTGAAGTGAAGGTCTGATGCTACTGCAGTGGGGTTTGGTCCAACTTACCTTCAGGAGGAAAGGTTAGATCCGTACTGTATTTTTGTCATCGACCCTCAGCCACTTTATTATGGTAATCAAGGAGTGGCCAAGTCCAAAATCTGACTTCACCAGTGATTTTCAACCCATGTTACCTCGAGGACCAAATTTTCAGCTCTCTGATACCTTCCAATCAAATGATCCCCAACTTCTTAAAAAGGTGACACCCTGAAGTGCTTCCTGGAAATGAGGACATGCCATTTTGTGTGGGTGTGGAACAACAATTAAGGCATGAAACCACTCTTGAAAAATTGACAGATTTCACACTTGATAGCATTTAATTGCTCAGTTTTTTCCACACTTTTTCTGACACTTACACCATTCATGGTCATTATTTGCATCCATTTGCTGGAGCTCCGTATCTGAACCAGTTTCCATTACTGTAGGAGTGTTACTCAGTGGCATCATATTGTGTTGAAGTCACGGGAAGTGGGGGGATTTGTCCACTGTTCTTCAAGCCTTCAAAAGGAAGCAGGTGGTCACCATTCAAGCTGGGCCCACAATTCGGACGGGGGGGCACTGTTGAGAAAAGACCTCTAATAGAGAAACTTTAGAAAATACTTAAAGTATGGGTCAAAATATTAGGCACTATTTTTTGCAAGCAACATCTGGCAGTCCAAAACTAGTGCGTGAATTTTTCAAGGACATGTGTCTTCACAGTTTCTGAGATTTGTAGTACTGTGATGTTGCTTTGAGCAGTACCAGCTGCTGATATTGACGATTCTCTTTAAGCAAGAATTGTGGGTGCAGCCTTTTGCGGGATGTGAGAAGAAAATGATGATTTGTTGCAAGGTTTATTTCACTTTTAGTATAATGTTTGAGTGATCTCGTTTTGAAAGCTGCTATGATTTTACTTTTGGGTGTTTTTATTGCTTGCAATCGCCGAAATGTCCTAAAATATTCATGTTTTTTAGCTCTCATGTACTTCCAAAATGGGGAAAGTATTTTAATACACCCTTTATGGCATGTGCAGACAAAACCTCTTGGTGTCTTTAAGGAGTTACATAGCTGGGTACTTTTTTGTGAAAGTAACTCATGACAACCTTGCTCTCAAAAAACATCCAGAAGGCATTGTCTCAGTAAATTTCAGATCTGAGGTACATGGTGCACTCAGGTCAAGACTCAAACTCTCGGCATACCTATAAGAACTGTCTGACAAAATGTACAAAGGTTTTCAAATTAAACTTGCCAATTCTTCTCGTGCCAAATAGAACTGTATTTGACTGAAGACAGCTCAGATCTCCCTTTCGAACTCAGCAAAATAAACATTTCTTGCTTCACTGCACCATGAGCTCACAAGCGGCCATAAGATGAAGGTTCTCTAATCTTGAAACAGAAACATCGAAGATTGCTGACATTATGGGCATCTCTCTAAAGACCATCAACAATTTTGAGAGGGTCAGATAGTGACAGGACTGCCCCCATGAGTGGTGAGCAGTATCTCAAATTGGGTAAGGAATTTCTGGCAGACTGAAGGTCAACATCGGTGAGGATAGCCCCAGTCTCGTGAGGTCAACCATGGCCTTAAGCATCGCAAATGCCACAATGAGGAATACTGCTCACCATGATTTTCGGCTTTGCCAGAACTCCAAGACAACCTCACTGATGCAATGAAGGTCAAGATGCTCAAAAGTTGCAAAAAGATCCTCAATCTAGAGTCAACTGTTACATTTTCACAATGATCTTCGCTGTCAACCAGGTGCTTGGGCTATCTGACCCAAGGAAATTAGAGAGGGGACGTGGGCATTTTAGACAAAGCGCCAATCTGATGTTTACCAGAGGGGTGCTGTGGTCGGAGCTGATTCAAGCTGGTTCAAAGAAGCTAATTCAGAAATGTGCATGCAGCTAGAGTGAGTTGTTTCACGGGTAGAACTTGTCAGAAAAAAATCTTTAATTCATATTTTCTCTTCACATATGGTCTAAAGTGAAAAAAGTAATCATTAAGTCATGGAAATCATTTTATGATAACGTTTCAGGTGCCACCCAGTCATTAGAAATTAGTTGTTCTCACCCAGTGCATTCACAATTGAGGTCCTACTACTAATCTACCCTAATGCCAATGACCTGAAGGCTCTTTCTGCGAAGCACTGGAACAACATTTCCGAGGCATGTCTAATGATGGCCTACTGAAGTTTTTGTTACTGGATGGAGGCCAGTCGTGGCAATAGCAAGATCAGATATTACATGGGGCTGTGCCAATACTTGTACCAACAGTGAGGAAAATAAAAGGTCAGACATTTAAAAATGGCTTGTTGATTAACTAGGACTCTTTAAGTTTGATGAAACTTGATTTGAGCCTGTGCTATGATTATTCAAGCCAGGTGTCACCTTGGATCAGCTATGACCCATCCACTGTACTCTTGTAGCAGGCACACGGAGTGCCAACGGCAAAAGAAAGGGTCAGAGACCAATTAAAATTATTAGTTTTTGTGAATACCCTTTATTGATGACAGAAGAAACACATTGAAGGAAAGAAGTAGTTGCATGTGCCATTTCAACTTGGGCAGATGACATCACGGTGGAGCGCCTAAGATGATGCACTGAACCAATGTCATTCAAGCAGCTATAACTTTTGACAGGGTTGATTGACATACAGAAATGGTTTGCTGTTCTATGAAGAGCTAGGGCTCTTGTCTAAAGCAAAACTTTAGTACAACCGTCCTCATAGAAAAGCTAAGAGTGAAACTCGTAGTGGTCAGATCTAGTGGAATTTGCTGCTACTCATTTGCTTATTTCCTGAGAAGAAAAGATCAACAAATTCTCCTGCTTGCTCTGCAGCTTCCTCCAATTCATTGACAGAATGATCCTTCGATTCTTGACATCTTTTCCTCACTGTGCCAACAGTGAACTCTTTACTCAGATTTGAGTGATACACCTTGCAAGGAACACAAATTCCCACTGCAATGATAACAGTACCCCTGCATCTAATGCCCAAACTGTGATGTTACATTTTAGTTTTCACGGGAAGCTAAATAAAACGCACATTGTAGGCATTGGTGCATACATCTACTTCTTCCCTCTGAAATGAATAGGAAGTCATGGGTCAGCACAGAGCAACTGGCTGCCAGGAATAGTTATCAAACTGCCACACTGTGTACTTGCATAGTCCCTCTCTTGCTCGACCTCTTGATCTCTCACCCAAGAGTTTAATCTTGCCAGTGTCAATGAGCCAAATCTTGATGCCAATTCCTTCGTGAGCGGAAATGGCCTCATTGACATAACAGACGAAAGTTGCTACTGACACACCCTGGCCATGAGCATCTCCACCATTGTCCTCTTGCAGTGAAAATCAACCTTTCTGCAGCCAGGACCTAGTAGGCTTAGATACACGCCCGAGCTAACCACTAGTATGGAGAGCCTCACGGAACCAGGAGGCACCATAGTATCATTTGGAACAGAGGCTGGAACCAGGCGGAAGTGGGAGAAGACCAAGTCAAACAGAGCAGTCCGACTTTGGGCACTCATTACCAATGCTGTGTCAAATTCTGCCAATGATCTCAACATCATGAGACCCTTGCAACTGAGAGAAAGAGAAATGAGGAAGGTGACCCTTGGACAAAAACCGTTCAAACAAATCCTCCTAGTCTTCCCTTGTAGAATGTTGCATGTTCAAGGAAGATTCCCTCCGCCACCTGTAGTCAAGGGACACAATTGTTCATCAGGACGAGGAATGGATCACCAGGAAATGCCATATTTTGAGATTTTTACGTGGAGATACTGAGATTATGCAAAAGCTTTTGAATCCATTTTTGGGGGGAGCAATAAGTAAAAGTGAAGATGAGGCTTATTTAGCACTCCTTCAGTAATACCCTTTGTTATCTCCACAGTCGTGCGCCTGGTTAAAACTTGAAATGACTGCAATTTCTGCTACATTGTAATCAGGCGGTCTCCTTACTAAGTGCGGACTTGACTACATTTGCTTGCACACTCTGTATCCTTCTGTCGGCCTCGGGTAAAAAAGTGCAAACACAAAATTTTTCAGGAGCACAGAAAATGAATTTTGCAGTTGAGAAACCCATGAAAGTAGATAAGAAAAATTGTTTTGTGGCATCTGAAAGAGAGTAGGAAAAAGGCTTGCCTACATCAATTCCAACAGTCGCCTTTGTCAATGCCACCTGACAGTCACAACCAATTTTGATGAAAAACAGGACTTAACGGATTTGTACCCGAGGCTGAGACTATACCACAAGACTCTCTTGATATTTACTCCTGTTCCCGCATGATCCAGAGAGGCTCCTCCACCTTTTCCTGTTAGAACTTCTTGCGATCCTCATCCTGAGAGAAGAGAGGTTCTCTTGATGCATGCTGTTTTATAATAGGATGTCATAAATAGGGTCAGGGATAGATTTTATTTCTCTCTGCGTTACTGCTCCTAGAGCTGAATGACTTTTTAAAGTACCTAGTATCTACAATTTTTCCATGTCTTCTCTCGCGTGACTGGGACAGCACGTTTAAGATAATACCGACTTGACCAAGTCAATGACTTTGGTTGACAATCTCAGCCCTGATGCTGAGAAATTGAGTAATCTTATGTAGTTAAACATTGGGAGAGTACTTTTGAGTAGTCATGTTCAATAATTCAGTCACCAAGGGTGACTGAATCCATGCCTGACCAGAATCAATACTTTCATCATCACATGAAGAAATATAGCGTGAACAACTTTCATAGAATCACCTAAATTTACCATGAAGAGACATTTCTGCCTCAACAGCTCTGTGACCACCAAATGGCATGAAAGATTAGATTCCCGAGTGAGTTGTTCGGGGACTGATTAAGGTTTTGGATGAAGTAAAAAAAATTAGATGACAAAAATCTCCCTGGCGATGGAAGCATTATTCTAGTGACGGAATATTTCGGTGATGGAACAATTTGCACTGGTGACACAAGCATTGATCCTGACGACCAAAATGGCTAAGCACTGAGCCCTAAAAGATGTGGCCAGCACCAATACATTGCGACATGGAGACTTGCAATTAAGTTGAGATCCCTAAAATTAAGAATTCACTGTGTGATTCTGCACTGTCAGCGCAAGTTTACTTTATACAGTGTGTGTAAGCAACTTTTGTAATTTCTGCGCAGTTGCAAAAGACTCGCCATTTTCTCACCTTTCATGTGTTGGAAGAAAATGAAAATTTTTGGAGACTTAGCACAGGTACTGAGGATATAATTTTCAAAGTAGCCTCCATCAGCAGCGGACACGGCCGCAGTGATGGACTTGAGAGCATTGGTGCTGACCATGCTGGAGTCGACAGACTTGGTGTTCCAACTCCTCTAAATGGCGGCCTTTTGTGATTTCACACTGAAACTGAGACAGCACAGACCTCCCCTCTGCTGTGCTGTAAACAAGTGAGTCGAGGTCCAGCAATGAAGAGGGTCCTAGGCCACATTGCCTCGCAAAGCACTCTCTAACCACGGCACTGTGGGGGTACCGAATCTTAGTGCCATGCACACTGCCTTGAGGTCAGTATCAGGGGATGAGAAATATTGTTTTAATTTTTACAGAGCAAGAACGGCATTGGGGAAGGAAGCAAGTTTAAGTTTTGAAAATTGACTTTTTACATTTGATTAAATGAGTCTACGACAGTGGTGAGCCAGGTCTCATTCTGACTTGCAAGGCCTCCTGGTGTGACCTTTCAAGTGCTCCAGGCCTTTCTGTAAGGAAATGTCAGTGGGTACCTGGTGACGCAAACATGGGCTTGACTTTGACTTGACTATGAAGCAAAACTACAGTCTTTGGCCTTTGGCTACTGACTGAAAGCTAGCTGCAAATGTGGTTGACAGTGTTTATAAACAGATGTCGGCAAAGATCTCACTCCTTTCAAGGATCATTCCATGAAGAGAGTAGCCAAGTTTAATCAAGGCTAAGAGAAGACCTTCTCCGAGAGCACTTATGAAAATGTACTTACTCGGAACTTAGCATTCAGCATCGTGTACGCGTGCAGAAGTCATCAATTCATCTTGTGCTGATCCACACTGCACGGTTGATTTCAAGTATCGCCATTGATAGCGAAGACCTCGAACCTTCACTGTTTGTCACTTATGGTCTGATTCTTGGTCTGAATGCACAGTTTCATGTGCCCCCCCCCCTCCCGCAGTAGCCTCACCTGTAATCACAGAGAACTAAGCAAATATCTGCATTTAGTCAAATAGACGTAGTTACATTAGCATTGACGCGCCCACAAAGAGTTGATGTTTGGTCAGTTTTAGCCGACCTTGGCTCCCCTCTAGTGACGCCATCGCTTATTTAACTAGAAGTTTTCACCTGATCACTTCACTCCGGGTCCAGTTTGTCTTGTGGGTTTTTTTCCTTCTCCAATGGAGACAACATCTGGTGGGAGGGAGACCGGTCAAAACGGGAGAGGCCCCCCTCAACCCTTCACCGCTGACGGACCTCGATAGCATGAACGTCGAACTCGCACCTGGAGTGCGTAACACAGTGTGGTTGTTCCCGGGAATGTTGAAAAGCAGTAGTAGCATTGGTGCATTTGGTTTCAGGCCCACTCGTGGGCCTTGTCCGAGATTCCCTTCTAGGCATTTCAACCTCAATACAGCAGGAAAAGCAGCAGGTCCTGGGTGCTGCATGGCAGCAGAAGTACTTGTTATGTCCTACTTTCTTCCCTCCCTCCCTCCCTCAAAAGCAGTCACGAGCTGCTTTAGTACAAGGAGAAAGAGGCTTTCTGATAGTCACTTCTTTGTGCCTGTTCCTCCTCTCCCCTCTTTCCGCCGGCCCTTCGCTATTGGTCCCGTGTACAGCTTTCTTGCACAGGCGCAAAAAAGGAACTATTGCTGTATACACACGATTACTACTTCCTCCATACTACATACATTGGCACACTTATGAAAAGAGTGGCAAAAAGCGTTCTACTTCTGCTTCGTTTTTGCTTTCGTCCCTGTCCTGCAGTTAGTTTGCGTCTGGGGCAGACTTCATTCTAGTCCAAGGTTAGCGTCCCTCTTTGTTTCCCCGGCCTTTGTTCCGCTTTGCCCACGAAATCAGTGCAAAAGGTGGCGTCACAAAGATGCGTTTGTTTGCACACCGCTGTACGTGCTGAGCTCTGTTGCACGTCAAGAAAGAACCGAACAGCTGAAGCCACGAGAGATAAAGGGCGAGCATGTACAACGTTGCCTAAGAATGCGCCGGGCTGAAGGTGGCGATCCCATTGAACGAGATCGCCAGCTACGAAATGTCGTCAGCTCGAGTACAAAGAAACACGAACAATACGAAGAAGAAAAGGGGGGGGGGGGGAAATGCTGCTCCGCTGATAAGGGCACCTGGCAGAAAAAAAAATATTCATTTCATGCTGCTAATTCAGGGAATCTTTCCCAAGCCGTGCATGATCTTGCACTGCTGACGCCGACTCGACCCGGGACGTCGTGACATTCGAGACTCCTCAACGTAACCGATGCGGAAGCAAAGGAATCTTGAGCAGCGAGGGAGAAGAAAAGGGAAAAAAATAACATGTTCCTTTTTTTTCCGCAGCTTTCACGACCGAATTTTCACATAGTAGCGTCATGGAGGAAAGAAAAAAAGAGTCTACATCACAGCTCTGCAGCCAACGCTGCTCCACTTTTGCTTGCAACATTTGTTTTGTGCAGCAGCTCAGTGCAATTGCACTGTAATGCACGGACCAAGGGAACGATTTTTTATTTCTTCCCCCCTTTTTCATAATATGTGAAACGGTAGCAGCAGCTGCTGCCACTGCTGGCCTCGGTCGTTCGCTGCGTAGCTCAGAAAGACTCCTCGAGGCCATCGTCATCACATCCAGGCTGGAAAGAAAAGTGTATACGTAATGTTCGCATCCAACTCGTGCAAGCTGACTGGAGACGAGACCGAAATCTGACCAGAGATCCAATCCGGAGTGGTTGGGATCTCCAGCTGAAGGATTCCAAGAGCATTTTCTGCCTCGATCACGGCATAGAAAGTCTCTACACTACGCTGTGTCAGATTTGATATGGACACTCCTGTAGATTGCCACAGTTCTTTTCAGCCGAAAGATTTCCCCTCCCTCCCCCTTTTCCCTCCCCCTGTTTTGGCAGGGGGGAAATAAGTAGTAGTAACTACTCTGAGAGACACTGAGAGAGAGAGAGAGAAGCCAGATTGCCGCTGCTGCGTCTCATACAAGCCCTGCTGCTGCTCCAGTGTGAACAACATCCATGTCTTCTACTTCTCCAAGGAGGAGAAGGAGTTGGGGTAGTTTTGCCTCGAAGAAGAGGAGGAGAATCACGCTGGCGAGGGACATGTGGAGCGCGAACCCGCCGGTGGTCGTCGACCTTTTCTTATCGCATTGTGGCATGATTGAATGGTACCCCTTTTTTTGTCCAGTCTCATCTTTACAGTCCTTTTAGGGACGATCAGTAAATTTGAGTTCACCAGAATGGGTTCTGCGTAGAAGTAGCTGAAGTGCACAAGTTGGCTCGAAGCTGTGCACATTTTGCACCGTCCTCCTTCGTGAAGAGACGTGCGTGCGAAAGATTCGCGCGCTGCTCGGGTGCGGAGCAATTTTTTGCCACAACAATGTGCAAATAAGACACAGTCCTTATATGCAGCACTTGAGGACGCTCTTTATTGACACAAGGACTGGGAATATTGACTAGCTATCGGATTTGTCCTTGTACGTACGAGGGAAGCAAAAAAGTAGGGGAAAAACGTCGCGAAGTCTTTGCTTTGAAGGAGATCGCGGGATTAGCGAGACTGGGGCTCAGTCATATATATACGTATATTTCAAAAATGACATTTTCCGAATTTGATTGAGTGCATCTTAGGATGTAGGTGATGTAGTCAGATAGTTTTCCACAGAATTTTTTTTTTCTGGACCCACCTCCAGGGCAATAACGTTTTACTACGCAAGTTCAGTACATAACCAGGTGCTCGGATTTTGACAGCCCTGCGACAACACTTTATTTTTAGTTTCATTTCAACTACAGTGCTTCAGTTTAGCATCTAGACAGTAACTAAGGAGGTCCACATCAAATTTGTAATGTTGACCGAGCCTCCTTATGTACTGCGTCAAAAAAAAACAACTTTAAAAGCAGAGGGGGACGCAAAAAGTCATTATTTTTTCATTCCATGTGACTAGAAGGTCTTCAAGTGGATCTAGGACGCCACGAGAGATTAAAAAAATTGGCCTAGCCTAATATGTATATGAGTGTGTGTCATGTGTATATGTGCACTTCGGTCCTCTTGGTTTTTGCAACCTTACGCTGTTTCTGCAATACATCCATCTGCACATCAGAATGCCTTTTTTGCCACGCGAAGTACATACGCGCCTTGCACATGTGCGTACTTTGTCGAACAAGCAGTCGTTGAGCAACAACTGTTGGCTCACATGTTTCTGAGCTCCTCCACCGTGCGATAGTTGCGAGTGTTGCACTTCGAGCTAGATGACTTGGGGAGGGGGGGGGGGAGACTGTTGCTAGCACAGTTCTTGACTCTGCCCAATCGCAGCTTTGCCAGGGAAACGAACTGCAGAAAAAGGTGTGCGAGTTGACAACGGAGCGACCGACAAAGACTGAAATGCCAAGTGCAAAAAAAAAGGCGGACCAGCAGCATTTCTCCTTCACGTACGAGTTCCTCGTGATTCAGGTTGGTTTTTTTTCTCCCCTGCTCTGGCCAAGAACATTCCCGGCGTCCTCTTGCCTTAACCCACCTGGCCTCATAAAGTGCCAAAAAATCTCCCTGAAATTCCCCCCCCCCCCCTGCAGCCACCCTGAGCTCTCTTCATTTTCTTTTTTGCTGGGTGCTCCAAGCTGCTGCTGCTGCTGCATACCAGAGTCCTACGCGCTCCTGTCAGTAATAGAAATGGCTCGCCCAACGGTGTGCGGGTGGATGAAGCAAGTAATGTATGTGCGGTGGTAGCTGCCTCTCCCCCTCCCTTGCCTTCTCCCTCGCCCTCTCCCTCACCTTCGCCTAGGCCGTTCCCTCAGCCTTCTTTTGCCGCAGCAGCAAGCAGAGTAGGTCATTTATCACTACAGCCCCCACATGGGATGCCAGATTGTTCTGTCAAATATGTACTACAGGGTGACTGCCATGGTACGAGCGAGCGTGGCCGCCTTACCGGGCGGGCGGTTGTACACCGCCTGGTCGGCCTGGAGCCCCGCCTGAAAGTAGTTCCTCCGGACAGGGTCGACCGAGGCTGTCAAAACATCTGGCAAAAGGGAGGGAGGGCCAACAGGCCTAAATTAGAGCCTGGCACGTACGTACTATGAAATACAGCACCGCTGAAGCTGCAAGCGCAAAAAAGGAGTTTACCGAGGGTGCGTCCTATGCTGGGACCGACGACTTTGTCATGTAGCCAAGTCTGAGGTCTTGGTCGCGCAGTAAATGGGCGAGTGCAAGTGCATTCTGCTTCTCGTGGCATGGAGAAGTCAGAGACGGTGCACTCAGCTGGCTGCAGCTGGAGGTGGGGACACCGATGGACGTGAGTCTGAAAAGTCTGCCTGTTTGCGTTGCAGCTTCTGCTCGAGTTCGACGACCAGCCGTGGGATGATCGCGAGTGGGTCAGTGTCTACGACGGCGAAGTCCACCTCTTCCTCGTCGAGGAGAGCTTGGTGCTGGCACAAAGACCAGGGGGACAAATGGGACCTGGACTTCACCCGGGACTGGTGAGTGCTCGGTGTCACCCGTCGTACGTGCTGTAACATCTGTCTGGTCGCTGTTTTGCAGACATTTCGAGCTTTGATAGACGGCGTTGGATTGTACAAGTCAAAACAACAGAAGAAGCCCGTGGAGTTTATGACAGACTGGAAGCTGGACTTTCAGGACTACAGCAAGCTCCGTGCAATCACGGTGAGTATTGCAAAAAGTGGAATGAAACCCACCAAAGGCTACATCGTTGGCTGATAGCTCCTGGAGGCTCGTTGATCGGGTGATAATATAGTCTTTAATTCTGTTCTCCAGTCTTGGGATTCTTCTATCCCTGGTGTGAACTGCAGCGAGAAGAACAAGGAGTGCGTCCGACGATGGTGCGAAGTGCAGGCATGTCAACATATACTTAGCAACACCCCCACAGTTGTTCTGGGAAGTCGTATCCAATTTTATCGGATGGAGGGAACGACTCAGTGGTTCTCCGGCATCATACAGGGCTACTCGGAATCAACTGGGGTGAGATACGACTACTTGTAGATGTGGCTACAATGTTTGTAAGCAAATGGGTTCGCCATGCAATACGATGACAGTCGCTCTTCGTGGAATATCGACCCAAGAGTGAAGCTGTCGACAAATGCATGCAGACTTCTCCTGAACTGACTTCTTTTTCCATTCTAGGAATTTGCGGTGGTGACTGACGGAGTGTTGCAGGAGCATTTCCCAGACCCCAGACTAGTCCAGATGAACCTTCTCGGCGACAAAGGTGAGTGGCAACTTAAGTTGTCACGTTATTCCTTCATGCTGTCACATTATTCCGTCATGTTGCACCGTAATTCTTTACCCGTTGAATGTACTCTGTTCCATCCATCAAGATTTACGTAACTAATGCTTCCTGTCCCCGTCGCAGTGGTGGCGGCTATTCTGAACGGCGAGGACCCCAGCGCGACCCCTCGGCGATCGAGATCCTCCACGGCCGGGAATTCCATTGCAACGCAGCAGGTTCGTGAGTGTTGTTCAACAGTGATAAAGCACATCAACAACGGCAATGCCGACGTCATCCAAGCTAAGTTAAGCTTGTAATGATAAACGACATGCAGCTGTTACATCAAAGACGCAGTTGGAGCAATAGTACAAATGACGGAGGACGACGACGACGGCGGCGGCGGCGACTCGAGGCCCACTTCTATAGTTCGCGTGCAAGGTTAGGTTGGCGATGAGGTGCAAGTTTCCCCTGCCGTCACTGCAGAAGTCAACTCCTGGAAAGAGATCCCTCCATTGTGAAGGAGAGCAGACGAAAGACGACGCAGTTGCATCTAGCGGGTGGGGAGGGATACCCGGGTGCATTGATTTCGGATACCATGGAGTTGAGACAGTGGAGAGAGAACCATGCTGGTGGAGGACAACAAAAAGAAGTTGGCATTTTTCTCCAGTCTCCTCGGACAGAAGGGGCTACTTGTAGCAAAGCACATTCTTGTTATATTAGCTTTCTCTAAGAAAAGGTGGAGTGAGTGCATCAAAGGATCCCTGGAGGGGCAACTGCTGATTATTGCTTTCCTCGCGAGAAGAAAAAGAGAGAAGAGAGAGCGGAAGAGCCTTCTTGGAAAGGAAAGAACAATTACGCTCTCCTGCCATTACCTTTGTATGGTGGTACCCGGTACGTTGGTAGGCTGTTGTTACGAACGCGCAGATTTCCTACTTGCCCAAGGCGATAGTACGGTCGTGAGTGCACTGTCGCCGACCCTCCACATCAACCCTGACCCCCCTTCCTGCGCCAAGGGTAACCTCTTAACCCAAAGAGCAGCTTGTATAGCATAAGTGTCGCTAAAAATACTAGTTTTCTGGGGGGCAGGCTGCCCATTCTTGACGGGATGGGAGCACAGTATGAGTTGGGGGTGCTCCCCCATCATGCTCAGCTTCCTTCACGTCAGTCTGGGAGGAGATGCGAATCGAACAGACACTTCTCCTTATGAGATTTGCATCAGCAGCGCTGCTTGTGACGTAAGAAGGAAAAGCTCTCTTTCTTCTCTTTTTCCTTCCTCGTCGTCGTCGTCGTCGTCGTCGTCGTCGTCGTCGTCGTCGTCGTCGTCGCCGCCGTCGTCGCCGTCGTCGTCGCCCTCCCCCTCCTCCTCCTCCTCTTCCTCCTCCTCCTCCCCCTCCCCCTCCTCCTCTATCGGCTACGTAGGCGAAGTAGTTGGGGAGAATAGTCCTCATTCTTGCGTCGAAGGCCGATTGACCAGCACCCAATCTGATCTCAGAGAAGCTCTAATTTTTCGCTCGCAGTTCTAAGAGTGCAATCTGCAATTTTTTGCAGTCTCGCCTGGAGAAGAGGAGTCAAAGGAGATGCCACGAAATCGACAGCAAAGTCCGGTCGCGGTCTCCCCCTGAACCCTCCGTCGGCCCATCAGTGACCCGAGGACTCTCATCAGCTGTCAGAAAGAAGCCGACCAAAGCCAAAGAAGCAAAGCCAAGTCCGACTGTCACTCCTTTCATCAAGGAGGCCCGCAAGAGAGAAAAGTCAGAGTCCTTGGACGAGGATCAGTCCCAGAGGGAGTCATCCAAGGATTCCACGTCGCCTCGCAAGAGGTCACGTGGGCGTCCTCGCACGAGGCCTTTGTCAGACCACGCAGTGCAGAAGCACAACTTGCTCGTCCGTAAGAAGGCCTCGGTCGAATCGGGTAACAAGACTGACCACCAGTCCCCTCCAGTAGACACCAGCAAAGAAGGAGCGGCCAATAGAGAAGGTAAGTCAAGTCCATTCTTATGTCTGAAACTTGAGCAGTTGGTGGTCAGCGTTACTAGTGGCATTCGTGATGAGCTGGCAGCTAACGGGCCAGCAGTAATTCAAGGGTCAGCAGGAGTCGCTCTCGTCTTACCTCTAGGAGAAGTGATGAATTTTCCATTACGTGTGTGTGTGTGTGTGTGTATTAGTGAGACGAGAGGCAGACAGATTCCTCAAGAGAAACACACACGTTTTATGCTTGCAAAGACTTTGTGTCATTATCAGTGGCATGATTTTCCTCTCACGCACTTTGTCTGTCTCCGTTATTGACATTGTCGGACCTCGTGAGGGCGGCTTCCATTTGCGTTACGTCCACCGTGTGCACGTAGTTGTTTTTTGCACCCGCGTGCGTGCAGCACTTGGTGCAGTGGACGCGCGCGCGCGCCGCCGCCGCCCAGACGCAGGTGCATGCATGTAGTAAACACCCACGTTTGTTCGTCTTCCGCCCGGGCACGATGCAGCCATAATTAACTTTTCCCTTGAGTTTTCCACTTTCTGGAGCTTCATTTTGAGGAATAGTAAACACTTTATAACTCCATAGGTCATACCCTTTTACCCTTTTCTGCGAAACGTGGATGAAAAGAGAGCCTTTTTCGCATTTTTAGACGACAGCAGAGAGAAACTCAAAGAAAATGTCATCAAGGAAAAGTAATCTCTTTTTATGCCTCTCCTCTTTTCTTCCTCTGTGAAGCTTTTAATAGGCCTCCACCTAACTTTAGGCCCACAAAGAAAAGGAGGACGGCATAAAAATAGATTTCTCAGTTTTCAGTGTAAGAAATCCTTTCTTATCATGGGCCACCATGACCAGCCCTGACGACTTCTCCATGGCCGGCCAGGAGTTGAAGGACCCATTGTCCCTCGTCCTGCGAATATGAGGAGCTAACTGTGCATTCATTGCTGCACCCAAGTAATTTGGTCCAAATTGACTGCCCCAAAAGTTCTAATCCGGCGTAAAATGTCAACCTTTGTCTCTCTGAGCAATCAACGATAGGCACGAAGCAAAACAACATAAGTACATGGAGGGGGCAAACGTTGAAAAGTGAGCCGAGCTATTATCCGAACCTTGGTTCTATTTCTAAACGCCAAGCCTTTGCCAAAAGTTGCTTGGCCAGCAGTGCTTATTGCTGTGTTTCCTTCTCTGTCCACTTTTTCCCCTTATCCAGTTTTCGTCTGTATGTCAGATTGCTGCTAGGTCAACATATTTCTTAAAACTGTTTGGGCGAACGTCAAGTTTTTTCTTCTCCTCCTCTTCTTCCTTCATTATCTGGGTATTTGAAACTCGTTGGTCTCGTATAACTCCAGCCTTCTTCGTGGGCATGCATCTTCTGCACCACACTCAAGTTCTCAGCAAAGACCACCTTGGGCTGCATCGACACTGCCTACCTCGTCTCCTTGGGCCACGTGCGCACGCAGAGACTGGGATAATGTGTAATTATCAGATAGATCATACGTGGCAAATAGGTGGTAATGACCAGGGTAGATGCACTTACTTGGGGGAGGGGGGACAATTTGGAGAAGTTTCAAACTTGACAGAGGCGCGGGCGGCGTCTCCGCCTGCTCCGTGCACCGGTGCTACTTGATTCGCTATGCAGATTCGACCCCAAATGAGGTGGAAAGAGTGTTCTGGTCTGAATGGAGAGCGTGCCAATGCAAGTGCATGCGAACAAGAGCACTGGGCCCAGACTATGCATTGTTCACTGTACGAGTATTTGAGGGCGGAAAAAGTTGAAGCGGAGCACGCAAGCGCGCGCACACAGAGCAGGTTTTTCTTTCTCCTTTTTTGGTCCCAGCTTAGGATTATGAGTCCAAAATAGCTGGCGAGTCACGCACTCTGAAGATTCTCGTTGGAATAATTCAGTTGACTCGATCCACACGCTGTTTCGCCCTCTGATCGGTCTCTAAGCCGATTACATGTACTGTATGTCCATCGTCGAAAGCATCAAGATGAACGGTTTGAATCGCGCTGTCCGTGTACCAGCACGATCTTTTCCAACGGGCGCGGCAGCCGCGTCGACCACCACGGCGACGACAGCGACCACGGTTGCCAGGCGGCGACGGCGACGACGACGACGACGACGACGGCGGCGGCGACGGCGGCGCTACTGGTGGGAGATTCCTCTGACCAAGTCTGATCGATGGAGGTCGCCGTTTTCCCACTCTCTCTTTCTCTGTCACTCGCTCGCTCGATCGCGCACGCGATTGTTATCGTTGTGCGATCGCCATTAAACTTGGGGCATTCATGCAGGCCGCGGCCATGGAGTGTCTGGCAGACTTCGAGCCGCTGTCCGTGAAAATGACGTGTTGCAAGCCCATTTTTGGCCTAATTTTTCCCTCTGAAGTCGTATTCTCATTCCGTATACGCACGCACTTTGTATTCCGGTGGGCGCGTGTGTTCTCATTCCTCTTGCGGCAGTCGCCTTCACGCCCTCTGCTCCTGCCTCGCCCTCACGGCCAAGGCCTCGTTGGAGGGCCGGCTGCTGCTGCGTGCTGGCGGCCACGCTGCTTGAGCCCAGCTAGGTGCACGGGTGCTCGTGTGTGTCTGTGTCTCTCTCTCTCTCTCTCTCTCTCTCTCTCTCTCTCACTCACTTGTTGCAAAGGCTTTTTTTTCAGGCGAAAAAGCTCGTGCGTGCGCTCCTTGTGTTCGGCTGCCATTTTGCCGGTGTCTTCCACCTCCTTGCCCCCGGGGGCCGTTGTCCAGAGAGGAGCACTCGTTCGTTTGCTCGCTCGCGCGCTTTGCTAGTTCGCTCTCTCCTGCCTGCAGTTGGCCTCGCTCTGCCGGTGCCTCAGCTTGTACGCAGCCAACAGACTAACAGTGAACTCATTCGCCTGTTTCTTACAAGTAAACAGTTGAACTGCAAACTCCGGTCACCAGAGGCGCTGAGTGTGTGTGCGGGTGGTACCGGGTACTGACGCAATCCATTGCTCTACGTGGCATTAGCTGACCAATTCGGGACACTCTGAAGAAGTGCAAAGCAGGATATTTTTTCATTAAGGCATCTACTCGGACAGATCGAGCCTCGCTTTTTGTTGCAGTGCATTCGTTGCGCTGTCCTGAGCAAAGAAGAAGGAACGAGACCTGCTTGGTGGTGTTAGTCTGTGCACTGTAGGTTGTACCAGTGACCTTTTCGATATTGTGAGAAGAAAACACCGGATCTCTCCACGGGATTAACCCCACGAGAATCACGTCGATGGTTCCCCGGACCAAAAGTCATCAGTTGGTAATCTCGCAGTAAGACAAAAACATGCTCTGTTGGCTCTTTGGAACACTACATACACCTACGTACTGAGCACATATTGTGCGACTGTGCGTACGAGCCTATTGTGGTGAATCATCGTTGCACACTTAACTTCTTGCCTGAGGCCTCTCGAGATAAATAGCAAGCTTCAAGAGCTTCAGATAGATAATTAACACATCTGGGAGAAAGAAGGCAACAACGTGGTAGGTAGGGTTGCTGCTTCATCCACGCTACGGCCGAGTACCTCGCCCTGCACCTGCAGCCATCAGGATTTGCACACTCAGACCATGCGTCACGTTGGCAATTTCCTTGAACCTATTGGCGACCCCTCTGCCTTGGGCTGGAGACGAGGTCGTCGTCGTCGTCGACGTCGTCGTCACTTCCGTGGGCGATCTCGGCCTGACTCAGTTGATGCTTAAAGAGCTCCCTCCTCGGTGTTGAGAGAGAGAAAGAGCAAGATCGCTTGCCAAATCTGCTGTCGCGTCTGCCGCAGCGCACAAGTCGTTGCTGCTCTCGTCGGTTGTTTCCGATGGCACCAGCTGCTTGCCCTATTCTCTCTCTCCCTCCTGATGGAGCCCCGAGGCGCAGGGGTTGATTATTTATCCCTCACTCTCCTTGTCTTCTTCTTCTTCTTCCTCCCGATGGTCGTCGTCAGTTCAGCCACGTCGTCTCTTCCCTTTTTTTTCTCCTCTTTTATTTTATTTTTCCCTTTTTTCCCGGTGGTTTTTGGGGGCCAAGCTGTCTCGATCTTTGTCTCGCTCTCCAGTTCTCTCACGCACGCGCGCAGGCAGCACAAGCTGCTACGGCAGCTTGCGAGTCAGTCCATCAAAGCAGTTTCTTCTCCTCGGTGTCTGCTTTGCCCCCAGGAAACCGCTTCAATTCTTTGTTCAGTGCGAGCAAGCACCTGAGCCACGTCGCCGTCGCCGCCGCCGCCGCCGCTGACGACGACGACGACGACGACGACGACGACGACGACGATCTTGAAATCACGCGAGGCCTCTTCAGCACAAGCGTGAGCATTAACGTTGCCTCGTTGCGAACGATCCTTAGTCATCCGGGACTGGGGGAGTGAGGGACAAGGCAAGATCCCCAGGCAATAGTGCGCTCTGAGGGAGGGGCATAGATTGTCTCTTCGTGAGCAGGACGGACGCACAAGTGCTCATAGCTGCAGACTTCTCGCTGTCGCTGGACATGCAGGACGTCCAGGTTTCTGTGTCCCTTTTCTCCTGGTCCCAGAGAGAGAGAGAGAGAGAGAGGGAAAAAAAGCAGTTGTGCTCGTTCCTTCTCACTTGCGAGCTGCTGACTCAGTCGTTTGAGAACAGCTGTGCGGCGACGACGGCGGCGACGGCCACGACGGTGTTGGGATCACAAGTGTCCGTGTAATCAGGAGGGAGCTGCTGCTGCGCTTGCCTGGATGGTTTCCTCGTAGTAATCAAGCAGCGACGCCTCCGGGCTGCTCCTCCGCCACCGTGTGGCGCGTGATCCGCCTGCACACATGCCTTGTTGCGTTTTTGGCGTGACGATTTCGCTGTGCTAGGGTGAAGAGCGATTACAGCCTCTCGTGGCTCGCTCGCTTGCTCCATTCGGCCAGGACTTCACAACTTGCGGACTGTTGCGGAAGGTTGAGACGACGACTCCGCCCGGATTGCATCTCCTCCGTCTTAGTCGGACTGGCCCCGGTCGTGCCATAGGAGGGTAATGTCAGAAAAAAGGGCGAGGATTCAAATCAGATGGGCTTAGGAGGACACCCTTAGAGTCGGCGACCCGGCGGCTTGGCCCCGAGTGAGCTCGAAGTTACTTTGCTTTGTTTCTCCACGGGCGCCCCTGGATGTGCTTGCTAGCGGGTAACTGGTGGCCGACATTGGAGCCCGAGTAGCGGTAGGAAAGTGCCAGCTAGACGCACATTTCGACCACAAAAACAGACTGATTGACGTTGTTGTTATTGGCGTTTCGTTTATCTGCCAACATGATGGTGTTGCAATACTCGTATGTGTAGGTCCGGTTTTTTTTCGGTGAATGCACCCGCACCCACGTACTTGGCTCTCTCTCTCTCTCTCTCTCTCTCTCTCT
>JAAUXU010024271.1_pt1 | contig 33553 bp, 31 predicted proteins | sample 7278151 | NCBI WGS metagenome assembly JAAUXU01 (sample SAMN14350113, study PRJNA611818) | marine sediment metagenome | isolation source: surface marine sediment (1.8m) | place: French Polynesia: Moorea | collected 2018-08 | reverse complement strand
GTGTTTGTGAAGAAGAAGCCACCTTACCACGATGTCCATATTCGTCTCTCCGGCCTCTTCCAGTGGTCCTTGGTGTGCCCCCCAGACACTGAGAGGTCGACGCTGTCCTTTATTCCCTGGTTCTTCTTCCTGTCGTCTCTCTCCACGACAGAAGACACAAGGCCATTGAGCGAGCGCTCAGTGAATGAAGGAGCTGACGAGGGAGAGCGAGCTAGAGAGAGCGAGACTCTCTTACTACTTATATGCATATACGTTTGTAGTATGTAGTACTGCAGTACTCGCCCCCCCCCCTTCATGTCTTTTGCCTCGAGCCGTGGCATTAAGGCTGGCTGGCGGTGGAGAGGAAGGGAGCAGAAAGAAAGCAACCCTGCAATGATTAAGATAGCCGGAATCCTAGACTACTCAGAAGGGAACAAATCTCCAGGATGACGGCTGGGGAACCGTCTGCCACGGGGGAAAGCGCGTCCCTCGCCGTGGCCGCGTCCACGTCGGCACGGCGGACGTGTACCGGGGCGTGTGGAGCGGCGGAAGACACGTGGCTGGGGCGAATCGAGAATTTGTCTCTTCATTCCTGGTCCCGGTTTGTGGAGATGTCTGTGATTCTTCTTGGGAAGCCCCCTGCTTTCTATCCCCTCTTATATGGGGAATATTTCTTCTTTCTCTTTGTGACGGCCATCATGTGAACGACGAACCCAAGGGGCAAGACAAGTCTCATGTCGCCCCCCATACTCAAGTTCCTCATCCTGTTAATGATATGCGAACTCAGCCAGCAACGTGCGGATATCGCATACCTCCGTTGACGATAACTGCAGCTTTGTCGGGCGCGCGTGCAATTTTGAAGGCCCACAAGGCCAATGCTAGAAAGTCAAGACCACACAGAGGCTCCCCTACTCGCTCTTTTTATGATAACACCGTGCGTGGAACACGAGACCTGTGGTACAGCATTATCCCAAGTGTCACGTTGTTCGGTGGAACGAACATGGTGTGCGTACACACAGAGAGACAGAGGAGGACTGCGTGTACACAAAGTGGGATGCAATGCGCAGTGCGGTGTCATTTGTACCTCTTTTTTTCGTGACTTTGCCGGTAGTGTGAACATCTTTGTTACCTTTGTGTGCGCGCGCGTGTGTTTGCATACAAGCCAACGTCCTGTCTGTGGACAACACTGAGGCTTCGCAGGCCACCCTATTGTCGGTCATCCGCCCAGCTCGGACACAATTGCACGTACGTACACAAAGGGACGGCTCGACGAGGCAGTGTGTGCAGTGCAACATGCGCTCCAAGACGTCGCTTCTGACTCAGCGTGCAATGCATACACGCTGCATTCTGCTGGCTTGTGCAGAAAAAAAGTGCACTCTGCTAACTTGGCCTCTGGTGTTACACTTTCATCGCTCTTGGCCCGTGAGGACACGCACAGATGCGCGCGCGAAGATAAAGAGATAGCGCCTCTTCCATTCTTCTGCCAAAAAAAGAGGATAATCCTTCTTCCTCAGTCTTCTCTCATCATGGGAGTGTTCTTGACAGGATCGTGTGCTAGCTTTGCTGCTTCCATATGTGCACACGTCCGTAACAGGGCATTAAGTTTATCTCCTTTTCCTTGGTCCTGGTTCGCACGTTGCATCATGTATGATATTGGCTGCGGTCAAGGTGTGCTAAAATTGATACTTCATGGGGCGTATTCAGACATGTTACAGCTGCTAATAATACGACGTAAGTGCATACATACACTTGCCGTCAGATGCTTTCTGGAGAAAAAAAGAGCGAACTTAAAAACAAACTTTTTCCCGGTCTTTTACTAGGAAATTTGCAAAATTTTCAATAATGCTGCCTCTCCCTCCCCCGTCCCCACCACAACCCCTAACTTGACATTGTCAATACAGCTATTCATTATTAACGAGGAATCTTAAAAGTTTGCTTTTTCCTTCAAGCTGTACGAAAACCCATGTCAATGCATACGTAAAGGATGACAGAGGATGAGCAGCTCAGTTCCTTACTCCTCCTGAATCACTGTGTCGTGGACGAGGTTGGCACTGTTCTCCAGGCACTTTTGCTTCAGCTCGAACAGCTTTTGCAAGTCACCCCACACTTGGACCCGTGCATGTACAAAAAGAGAAGACGGGGGGGGGGGGGAGGGAGTGCAAATAACTTTTTTAACCGACGTGGTGATTTTCTGTAATTACCTGTTTATTGGCTGCGGTCAAATTCTCCTTAACCTTTTTGAGTTGTTTTCCCCCTTTCATTGATGACCTTTAAGAGCAGGTCACGGACAGATTTCTGCTTCTCCTGACAAAGAAAAGGACATTATTGACAAATTGACCAACCAACTTACCCATGTGGAAACAAAAGGTTGCTATTCAACAACACGAACTTTCTGCTCCGGGAACACTTGAATGACCCAGTGTCTTGAGCTCTCGGTGGGCTATGACGCGTGACGTGAAGACTTCATGCCTTGTCGTCATCCAACCGAGCTGCCAGAGGAATTCACGTAGGTCTTTAGCCCTTCCCCAGCCCTCTTCAGCCGCACTTGGAGGATCACCAACTGTTGCTCCAACACGTTGTGTCCATGGAACTTGCTTAGTTCGATAGACAGTGCCCCCCCCCCATAAGTATTCGCCCCCTGCTGGGAAACGGCCGGAACAATGATTTCCATGCGATTTCAGCAGCAAATGGCCAATTTTTCCTCAACTCCTGAGGGGAAGGGAAGCCTCGGACACACCATCACCACTGCTCTCCTTCGGGTGCAACGGGCGTCCGGTCCCACAAGGTTCCAAGGTGTGCAAAAGTATTCGCCCACTCCCCTTTTCCGAGCATCTCAACTTCCTCAGTACTGCCATGCTGGATTGGATGATGGCCAATGCTGGAAGTTACAGATGTGTGTCACATTGCTGCTTTTACTCATCGTTCGTCATGTAGTTACAGCGCATTGTCCGTTCGACTGGAGGTGTCAACTCACATGTGCCACGCCATGCTACTTGTCTGAAGGTCAACATTCTGTTGGCGCAAAGGTCGTAGTAGCTCTTTGATGATTGGCGCAAGTCTAAAAGATGACGGAGCTATCTGATAGGCAAAAAGGGAGCAGCTGGTACATTTATACGTATTCATGGGAACTTTTGCTCGGTGCCTGGCCTTCCTTTTCAATGATTTTCATCGTCAGTTGTGATACTACCCAAGACGTCTCCTCCAGGGTCTGGCCTTTCTGCCTTTCTTCTGATATACCGTACGTAGACTTCTCCTCGTGCAGCCGTTCAACACCTTGCTGAGTCTCTCTAAGGTGGAGGACGTCGAATGCAGACGTTTCACTGACACTGAGTCGTTAGCAGCCACCTACCGGAGTCCTCCTACACGAAGCTGCTGCTCCTGCATGGCCAGAGATTGCGTCGCCTGCCCAGGGTGCTCATACAGCACCTCCGCGGTCCTCGCCAACGCGCCAGCCTCAGTCCTCAGCTCAGACACTTCGGATGGGTGTGCCTGGTCGGCAAAATTGTTATACTTTGTTAATTACAGTTCTGTCAAATCACTATACTTGCTCACTTAAGTACGGTCTCTCCAGCAATGGAGCTCGTCTAGACTACGACCTCCTCGCCCAGCTGCACTGCCTCCCCGTGCATGTCGTTTAAGCACTCAGCGGTGTTCTCCTCGTTCCTCGAAGAGTTGGGCTGAATGTGCGTGAACAGATAGTGGATGACATGATGCAAACCGTGCGATGATTGCTGCCTGAAGCGAGTCAGCTTGTCCTCCATTGGATCGTTGGTGACATTCCTCTTGTCCGTTAACTCATAATAAGTCTCTTGTCTAAGGCTTTTGATCTTATTCTTGATTTGGTCCATGCCGTCCTTCAAGAGTAATGACATGCAACATAACCTTGAGGTCGCACCTATCCGAGTACAAGCTGACTGGTGCCTTCCTGAAGACTGGCAATAGTGTTTCTCTAGGCCTTCACCTCTTTCGGCAGCATCACGACGTAAGAGTTCATGTCGGCCTCCTCCGCCATCCACCTCTCCGACGTGGCACTGGTGCTGGCTTGGTGCAAGTCCCGCAGCTGAGACTCCAAGCATCCGATCATCAAAGTGCTATGGGAGCAGAAGAAAAAGTGCCACTTTGAGCAGGAAAGGGCTGGTCTTCCTAGGACTGTGCGACATTAAAAAAGTATCATGTCGAAGATACTCAATTTTTTCCATAGTATTGTCAGATATTCAATTCGATACTCGAGGGTATCACCACCCGAAAGTACTGAGTACCGCGTCACCAAAAGTACAGTCAAGAAGTAATGCTCAATACGAGAATGCGAGAGAAAAATTCGTTGCAGACTATGTAGGTGAACCTCAACTTTAGAGCTGGGTTTTACTTTTTAGACAAACTAACTGCAGTGTTTTCCAGAGTTACGCTGAAAGGTTTACACCCGCTTATAGGTAATATGGAGTTGATTCGGGGAAAACGGTGTGATCATCATCACATGGTGATTCCATGTGAAGTATGTATTTGGGGCTGAAATATTCGGAGTGTAAAAAGGAGAAAAGTACCGTTTTATAAGTACCGCCAATACTTTTTAGGCGATATGATGTTCCATCCGATCGCACAGTATTAGTGCGCGCATGCAGTACTTTTACTGACATGAGTACGTATAGTGCAATACGCACAGACACTGAATATGCTTGGATGTTTGACCGCTTGCTTGCACATTGATTCTTTGCCCGCATGCTTTTGCTGCATTAGTGCCCTCTCGTGCCCCAACCTCTTTGCAACCTCCGACATCTTCTCGATGTTGGGCGTGCTCTCCCCCCCCCACACACACACACACTCACACACCTGCGAGGAGAAAGTTCACAGCAGGCGTAGCATCGACAATGAAGTTAAGTCACGTCAAATCATTTCCGGCATCGGTGCACACCATCCTCTGCATTGTCTTAATCCTCTTTGCCACGATTTCCTCCTCCTTCTCCATCTCCTCTACATCCTCCCTGAGCTCTGTATTTTCATGGCTGCTGCTCTTCAGTGCCTCGTACTCCTTGTGGGCCAATTTCAAGATCTCAATCAATGCTTTGTACGAAGCTTACGTAGTAACAGAGTAACTGGTAGTTGGAACAGTGTTGTTGCATAAATTCAAGCTGAAGAGGAATTTCTTGTTCACACAAATCTGTCACCTCCAGGTCTGCCAAGAATTCACTCCTGACTTCCAACTTGACAAGGTTCTTCGCAAGGTAGGCACGCTTCTTGGGATGGGCATCAACAGCACACGTTAGAGTACAACGAACACTCGTAGTACGGCAGCACGAGCCTAACAGCGTGTAAGGATATTTACTTATAGGTCAGAAGATGTCTTGTCTTCCTGAATCCCACGCATGTACATGTATGTAGAACTGCGTACGTAGGCTACCATGCATGCAGTCAGGGTACGAATCAGTAATCCACGTGCCGAATGATGACAAGGATGACTAGCACATACTTAAGCCTTGTGACCTTCTGGCAACCTTTCCCTGAATCCCTCGGCAATCAATTGCTATTTGAGCACACTGAGCATGTCCAGCACTCTAAGCATGGTGTTCTCGGGCATCTCCTCCTGGGTGTCCACCTTTGTGCGGCCATCAATCTCATCCAACATGTTGGGTAGAATCTAGATTAACAAAAAAGCATCACACTGCACATAGCTCTGTGTGTCCGTACAGTGCGAGTATGAGTACGTATACGCACCAGGAGAAGCGGCTCTCCAGTGTACGCATCAAAGGTGATGAGGTTGAGATTCTTGCTAAACTGCTTCTTGTTGATCTCTCCCACCAGGAACTTGACCTGCTCGTTCATGATGATGACCTTCAGCAAGTGAAACAACGTGACACAGGTGGAACACGCACAGGGGATGGTGCCAAGTTCAGTGTTTCTGCTCTTGCAGCATTCTCATTCTTAGTTTTGACTATTCACTTTAGTCCAATGTGCTCAGTTTTTTTACTGTTATGTACGGTTAAGATTACGCAATTGTCTTATCGACCTCTCCAAATGTATGAAGACTTTCTTGGAGAAATTTGAATTGGAAAGTTGTGCACGACTATCTCTGGCCAAGAGAATAACTTTGATTCCTGTAACAAAATTAGTGTGCTAAATATGGCACTCTTAATGTGGCGCCAGCCACACGGGTCTTTTCTTGATTCTAAGGAAATGTTTCTTTTCTACACAGAAATCACTGTTAAAGTACTTGTAAGCTTGTAACAGTAGCTGCTCATACCAATAGATGGCGTGAGAGGTAAGGGCAGGATAAGAAAGAGAAAACACACTTTGGTCGCTTTCCTGTACTATCCAAAACGTGCTAGATGCACCCACCCACTACTACATGCTCAGTATGCCTAGCGTACACTAGAAATCACTGCCATCTCCGAATCAGTGACACGAAATAGCACTGTAAAGAAACGCGGCAGGAAACTTTCATCTGATTCTTGAGAGCAATGCATGCATTAGTTCTGAAGATGTAGGTTCTGTGATCTCTCAACTTTAATTTCAGGCACTGCACATTCTCCATATCCCAAAGAAGTACTCGAAAAACGTTGTGACTTTGGGAAAAAAAAGTCATTGCGCAAGTGAACAGAGGAGCGAAGCCGAAGGAAATCGTCAGTGCCATAGAAATTACCTTCAACTTCTTGGAGGGCCAGGAAGCTCTATGAAGAGACTGGAGGTCTCCAAGGACTATGTCGAGTCTATTTGCTAGGCCTTCAAAGAAAGAGTAGAGGGGTGCTAGCTGAAGATGGCTGAGTCATTGAACAAAAAACATAATTAGAGTTGAACAATATTCTTTTGCCTGCTCTTGAACTTGGTCTTGATAATAAGATTGAACGACATCTATCACTGCTGTTTACTCAGGGATGTGGACTGAACATAAAAAAACCCCTTCAACCATGGTAGCTCGGCGTTTGACAGAGACATAGACCAGGTTCAAAGAGGACTAAGTGGGTCTGACTGGAATTCTTTTAAGACTACTCAATGACTTGAGACCAACAGAGGTTTTTAGGAGCAACACAATACTTTACTCTTCTACTTGGAGGGGACACATACAAGAAATCCTCCAAGAATTAGGAGCATTAGACCAACAACTTGTACGTGACCAATCTACCCTGAAGGCGAGCGGTTGCCTCCAACTCAACCACAACAGGGCAGGGAGAAAATGGTTAGTGTAGGAAAGAGAGCCGGAAGAATGGCTTGGCAGGCCTTCACCATGATCCAGAAGATTAGGAGAGTAGAGTCCTGAGGGTAGTCCTGGAGAAGGGCCAAGGGCCAGAGGAGTCAATGAAGCTGAAGAGAGTTGCCCTTCCAAGCTCTAAAAATGAGTGAGGATTTTCTCCTCTTTTATGCTCCATTTTTGCTGCACAGAGGGTGTGACCAGAAAGGCTGACCCTCACGTAGGTCAAGTCTCCCTCCCTTCCTAATGTCATCATGCCTGCAGAGCAGCTGCAGGCCTCCCTGTCCCTCTGCAGCAGATTTTCCCTCCACAACAAAGCCTCATAGAGGAACAACAAAGGACACAGCCGGACACAGAAAAGACTGCAGAAACATCTACCTCGCTAGTAAGTTAAAATCTTAACCACAACTGCATATTTTGGCGCGCCGGTGGAAGTAGAAAAGAGGGCTCACATTCCAAATGCTAGTGCGAGCCAGGACAAAGGTAACAAAAACATTACTAAAAGTATGAAGCCCTGTGGTTATTGCCACATTGCGGGCCCACGAGGGACACCTTCTGAGTGTAGACCAAGTTTTTTGACTCGGACATCCTCCAGTCAGAAGTCGGCGGAGTTGTTCGCCGAGGCTCACATGGGTTGACTTGATGGAGAGTGTTGGAAGTTTATTTAATTAACCCAGCATTCACGTGCATATTACACTTCTATCTAAAGACATAACTGCGGGACTAATGACAATGATAGTAACGTTGGGAAAATATTGCTCGAGTCTTTTGTACTAACACACTTTGCACCTCTAAATGTGAATGGGTGGAAAAAATCAGGCATACATTGTGTATCTACAGCTTCTCTAAAGCTACTTTTCGTAAGTCATACTTAACGTTAGGTACAGGGGGGATCTTATCTGCTGAATCACATCCTTCAGAGGCTGCATTGAGAGAGGCCTCACTCACTTCTGACTTTTTTTTAGAAACTGTATTACAGTGTCGATGTTTTCCTTCCTACTTGACAAAGTTGGGATGAAAGATTTAAGTGCTTCATTACGTAGGTAAGATCGCCCCTGTATGTGCACAGCCAAGAAGGCACTGACTCTTGCAGTGCAGAAACGTCACTTGTCCTTCACTGAAGTCACCGTCCGCACTTAAAAGCAATAACGGGTGAAGTGTTATATCTACCAGGTAGACAGGTACAACAGTGGCTTCTCCCAGCCACAGGAACCCAGACTTGTGGCCAAAGGCAGGGTGACGTCACTGACGCCTTGCACGTCCGCCGTCTACGTCCTTGTTAGTGTGCCAGTCCATGTGGTGCTTACACATCACTTTGATCGTTACCCCGGAGCTTCTCCCGTGCCAAGTCGACCTCTGGGTTGGCATTTCTCGCCTCACTTTCTGACAGCCTCGTCGAGAAACCTGAGAAAGAGTCTGACGTTGACGTGTCCGTTGGCGGGATCCATGCTTTTGGCGTTCCCGATGGCCTCGTGCACGCGGCCGTCGGAGATGTTCATGGCGTAGGCCGTGTTGTACGTGCGGCAAACGTGGCGAATGTCGTCCATGGACAAATAACCTAAGAACTCTCATGAGTCATCGCAGTCTGAGGAGGTTCGTATGCGTGTCATTCACACATGCTCTTCAAGGTACCTTCCACGTCCTGGTAGGCCTCCTCCAGTGCCTGCCTCAACTCCCCGAGGTCCTCCAAGTTCTGTGGCTTCGGACTGGTGGGCGAGATCGGACTGAAGAAGAGATCGCTGGGTAGGGAAGAAGTAGACTTGTCGAGACGCTGATGAATGGATTAGGGTTAGTTACCTTAACGAAGGGTAAGATAGATAGCGCACTCACCATGAGGGGCTTCCTGGCCTCCCAGGCGGGCACAGCGTGGGTGACAGCGCGATCGATGGACGGAGCTGGTGGTGGAAGTGAGCGGGTGGACTTTGTGCTGCCACAGCTGGAGTTGACTGTAAGTGGGAGAACGAAAGAATAACATTTGCAACCACTTCTTCGTCGACTTCCATCGCTGCACGAGTCATAGAGATGCAGTCAGACAGCTTTGAAGTAAGAAAAGCACAAACTCTCACACTGAAACAAACACACAGCATGAAGAAGAAATGTATACAATTGCTCTGGTTTTTTTGGAGGTTCTTTTTGCACATTCACATGTGCTTGAAGGACGTGGTGCACGCTCCAAAATGGCACCTGATTAAATATTTCCTATGTTTTCCTGTTTCCATCCTTTTCCTCTCTCCTTAGACCTTCCTAATGCTTTTCACATACGTTTGGAAGACGCTGAGTGTTGCCTCCTTGACTCGAGGAGATGCGGATCGCTCCTCTCGAGATAGCCGGTCAACAGCTTGATGTTGTAGATGTTCCTCCTGGCGGTGTCGCAGGCGAGGAGTAGCTGCCCCAACGTGGCGTTGCTGAGCGAAAAGTCCGCCGTGATAGTCATCTTATCCGTGTGTGTGTGCGTGTCGTTGAGTGTTACCTAATTTCCAAATTCGCCCTGCTTGCGGCCAGCTTGACGTGTTGCTTCGAGACCTGGTCGTTTCCGTACTGGTCGTTCTCCTCCAAGGTAGCTCTGAACCTGTTGAGGTCGAACTTGGGGGAGTTCAGCAACGTCTTCTCCAACTCGAGAATCAGCCCCGCGTCCAGGCGGTTGTCGAACGGGGTGGTGGAGCCGAACGATCTGGAATGATGTTGATCGAGTAGTAGTCGCATCGCCTGTGTAACGTTTCGGACGTACGTACCTGCTGGGGGTGAACTCCGAATCTTGCCTCCGCTGGTGATGATGCTTTCGCTTACTTCCCTCAAGCGGTCCGTGCTGCTCCAGTTCCTCCATTGATCTCGTCTCCTTCACTTGAGCCTCATATTGTGCCTTGGCCTGATGGAGGTAGCGACACAGGTCCTCGTAGTTGGTGTTCCCAGGAAGCCTCTGGTCGGCAAACTTGCTTTGCAGCTGGTCCAGCACGTCCATGATGGGCATCTGGGCCGAGAAGTAAGCAACTCATGTGCAACATTATCGTCGATGATGGCTACTAAGGTCAACTAGGCGTTATTTCTCATGCTGCACCTTGTGCTTTTCCATGACGACTTTTAGCTGGACAGGATTCATCACCCGATCTCTGTCCCTGTCGTGTTTCCTCATGTCGATGATGAGCTTGTCCAAAGTCCGGTCCGACAGCGGCCCCACAGCCGACTGCACGTACCTGAGCAACTCCCGGTCGTCGAGGTCGAACTCGCGCGGAGCCACCGAGGGCAGAACGACGTACGTCTCGTTCAGGTTGCGGACCACCGGCGGCGATCTGCTGCCGCTTCGATTTCGTCTGCGACTGGCCCGGCGGCTGCCCCGACGGTGTTGATGGCGGCTGTCGCGGCCGCCTTCGCCGCTGCGGCTGCGTGCAGATGACAAACTGCTCTCTGACTTTGAATGCTGTCAACGAAAGAAGCGTTCTTGGGACTGACGTTCGTAATTAATAGCAGCGCTAATTACGTAGATGGACGTCGGTTTTTTTTCCTACAGAAAGTACGGAAGCACTTGACACTCTAGTTTGGATTTTGCCGCCCGAGGGCGAGGTTGGGCAGGGGCTGCCCGAGAAACATCATGCTGAGGGACTTGGTACAAGCAAAACCTTGCGTAAAGTGCTTCTTTGCAAAAATGTCCTGTACCATTTACGACCGCATCTTTAGCCATAGGCTTCAAAATAAACAAAATATAAACTTTAGAAAAGTCTTAAAAATGCACCTGCAGGGTGCACCACATGGTCTCGAACACTCAGAAAAATTGAAAATGCTGACAACTCAGGTATTGGATGGTAAATGGAAGGTTATGTACTTAATGAATTAAGAATATTATGTACTTACTGACAGCAGCTCAGGACAGGACTAAACCAGCAGCAACAACAAATCACTTATTTTCGCTCATCGATGCAGCAGAAAATGAGAAGAATCAACTTGCCACAAGGAAGAACTTAGGCTGCGGGTGGATTCGAGTGTTAAGTTCTAAAGTAATGTATTTAAACCTTAGAAAATTGAAGTTCAGACAAAGTTTCAGCAATTTGGTATTTTCAAAGTGTCCGACATAACTTGTCACACCCGGTAGAAGTGGCTGGATTCGACACCTGTGTACAGTACACAGCACATAAAGGCTATGTGGAGAACGCACCGCACACTCCGAGCAGCCTAGGGAAGGGTCAACTGAAAATTGACGTGGAAATATATTAGCCAGCGGTAAAGTACTTTACAGTGTCTTTTCCCTTTACCGCACGCTGCCAATGAATGAAACTACACGAGAAATGCGGTGTCAAGTGATGTACGCACTGTGCTAATCAGTTACTGAGCAAAATGCGCCTGAGTGTGACTAAGGCACTGCCTACTGCATTGCTTTACTGTACAGTAGAGAACCATCATCATTGTTTACAGGCAAAACAAAGGCTGTGCTTTGACAGGAAGAGAGATTAGCGTCGGTTCTCACCCTCATGATGTTATTCGCTCTTTGCGTCTCTGGATCCTCCTCCTCTTGTGGTTCCTTCTCCTTACTCACGATGCCCAAGAAGTGCTTGTTGACCTCAAGCGTCTTGACCGGCCTGAGGCCCTTGCCCACATTGTATTTGTCCCTGAGGTCGTTCCCCAAGTTGTTGTGCAATGAGTAGTTGGTGGCTCCGCCCGCCCTATTAGGATTGTTGTTGGGTCTACTCGGCCTCGGCGTCCGCTTAGACGGATCGTAGTAGTCAAACTGCTCGATGGGTTTGAAGCCCTCAAAGTTGCTGCCTTTAGGAATCGAAGGCTTCTTGGAGGAAGGAGAATCTTCTCCTCTGACAAGACGAGGAGAGAGAGTCAATTGTTGCAGTATCTACGACTCGAGCCGCACCAACCTGTCGTAGACGATCTCCTTCCTGCCGGCCACGATCTTGACGCTGTAGGACGGCGGCGGCGTGCTGTTCTGGCGGCGAGGTGGCCTAGAGTGACCCGCCACTGCATGCATCACCGACAGAAACAAGGCTTTCTTTTTTTTCCCCCGAGGCAAGGCAGAAAGAAAAATAATACCGTTAGCTCGCGTGCCTTCACTTACACGTATGTGAAAAAAACCTTCTCTATACTGAGGGCGAGCGAGTCAAGAAGGAGAAAGTGCCACTTACACCATCGTACGACACCGTATGCACCTCAAATGCACATGTAGAACTGTATTCAAGCTCCCGGGGGGGAATTTCCTGCTGAATGTCTTCTTGCGGTCGGAGGTGGCAACACTTTTTACTGAACGAAGAGTAATGCATTCACCGACGAAAGGTGCATGCGATTCTTTTGAAGGAACGTCCTGAAGAAGGCAAACTTCTTTGATCCTCCTTCAGCTTCTATCTTCAAAATGTACCAACGTGGACGCTTTTTCTGCGAATCCCTTTTTTTAACCCTTAGGCCTCTCCGAAGGATCGCAGGGAGAACGGGTTGAATTGACACCCATTTTCGACCATCACTGGAAATCTTTTATCTACTCAGTGGACTCAATCAGGAGCTTCAGTATGAGCGCCTTGGGACTCTGTCAGCCTTGTGTTTTTTTGCCACCAGCAAGATACAATTTGACATGCAGCTGATGACGTAGTAATGGTGCTCAACGTGGTAAGTACACACACAGTAGTGCAAACTTGAGAAATGGCAACATTGTGAAGAAATGAGTGGTCCTAGAGCAAAACAGCACATCAGTTTGGTCATAGAGGAGAGTCTTAGTTTACCATAGAGGTTTGAACCACTTCTGTAGCTCAATCCAGTCGGAAGTTATGAATGATTGAATGTATTCGCTTAGCCATATACACCTGTGCAGGTACGTGCGTGTACATGAACGAGGAGATTATTTATGACTCATATTCCTCACAGCGTCTTATCAGTGGAGAAAGCGAGCGCGCTCACTCAAGAAAGGCCAGAAGGGACGTTAATGAAGGCCTTCCTTCCCCCCACATGGGCCAAACCATCAGGCAGCCAAATGTGTTGGCTCCGCTCCTCACTCTGCTGCTTGGTCTGGCAGAAGTCGAGCTACTTATTCGGCTCCCATCACGGCCTGATTGCCGAGGCTTCAAGCAAAGGCAGAAAGGTGGCTATCAGTCAATGTCGAATTCATGAATAACTTTCGGAAAGAAGCGTATGAAAGGTGTGCACAGCTGCAGGCCCACTCATCAGTGCAGACATGCAGAGTCGCTTACCTCTTGGGCTCGAGTCCGTCCAAAGCCATGCGGACGACTGAATTTCTCCTAATGAGTTATTATGTCCGCTGGGAGTATCAAATGCGACTAAAGCTCTGACACTGTTTTCTCGTCATGTGCCACAGCAACAGGGAGACCAACGACAGCAAAGTTCGCCAATCGAACAGCATTAATAATTGGCAAGCATTGCACACACACACGCACGCACGCACGCACGCACACTCACATACACGTGGGAGAGAGAGGATTCGTAGTAGTAAGAGTTGGACATTAGAAAGCAGCCAGTGTAGCTAGGCTTGGACTTCACCTGAGCGAGCAGGTATAATGAAGATTCGAGCAATGATGTGAGCACACTTTTTGTACTTTTCAGCTGAGATCTGCAGATGTATCTGTATAATCGTACGTGCAGAAAGCCAGAATGCTAATTCTAAACCTCGTGGTCCTCAAGTGCGCAGCGCACATCGATGTTACTTCGACAAACACAAACAAGGGCCTTTGACCTCCTTTGACTTATATACGAAGAGACAACAGAGAAAATCGTTATGCTTTCTTGATTGTTGCGGCCTTCATTTTTTTGCCCCGGGTGCCTTCATCTTTTTTTGGGGCCCGGAGAAGCTTTCTCTTTGCTTCCCTCCCTCCCCCCCCCCAAAACCCGGCTCTTTCTTCGCCAGGAAGACGTTATTTCTTCCTATCTGCCCCTCGTCATTGTCTTAACAGCCATTTCCTCCTCCCAATTTTTCCTCATCAACTGTCCCCTTCAGACGAGGAGACGCGTGAAGCCTTTGAGAGCGTCCTTCATCTGCCAAGGACGCATACTCAGTCTTACCTCTACTTTAGTGTGCTGTGCAGATGGATGATTGCTTACCCGGGCTGTAGCCAAGATTAGTCGGGCCCTGGATGCCTGTACTTCAAAGTTGACCTTTTTTCCCCCCTCAGCCTCACCAAATGCATGCTACAGCCGTGCAAGGTGAATTTCTGCAGTCATGGGTGCTGCTCAGATTGGCTTGAAATTGAAATTTTATTCATAAAGGTGGTGATGCTGAAGCAAAAAGTATAACACACAAATTTTGATTTACTATCCAAAATTTAAAGCTCATTTACTGTCCGGGCGCCGAGGAAATTGGGCGGGGAAATGGAAATTTTGTACTTTACACTTTTTGTGATCAGAATTGCAATTTCAGGCCAGTCTCTGCAGAAATTGAGCATTGCACGACTGTTTTTCGACTGATGAGCGTCAGCTGACCAAGTAACTTGTGGAACTGAGAGCATCGGAAACCACCGGGCTGGGCTGCACTTTGGACGAGCAGTGGCTCTCCAGAGTTGCAGCGCCTGCCGAACCACGCATTGCCCTGGATGCACCTCTGCTTGAGCCTGACGTCGCATTCAGAGTGGCAGTGCTTTGTGCACTGCACTGCATAGAAGCCGTGGAGTGAACAGACGTAGCACATTTATTTGTATCTTTCTTGGTTATGTCTATGCACGTACAAGCATGAAGCATTTATTGAATGGTAACACTACGCAATATGTCCTTATTATGTTTTGCTGATACACTGGGAAGGTAGTTGTCTAAACGTAAACACTGACTCTGGGTAGCTCTACAATTCAATATACAGTATGTATATTATGGATGCGTACAAACCGAAACACACATGTAAATTACTCGTGCACGTCAATGTACATACACACATATGTTTAGTACGTACAAGTACTAATTGTCGTATAATTGTTCTCCATCACAGACAACATTTTGGCTTGCTATCATCAACCTACGCAGATAGAATTCTTTCCCCAGAAGGCATGATCTTCTATGTATGTACACGAGTGCAGTGGAAGCATTCTCAAGAAAACAATGAAAAGCAAAAGCAAGGAGGTCCAACACCAAAGTAATCAACTTGGATGGAAGAGTACGCAGACTTTGCTCGTAGCAATCCTCCACTGCCAGGTGCTGGCTAGCGGATCCTGAGCTTTTTTTTTATTTCTGCATTAAGCACGTCCTTCAGGGTTTTGGTTGGTTGGCTCCCTGATGGATTTTTTGCTGCTTGTCATGAAAAAGATCTTCACTGAGATGTGACACCGCGAGAGCAGAAGTAAATGTATACAGTGAATATGATGTATCAGACACATGCAGTACTACTTGGTGCTACCAAGTGTTTTCAGCCAGCTTAAAAGCTACCGCCATGAAGCATTTTTTGTTTCTTTAGTTAAATACAGATAAGTGGACGTAGCGTCAGTCTTCCTTAGACCTCCTGCAGAAAGTTGACTGGACACGTGCCTTGCCTGTTCTCAGCCGTGCGGATCAGGACTGAACCATCCCGGAGCTCCTCTCCAAGCTGGATGACAATCTGGAGAGACAAAGTACATGGGGGACCGAAATGGGCAACAACGGCTGCTTTGGGCTCACCTGATCTCGGAGCAGCTTGATGGGCGGCTCGTGAGCCGGCAGCGCTGAGGGGATGTTGATGGCTTGCAGCACCTGCAGCGGTCGTTCGCCTGGATGAAGCCGCGTCACGTATGTGGCCGGGAAGAAGCCCATGGCGCCCATGAACTTGCCCTGCCACCAGTCCTTGTCTGAGTTGTCCAGCACGCTGAGCTTGTAGCCAGCCCTGATGACGGAACACGCGTGATAAAAAGAAAATAAAAATCGCTTTCCCTCCTGGCTGTCGACGTCATGGGAACACGGTCGAGGGGTTTCGCAGAGGATAATGTACAGGGTGCTTCAGAAGTCGTGACACTCATGTGAAAAGTGGATGATCAACGAGGATCCCTTCAATGACTTCAACAAGGTCAGCAGAAATGGTAGAATCCGGTCTGACCAACGCATGCTTGGTCAACGACCACAAGTATGTGGCCGTCCAAACGTTGCCTCACTAATGTCATTGAGCTGGTGGGAGACTTGGTGACTCTGGCCATGGTGCTTGTTGGTGTCTCTGGAGACGAAATGGCTGAAGATCGGTACAACACAAAAGTGTTGTTGGCCAAACATCTTCATGTTCAAGGCACACAACTTGTACAGTAGGTCAAGGAATTGATGTCGGATTCCAAAGGTTTTTTGTATTTGTCCAAGGCACTATTTTATTATAAATATTAGGTTTGTTCGAAGTCAATTTTAGTTTATTGGGGAGGTGGAAAATTGGCGAGACATGCGGTTTTACTTATTGCGAGTCACTTTTTTAAAAACAATATTTTACTTTCTGCACTTTTAACTCAGTTTTAGAATGTACTGTACGCAATAAATGCAGGGTGCACTTCTTTTTTCAGCTATAACTCTTGACTGCATTGAGCTACAGAAGTGGTTCACTTCTCTATGAAACGCTGAGAATCTACTTTAAAACTAAATAAACTGATATGTACTTTTGCTCTAGGACTACTCATTTTTCCGCAATACGGGATCACAGTTTTGTTCTGCAGCAGAATTTACTACATTAAAGTTTGACCGTATTGTGAACAAATAAGTGGTTGTAGAACAACTGTGCATATTTGTTTAGTTTTGAAGGAGACTCTCAGCTTTCCATTGAGGGATCAACCACTTCTAAAGGTCAATCCTGTCAAAAGTTAAGGCAAAAAAGAAGTGTTCGCTACAGTTACTACATGCAGTATATTATAAAACTTTGACTTGAAAGTGTGCATAGTAGATGGCCCTTGGAAAAAAATGGTTTAGTCAAATCTAAATGTGTTCGAAAGCCCAGGTCACAAAAGGATCTTTTTGAACTAGCCTTATAACAATACACATTTTGAATCTTAGTGACAGAGTTTGCTCAGATTTCCGGGGTAACATGAGCAGAAGACGTCTGCTTGCATACGGGGAGAGAAAGTTTGAGAGCCGACACCGACTTCTTGTCATGTTAGACCCTAGCTTTGGCAGCAAATGGGTCTTTCTCAGTGACACAAATTGTGACGCACCCTGTGCATGGATTATTAATAAGTCGGTTTCCAAGCATAGAGAATTACTGCCACAACATTTTGCGATCTGCTGACTCAGTGGCTTTGTGTGTGTACCGAAAGTGAGGAGAACTGAGCTTCTCTACTTATCATTCTGGAAGAAATGTGTGAAAAGTGTTCTCACAATACTGCCGGGATTTGCTCGCTCAAGCCCACTCAGCAACTAAAATAGAGAGAGAAGGAACAGTCAGCTCGACCTGAGCAAGAGCAATTTTGGGGAAAAAGAAAGGAAGACTCTTTAAGCAACATCCATAAAATCTTCATCTCTCTCTCCATGGCAAAGAGGGGGGGCAGAGTTGAATATTTGAAAAAGAAAACCTCTGCCAGACAATCTTTTGCTCGTCCTCCTTTGGGGGACACTTGAAGTTTGAACAAATCAAGCGGTCCCTAAGGAGTCCATCGAGACAGGAGACGACACTTCTAAAGGAGCTTTTCTGGGAGTGAACAGATTACTCTTGTTCTGATACATTGTGCTAACCTCTCCCACACACAAATCTCTCTCCCATCTAAAAAAGAAAATGATTCCATCTTTTGCTGCGTAGGGTTTTCTGGTGGTCAAGATAAGGCTGCATCATTCTCAGCCACCACATCTTACTTCAAGTCCAGTTCGTCGGCCTGCCTCGGCTTGTAGTTGTAGAGAACCACGTAGACGTTTTGAGGAAAGTGCCTGTGGTGGGTCATCTGTGGAGCGAGAACAAGGTCATCTGGGAGCAGAGACATGCGCATGTGCATGGACGAAGCTATCGAACGTTCAGTGAGTTCATTGGCAGTTTACTGTAGTTTTAGATTTTTCAACATTCAGTACGTGGGTGATGTGATGAAATTCTACTCAGCAAAGCTTTCCACAACTTCATCAGCGACACCTTGAGACGTGATCACCTCTGCTTCCACCTGCCAAAAACCTTGATTACTGTTTTCACCTCGTTCATTCATTGATCTGCTCTGTACTGTGGTGTGCATATGTACTGGGAATCTCGGCGGGGAGCAAAAAAAGCTGTGGTGATAGTTTCAACCATGCATGATGTGCTGAAATTTTGTTTAGCAGACCTTTTCAACAAATCATGAGATATTATGAATATACATATATATTTATTTAATGCTCAGTTTTCGGAATATTTCCACATGTTCTTGCATTATATGTCCCTGTATATGTATAATATCTTATAATTTGTTGAAAAGGTCTGCTAAATAAAATGAAACTATCACCACAGCTTTTTTTGCTCCCCGCCAAGATTCCCAGTACATATGCACACCACAGTACAGAGCAGATCAATGAACGAACAGGGTGAAAACAGTAATCAAGGTTTTTGGCAGGTGGAAGCAGAGGTGATCACGTCTCACGGTGTCGCTGATGAAGTTTTCAGGTAGAAAGGCTTCGCTGAGCAGAATTTCAGCTCAACACATCTATTCAATTATCAAAAACTATCGAGACTGCCTATCACAAATGAACGCACAGTAGATTGCGTCAAGTGCCGAACGTACACAGACACAGATCGGATGTATTTTTAAAAAAGAACTTTAAATTGATTTTGCCTCCACCTTATCTCTTTGACACCAGAAATAAGGAAAAAAGTTTGTCCTCATAAGGCAGACGAGGGCGCACTTGCGCTCGAATCCTCCTTGTCGTCACTTTTTTTCGTTCGCTGACAGTTCTGACATCTGTAGTGAGAGCTGGTGGGCAAGAAGCACTTTGCACGACAGATCAAGCGTAAAGTAGACCAAGTCGGCGAGTAAAGTAAAGTAAAAGAGTACTTTGCAAGGTCGCAAATCGGGCTTGTAAATCGATGTGTCCCTCTACGGAAGCGGGCCCACAAATGTGAGTCAACTGACTCTATAGCTCAGCGGCTGGAGCATGTCCTTATGTGTGAAAGGTGCCCCAGGTTCGAGTCTAGCCACAAGAAGATTTTTTAAAAACTTCTTGAAGTTCTTTTTCAAGCAAAATTTCAGAAGGCTCTAAATAAGACGAAGAAAAAGTGACGTCAAAATGGACAAAGCTGCTACTCGCACTTTTGGATTTTGAAGTTGTCAAGGCCATGATGACCCTCGGGCCACGAGCCCTCCCACATTGGACACGGCGGGGGAGCCCGGCCCTCAGGTCGTCACTGCCCTCGAGCTTCTAAATCCAACGTACAGTGCTGCATCGAGTTCTTCACGGTCAGTAAGCACTGCACGATTCTATGAAGATAAGCAACTTCTAGCGGAAATGAAGCTCTGGGTGGCGTCATTCACGGGTGGCTACGCATGTATGGGCTCAAAGGTGCCCATAGATGCTGCCTTACAACAGGTGGATCGATCTCTACTCATGTCTTTTTGTTGGGGGGGGGGCTGTGTCATTACAGGGACTATGAAGAGATAGCCTAAGCAGGAATTGCTCTCTTGGGTGCTATAGTAGAAGGCAAAACCCATGGGGATGGAACCTTGGACGACCTACAATTGTGTAGTCCACAGGGTCTAAGAGATAAATCCAGTCCATTTGCGAGTGCAGTCAGAACAATGACCTCCAGGCATTCAGGGCCCCACCGAAGCCTCTCACGTTTGCGCTGTTGCCCTACTTCTCGCCGTTTTTGTTCTGGCCACACCAATAGACAGTCGTGATCTGTGTCTGCTAGACCCTGGAATCAGTCTGTCCGACTGTGGCAGGTCGACCTAACCAGGCCACCTGGTGGGGCCGTGGAGACGTGGCTACAGCTCCGCGCACACGAGGATGCGTCTTTGCTCGTTCTTGGACTTACCGGCGAAGGACACGGCGATGTGGACGCGGACGATATCGACTTCTCGTTCTCGTCCGGCAGGTCCACGGAAGACATCCTCTGGCTGTTTCCAGGGTTCAGATGGTGGTGGTGCTGGAGGTGATGCAAGTTGGCAACGGAGGAGGGGGTGGAAGAGGCGGAGGAGGAGTGGGGAAGCTGAGGCTGGTTGGCAGAAGACAGCAGGCGGCCGGAACAGGAAGAAGAGGAAGAGTTTGGACCGGAAGCGACACCACCGGAAACGGCGCGGCTGTTATGGACCGGACTGGAGGGAGCTGCAAGAGAAGACCCGACGTAAGCACATTGTTAATACCCCTCAGCTGCAGCGGCTTGACCCTGAGGTAGTTAAGGTAGAGAAGACTTAGGAACTCGGTTAGAAGGATAGGGAGATTAACAGACCGTTAATGCTATAACACAGACACAGAGAGTGACAAGCGAACTTCCGTTATGGCCACAGCAAGAATGACAACGTCACTTCCACCGTCCAAGGCTTTGGTCCCGGCGAACATGCCCATGTAGCAGAGCACACCTAGAAGTTTGAGCTGTACTCGCACACCCACAGAGCGTCGGTCTCGACGTCACGTCGAGAATGCAACAGGTTGAAGGGATCACGAGACCGACACCGCTCAAGTTATGCGTGTTCACGGTAAATACATCCATCATGCAGCAAAACAGTGAAGAATTAACAGTGACCAGCTGTGACTCTTCTGGGTGCGGTGGCACCCACAAGGGGTTTTCGTGGCAACACTGGCATGAATTCATCTAACTGAGTCGGTAATCGATGATTGTCTATGCAAATTTCATCTCTGGGCGACTGCTAGAAAAAAAAGTTTCTTTGGATAGGGCCAAAATTCACTGAAGGGTTTTTTTTAGCTCTGTTTCCGGTGCCATAGTACTCGATAACCTAAAATCTAGAGTGATCGCGCAATCTTGACCACTACTTCATGCTAGTGCCGTGATGGCCGCCATACAAACTGGACATATCTACGGAGTTCGCGCGAGCATTGGCAGCCCCAGACTTTCTCCATCATGTAGTCGTCACACGCCTGATTGTTCCTGGCCCACCTGTAATGGTTGTTACCTCCGTACAACAATACTGTATCCTTTGCTGATTCTGTGGCCATTCCAGGGTGCTTTTTTGTTGCTCCTTCAAGAAGATGAGAGTTTGTGTACCCTTCATTAAGAAGTGACTTGCAAAACACAGGAGATCAAAGTGAAATACTAATGATCTGAAGAGGGACGGAGAATGAATGCACTGCGTAAATAGTGGAGTAAACACTCGCGCACTCGCACACACGCAAACTTCTGGCTATGCATTATACTGAAAATATAACAAAAGAAGAACAGTCTCAGGAGGTCCCACGTCAAAGCCGAAGTTGGTTCTTAATCCGCTTAAATAGCCGAGTCTTAGGCAAGAAAATATTATCGAGGAAGGAGATAGAAGAAGCTTAAGACTCCTAAAAGCAAGATAATTTTGCCAGGATCTCCCTTATCCTACGTGTCCTCAGGTCTGCTGTGCGTAGAGTGCAGAGGTGATCTGGAAAAAGTTCTTTAATGCTTAGAATTAGGACGACGCACGGTCTATCAAACTGAACTACAATTTGGCATGCAATAGCTTTAGGTGACAGCAACATCTTAATGGAGGTTTAGAGTGGAGAGGCCTAGAGAGAGAGAAAGAGAGAGAGAGAGAGTCTTCTAAGGGGAGCCTCTCACTACGACTACTCGTACACCAACAAAGACTTTCCACATGGACTAAGTGTACAAGTACCACTACTTGATATGCTGTCCCCGGAGGACGAACAAGAAGCAATGCTTAACGGCAGGTTTCAGTCACTGTCTCTACTTAAGGCTGGAGGCTGTCACTTGCTATTTTCAGTGATCAGCAGCCCCGCGCCTGGCGGGTACGTGGACTACGTGGAGGGGAGGGAGGACGGGAGGGAGGTCCTAACGCACTACTTAGCTCTGAGCTGATTCTCCAATGTTTCCGAGACATGAAATGAGCACAGTCCCAAAGTTGCCCATGGAGTCGCAGCCCAGCCAACAGCGCCTACGAGCCAAGTGCCTACTCTACTACGACTGGTCTGACCCGTGTGAGAGAGCCTGGAGGGATCCTGCTGAGGGCCGTTGTTAGCGAGCCTTTGCTGCGCCGGCGCCACTTGCGCCGCCGCCGCCGCCCCTCCTGCCGTTGTCGGCGCACCCGCGGCCGTCCCCGGCGTGGCCGCCGCCGCCAGGTGGCGCTGTCTGTTTCTCTTGCCTGCCGCCGCGAACTTGCTGACGGCCAGCATAGTCGGCAGGCTGGACTCTGCAACAGAGAGATTGGCGGTGGTGGTGATGAGAGCGTCTTTGCGTACTGACGTGGAGTCTGCAGTGTGTCGGAGCCCGGGAAATACGCACTCACCCAGCGGGACGTATGTAGCAGAAAGAAAGGAAGAGACAATGTGCAAGTGCTTCATGAGACAGCTGCAGAAAAGTTGCGACTCCCACTGTGGGAGTGCGCAAGGTGTGTCTGCAAACTCGGCAATTTCACTTCCACGCACGCGGTGAGGGCTGAATCATAGCAGATTTGACTCATGAGTATATTCTTTTAGATCTCTTTTAACGTTCTCATGCCAAGACAGCGCGGGTTCGACTGACCAGAACGACTTGTCATCATTGGGCCTGGAAAACACAGCCACTCTGAAGGAGGAAAGGGTTGAAACCCAATAGCAGAGACGAATGAGGAGAACTTATTGTTCCCACTTGACCTAGACGCCGACGAGGAAGGACTCAGATTTCGTACAGGCCACAGAGAGACATGATATGACCAAGTGGAGCCAAAGAAAACAGCAGACGAAGAATTTGAAAGCGAAAATTATTCACATTGAAGTAAGAGAAAAGGAACAGGAAGAAAGAAAGTCCAAGATGGAGTAGGCACATCTTGCATCCTGGACGACTTTCACGGGTACCAGAAGGTGCACTTCTTGTACAGTGGTGGCGAAGTGAAGAGTTCCCCACGGGGAAGTTGGAGCGGGCTCGTCCTCAGCAAGTGCAACACAGTGTGCGACGGAGCATCTCGACGACGTTGATCACGAACTTCAGTGGGTTTGATTTTACTTGGCTAGATTCGCCTTCTCTCCCTTACTCGGCATTGAGTTGGTCGAGGTTGACGATCTTGGAGCTGTTGTACTCATTCTTCCCCCTCCCCCCCCCCGCCCTTTTGTGATTACTTCTGCTTGTCATGGAGGGCTTCCAATATCTTCCTTGGGTGGGAAATCTTCATTTTGCCACCACTACAGAGTACTCAGTACTTTTATTCTCCCACTGCGCACTGGCAGGAGTTGGACTTATAAAAAGGACTTTCCAGTACCCTCTGAGTGTACGCAGACTGCGCCAACAACATTGACAGAGGCATATGACGAGCGCAGGAAGCGTTACAATGGGACTGTCGTTAGTACTCATAGCATAAAAAAGGGAGTTGTATGTAAAGGTGTCCAAGTTATAGAAAAATGACATAAAGCAATCTGAAGGAAAGTCAGTACAAAGACACTGATGGAATATCTGATGGGTTTTTTCTCCTCTCATGCAACCAACTATGAAGATGGATGAAGGGGGGGATGTGTGCGTGAGAGTAAGAAAGGGGTGTTAGAATGTTACACTGCATATGCTGCTGTTGGTTAAAGCTCGTGGCCCCCCTGGTGGTCGCGCCGAATCTTCCCACCGTGTACCCCTGGTACCTCCTGGCGACGATGACCGCGTGGTCGCAGCGGGACGAGTCCTCGATGGCGGTGTCGGGCGAGTCCAGCGAAATGGACTTCATGCGCAGGCCGAGTCGAGGGTGCGAGCGCTTCGGACTGTGCGGAGCTGAGGTTTGGGCAAGGTTGAACGATTCTTTGTTAGCAAAGCAGCATCGCTTAGGAGGGAAAATGATGACTGTGACGAACAGAGAGTGACAACTTCTTCTACTACATTGTGAGTCCACAGCAGACTGGGAGTCCCAACAGCATCATCTGTCTGTCAAGTCACTCAGACACGAGAAGCAGAAGCAAAGGAAGCTTCGTACCTAACCTAACCTCGTATGATGCTTCCTGCAGTGATGGAGGCATCCTTAAAAATTCCGCTCTCTCTTGGTCGGAAGTCATGGAAATGACATTTCAAGCCTTAAGTGGAGAACTTTCCTGACTTCTTTTCCTTCCACAGGCCTACGCCAGCCAGGCCTAAGCAGTTAGTTAGGCCTTTTCCTTCGTGCATCACTGACTTATGAGAGGGATTGAAGTGGTTCGTTGCCCACTTCCTCCCCTCGGGGAATAAACAAAGCGGGGAATTGTCCTGCTCAAGCGCGTCCCCCCTCCCTCTCATCCTTCCCACCGGACGAATACCGACACGGTCGCTTAGGCTGCGTTCGAGGCTCCGCTGAGGCTGCGTTCGAGGCTCCGCTGAGGTTGTGTCCGCCGAGGTCGCAGATTTGGCGAACTTTCGGGACATTCCGGAGACATAACTTGCTTTTCAACTCTCCTAGGGCTTTCCTGCTGCTTTCCATTTCACTTCTTTCAAGTTGGAATCAAAGATGAATCTTCCCTCCACCTGTCATAAGAGACAGAAGACTTGGGTCTGTCTAATCCTCTTGCCTACGTCGGTGCTGGGATTGTCGCGAGTTGTTCCTCAGGGGAAACTTTAGTTCATTCCCTTTTCAGTTGCCTCAACGTCACCAAGTACCTGGAGGAGAAGCTGATTGATTTTTAATTCACCTTCCGGACCCACGTTCCGGGGATTCTCGTCGGCTTTGTCCCCACCACTGTTCGAGACAAAGGGTTGCCCTCCTACTGCAAAACAACTTGGACTTGGTGGCGTTCGAGACGAGCGGGCAGAGAAACTTCTTCGTCGTCCAGGAAGCCGCAGATCTGGTGCCAAATTAGACTTAAATAGTTGTCTCGGACAGATTCAACTGTGGAACTTTGGGATTTTTTTTCAACTTGACTAGATGATTTTAACGCAATTGTCATTACTTCGCTCTTGCAATGCTAAGCAAGACTTTTCACAATGAATGCAAACAAATCTATCCATAAATGATTGACGGTATTATGTAGTATATGTTTTGGATGCTAAAAATAAGGAAATAGAAAAAGCAGCTGTAGCATTAGAGAGATATGGGAGGATTCTGATTCTCGGATCCAGCAAACTCTCATTGCTAATAGAGAGCTGACCAGCAAATGGATGGAGGGTCCTTTTTTAGTGGACAACGCTGTATCTCTACAGATATGAGAAAGCCCGCACTGTACACATAAGTTGTGTTCACGCAAGAGAAGAGCTGAGGGTTTGTTACGTCCCAGCTACCGCAAGAATTCCCTCATCCTGTCTACCATGAATGTCAAGTATGTGGAATGTCCTGACAACAGGTGTCATTAGGTAGCTGAGATGACTCTGTCTTGATCAACGGGGAGCGGCAAAATATTACGAAAATATTTAATATTGGGCGAAACAAAGTAGCAGTACTTTGCAGGACTTGTTCGAGAATCGGGATTTCACTTAGATTAGAGAATTTCTGTTTCAGCCACATGGGTTCCATGATGAGCTCGGTTAGAAAAAAGTTTCAACTGCGGATCACTGCAATTATAGGTTAGTAAAGTTTGAAGCCAAATGGACATGAAAAGTTCTGCATAATCATCTCACTAAGTCGTGTATCTAGAGATGGATGCACTATAGCAACTTTGTAGTGCAGATCAATTTTGAACGTATGATAAAATGAAGTTTGTCTTTGCATTCATTTGTCTTCTTTGTGCTCACCAGTGGCGAACACTCGTCTGATATAACTGTTTCAATGAGAACTTGACTACATCTTCATCGTTTGACTTTGGGTATCAAACCCTGGGTGGCCTTAGTCAAATTCAAAAATTGACCCCTCTTCAACCTAACCCAGTATAAGCTCATATGTACAAAACTTTTTATATGCACATACTGTCCCCTCTTCAACTGAAACCAATCTTCAACAGCAACCGCACTTACTGCAGAGGCCTCATGTACAACTAAGGTGCTGCGGAAATGTTATTGTTATGAGCAAATGAGTAATCCTAGAGCAAAAGCGCATTTTCGTTCGGTTTTAGAGGTGATTCTGAGGGTTCCCTAGAAGAGTGAAACAATTCCGTGGCTCAATCCAGCCCCAAGTTACGACTGAAGACGAACTGCGCACTGTAAAGCATCTTATAACATTTTGAGTCAAGAGTGGCCATAGCTTTTTAAAGTTTGGCTTAAGTGAAACTAGAGTATGGTGCACGCAGGCCCCAAACTCCCAATTGTTGCCTTCACTTTATTTCGCAGAAACAGTATTTGTTTCAAACTAGTCTAAATTGTGCATAGGTCCAAAGTTTGTGTCCAATCAGGTGCAAAAGCAAAGTCAACTCTAGCAGAAGGCAAACCTTTAAGCTGATGTTAATATCACGAAGCTGACTGCTGGCATCGAAAGTGCAGACAGACATTGCACCTAACAGGAGGTGCCAACATGTTCCAACATGGTAATGCAAAAAGAGGGTGGCAAAAGTTTGCATGCAGCACAGGACGTTGTTTCGTGCCTAGGGGAAACCGCGGTGGTTGCATTCTCACCAGCTCATTTCTGTTCACCGAGTTAAAAAATACAGAATTGTACAAAGAATGTTAAGATTCTGCGGCCACCCAGTTATGCTGATACCACAGTCTTTGGCTACACAGATGTGGGCAAACTTTTTACTCCATTTATGTGAACAAATGTTGGAGGAAATAACGTCCGCATCTTTGCATCACTTTTTTTTCCCCCAAGCGTCACATTTTGTGCATGCAGTGATTATCATCCTTTGCCATAAAAAAGACTGACTCGAAAATGAAAATTCTCCGATCACTACTCTAACTCAAGTGGGATTTGTGGCAAGGATGTGTGACTCACTCGACTTACTTCGTGTGACAAATGACTCAACTCAACATGCCATGTGACCTAAAATTTAAAAATCATAGCTTTCAGAGGACTTGAACAGTTGAAAGTCATGAAATAGTTATAATTTTTCAATTGTACTTGCATCTAGTATGAATCATGTGGCATACAAGCAAGCACTTCTAAGTGAGTGAGGTAAGAGTTAAGTTTGGATATGATTTTTTGGAGCCAACTTTTTTAGCTGCTGCATTGTGTGTGACTCTGATTCAGATTAAAAGCATGTTTGTGACTCTTTTGTAAACACACAGAAATGGGTACCTGAATCCCTACTAAAGCATTCAACCCTGACTCAAGTCCCTCCTGATCTAGCTGAATCAAGTACAACACTAGTATAACTTCTTTAGCCTCAACAATGCAACATCCTGATGTGTTCTATTGGAGCAACAAGCAAGTTGGTTGAGATAATATACCTCAATTTTCCTCCATGCAGATTTTCATGCTGACAATAAACATTTGTTCTGAATTCTCTCAGTGGGAGAGCCAAAGAAAATATTGCGAAAAAGGTGGGTTGAGTTCAAGTGAGTCGGGTGCATCAGCAAGTGATGTCCTTCAATGTCATTGTTCATTGTCCTCTCCAGAGAGAAAGAACAAACCACATCTGGTGTAAAAGTGGCATTCCACTCTGTGCCAGCTTTTGTGTTGCAAGATCAAGATGAATTTTGCACAAAACATTTGCATTTTTAGACTGATTCTCCATCCTGTGAGCACATGTGAGAATACTCAATCCTGCATTTTAAGGAAAAGGATGAAGCCTAGGGTATGCCAGAAAATTGGCCTCCTATGACACTTTGAATAAGCGCAAAAACACACATGTAAAATTACACGTTTGTGTGACCTTTTCTTTTGCTGTTGATGGAAGAGTATTTGTCGCATGGTGATGCCATGAGTAACTTTCAGAATATTTTTTGCCTGGAAAAATTTGACAACCTATTTTAAATTTTGATGCAGCGCAAAACTAAGAATTAGACGTACAATTCTCCATGAAATTTTAATTTTTACAGTTGGGTTCCGGCACAGTTATGCTTTTGAAAGCCTGCTACGCACTCCCAAACTTTTGAAACAGGCCCTTGAACCTGATTTCGTCACAACGCAGAGCGCAACTGAAAACAGATTCCGAAAGTCTGTGTCAAGAGGCTCGAGAAACCGAGTGTCTCTCTCTGAGAGCCTAAATTCAATTTTAAGGCCCACCCAACATTATTTGCTGGGTGAATTCCAAGCGAGAGGAAGAGAAACCGGGCTGTACGTTACATCCTGACCTGTTTGGCCTGCAGGGCCTTAAATGGCCAACTAAATTTAGCAACTTTCTTAATTACAAAACAATCATTTTTGTAGCAAGACACAACTGATGACAAGACAAAGTTCAAAAGTGAATGCAGTAGGGCAAAAGGCCTTCATTTGCGTATGTGTAGCTTTTTTTCAAGCTCTCGGAATCTGTATGATAAAATAAATGAGCCATTCAAAAGAAAACGTTTATGTCATCCACGTCCAACAAACTGGGGGAAAATCCTCAGCCAGCAGAATTTTTGCGCCAATTTTTGCGCCAATTTTTGCGCCAATTTTTGCGCCAATTTTTGCGCCAAGATGACCTCGCCTCTTTGTCTGACTGTCTGACAAAAGCTTTTTTTTACTCTCTGCTTATAACACATGGACGTCGTCAGATCTCGGCGCAAAAAAGGACGCAGATGCGATTAATTTGTTCAAGGTGACTTTTCTAACAAACTACGATGTCTGATTGTTGCTTTAAAGAAATAACACAGGAAAATAAGCCCGACCGGGAAAGTTATGCGTGCTGAACTTACAGTGTAACATAATGTGTCCATTATGGTATTACTGGGCAAATCAAAGTCCTTTTGTGCATCTTTCACAAATTGGTACACTATCCTTGATGTAGACACGTCACCAAACTTTTCCGTCTAAGAAAGTAGAGAGTGACATATGAATATTTTTTAGACTCCATTAGTCGGTTGCATGGGATCAAGCAGACCATCTTCAGTACCGTGACCACCTTGTTGCGATTGCTCTCTTTAATGCCGGCTTTAATCTTGATGGGTTTGGCCTCATTTCAATCAGAACAAAACGAATTGATGCATCATTTGGAGCAACAACTGGCATGAAAGTGGTCACAGATCCTCATCAAACAATTGATTTTAAATTTCCAAAAAACAGCTTAATGTTCTTGGGAGAATCTGGGCCATTGTTTTAAAGCTGCATCATTTCTATTGACCAAAGACAAACTTCGTTTTATGGAAAAAAGTTATTCATTATTCTTCCAGTAATTCTGCTCTATGAAGAGGTAAAAAGGCTTTCTCAGATCGTTCTAAGTTGATGTAGAAGTTATGTGAAGACATGTTTTGTCGCTACAGGATTAGTTTAGTACCAACTGTAAGCAGTGCATTGACGATGCCCACGTTCGAGTTGTCCCAGTTATGGGGGGATGTGTACGTGGTGAGTTAGAAGGTGATTGGGATGATCAACTCAGGCAGCAAGTTGTCTAACCGTGATGACTGCTGGCGCGCTAGATCCCCTCGCTTCAAGCTCGGCGCCGTCATTTTCATTTTCTGCTGCTGCTGTTGTTGTTGCTCAAGCTGCTGTTGCTGACGCAATCGCTCCTGCTTCTCCTTGGCCAGTTGCTCCTCGTCATCGGGAAAGGAAGACCTGAGCGCTGACGGCAACGTGCCGTCGGCGGCGGCCCGCATCAACTCCTGCGCCACGTCCGCCAGCCGCGGCCGCTCGGGCGGGAAGCCGCGGCCCCCGCCAGAGGCCGCGTTCGACGCCGAGTATGAGCCGCCAACTATGATCTTCTGGCCGGGAGAGGTGTCGGAGCCCCGGGACGACGCGGACGACAGCGCGCTCTCCTGGCTAAGGCTCTTGACTTTCAAGAACCTCTCGCGCCTCGAGTTGGCGGCCGCCACCACGCCTACGCCGATGCTGGAAGGCACCAGCGGCGCCACCGTCGCCGTCGGGGAGTAAGGGTTGAACAAGCCCTCTGACTCGGGCGTGAAACCTGCGGATTTGTTTCACGTACGTTTCCCCCCCGATATCGGACTACATTCCATGCATCCTGGCTACGATGACGACAAGGGGTGGGGGTGGGGGTGGGGGTGGGGGGGACGGGGGGAGAGATGGGATCTTTTTTTTACCTGAACTAGAAGCGATCGTGGAAGGTCCCACGTTGAGGGTATTTCCTCCTCCAGTGGTTGCCGCAGAGGACCTGAAGTCGGGCTGCGGTCTTCGGTAGTGCCCCCTGCCGCCGCCGTACTCGCCGCTGCCGTCGTTGGCCGCGACGGGGCCGCCGGCGGCGGAGCGCAAGTAGGGGAAGGTAGGGCCAATGGAGGAGTCGTCCTGTTGTTCTGATTTGGCGTTAGCAGAGGGAAAGAAAGCGGAAATAAGAGAAGTGCCGAGATCCCAACAGCAGAGATGAGCGAAGGAGTTATGTAGCGCACACACCAGAACATTGACGGTGTCAAGTCCATTCGTACTTGGAGGAATGGGTTGGGTATAACGGAACATAGACAATCCACCATTTTCTCTCTGTCACTCGTGATTAACTGAGCTCCACATCTAAGGTATAATAATTTCAATGTTCTTTTTTTTAAAAAAATAGCAAGAAAAAACAGAAGCTATCACACCAGGCTTGAGTACGCGAAAGGGTTAAGCACAAATACCTTTCCCTAAAAAGTTAAGCTTTCTGCACCCTATTTGAAGCAAGTCGTTAGTACCGACGCTGTCTACGCTAACACTGGTAGTAGACGTTAGTCCGCCATTCTTGCTGCCAGATCTGTTTCTTTTGCCTGCAGCAGACGCTGAGCTGAGCGATCCTCTGCGTGCGGCCTCGCGCAGCGTGCAGAACACGTGGTCGGACTCGTGTACCGAGGAGCGGTACTGGACGACGTCGCTGTTGTCCGTGGACCACGAGTGGGCGTCCATGCAGGAGTGCCGCCGGTGCCGCCGCAACAAGTTAGGGAAGAAGAACCCACCGGCGGGGGCCAGCGAGTCAGAAGCGGCGGATTCTGGCAGTTTGTGTGAACATGAAGAAGGCATTCTTTTAAGCGTCTTCTTCACTGGCTTTTCGTTTGTTTGTCTGTCTGTCTGTTTGTTTTTCAAGGCAGTCAGGGAAGCAGTCACACTGTTGTCACGTACTACGTGGCTCCTCGAACAAGTCAGTCAACACTGCCACTACATACGAACATACGGTGCAGTCCTGGAGTGGCTACGTGACCAAAGAAGCATTAGAAACTTGGCATACAGGGTGACTGTGATGAATCCGGATTGACCTTTGGCGCGTTCAACTTTGCACGGATGTCACGGTCGGTGCAGAAAAGCCCGGCTCCATTTGCGGCACATACGATACGTCCATGGCGGTGAAGTGGAGCAGAAAGTGACTGTACTTTGACTGTACAGTACATATTTCTTGACAATCACGCAAAAAGTGAGAGTTTTGAAAAGTTTGAAAATCGTTCATTTTCCTCCTCTAGACGGAAGTTCGATTAGTAGCAAAATGTTGCCAAAAATCTAGACTTTTGCACCAACTGAAGTTGCAACAGATCTTGAATCTGGCACCTTTTGTGGCGCTCAAGCTGCCAATGACACAGATTACCACCACCTCCTCCGTCCACGCGCTCGTCATTCACTTCATTGAGTCCATCAAAGGATTTGCATTTATCTTGTGAAACACTCAAATGTTCGTCCCAACGTCGGGATTATAAAGGATTAACAGCCGAAGCCTCAATTATGGCCCCGCCAGGCTCTGTGCACACCTTGGACGTGTTTCACTATCTATGATCACCACTTTACAAACTCAGTCGAGGCAAGAGTCTCCGACTGAAGTATAGAGTGCTGAGGAAGTCACTGTTGTTGAGCTACACGTGAAGTCAATATGACTGACTAGTGAAACAATTCTAAGACATTTTCTTTTCTTTTTTGTCAGGACCAGAGCTTATCATCATGGTGTAATCAGGTTTTTTTATAAGTCATTTTGAGGAAAATAGATTTCTTTAGTGAAAGCAGTCAAAAATTTAAAAAAAAACCCCTCCTGAGGTGAGGTGATATAAAGAGTCGTGTTGTCATTTCACTGGGCTAACACCTCCTGTATCACATCACAGTACTGAGCAAAGTGCTTCTAGAGCCGGTGAGGACTTTTTCATCACCCTGTATAAAGAGTTTGAGCCAAGTGCATGACTGCAGTACCACAATGTGGGAAACAGATTTCTGCACAGAATGAATTGCCAGATAGTGACAACTGACCAACTCGATATGAGGGGACGGACGATATCAACCTGAGGAGGCCACAGCCCGCGGCTCCTCGTGTAGGGGATCTGATGGCTGGACCTGTTTCGGATAAGTTTTTCATGTGGCTGCAATGCATTCACTGCCCCCACCCCACCCCGACAACCCCCCCGGGTCCACGTTCACGGAGGCCTCGGCTCCTGGTCGTGTTGGTGGGCAAAGGGGATCAGTCCTCTCGACTTTGTTTAGTGGCCAGTGCTCAGGGAGGACGCGATCATTCTGCCAACGCTGCAGAGGGGGATCATGGTGAAGTGGAGGCTCCACTTGAAACCAGAGTACATCTGCATCGCACCTCTGGTCATTATGTGGCGGCGGCTGCACTGAGAGGTCAGAGACATCACTGCAGAAGAGAAGTTTGGGCACCATTCTGTTCTTGGCATTTTTGGCTCACACCTGCTGATCCACGTGCGCGTGCATTTTTCATAACCTTGTTTTTTCCTCTGAACTCACTCAGTGGTTTTTATGCTGCCAGTGGCAGTCAGTCCGGATTTACCTTGACACCCTGAATGCGCCTAGCTATATTAATCTGGGGTGGACTCTTACACAGGAGACGCAAAGTGTACAAAGCATCTCAGTGATTACAGAGATTGGTTAGCTGATGGTGACGTCAGACCTTCCAAATCGCTTTTGTTCTTGCAAGAAAAACTTTGGCAATATTCAGTAACGCTCGTGGAGTCGAAACTTTCGACGCGGGAGAAAGGACAGCGACGCTAAACTTATTCCACAATTTCGCTACCCTGCGTCACTTTTCGGTACTTACTGTCTTCCTCCTCAAATCCGGGTCCTGACCCCGCGTAGCCCATCCTCTGTTGCTGCTGCTGCAGGATCTGCTGCCCCGAGTCCAGTTCCGACGCCGAACGCTGTCTCCGGAGCAGCAGGCGGCCCTTGGGCTGACACCGGGGAGCCTGATTCTGGCAGTCCGGGTGCACGTTCATCCGGCACAGCTTGCACTTGAGGCCCTGACGAGTATGACCTGGAAGCAACACCGCGATTATGAGACAGCACTTGCGAAATACAGCTAAGCAGTTAGGCCATGCACCCCAAAAAAGAATATATATACTAGGCTAGGTAGAAAATTGGAATTCCCCATGGATGCCCCAAATTTGTCACCACATCCCATTTGAAGACTTTGTCGTCAAATGAAAGTGAAAAAAAGGAGTTTTAGCTGTGCCCAAATGCATTTAAAGTTGCATAAGACTGTAAAATAAGTTGTATATTTTTTCTTCAGGACTGGCTGTAAAATATTTTTCTGACCAACTGGAGCAAGTCAGCATTTTGGTGTGTGATTTTCACCCAGTTTGGCAGCTTCTGAAAG
>JAAUXU010031900.1_pt1 | contig 33616 bp, 35 predicted proteins | sample 7278151 | NCBI WGS metagenome assembly JAAUXU01 (sample SAMN14350113, study PRJNA611818) | marine sediment metagenome | isolation source: surface marine sediment (1.8m) | place: French Polynesia: Moorea | collected 2018-08 | reverse complement strand
GCATAGGACTCTGGTACTATCTGTATAGCCCTGCCTTCTTCACCACGAGCACAAAAGTATTGGTGCAGCAAGATGAATGCATCAGCACCATCATGTCCTACAATCTGTAAATGTTCTGCTTCAGCAAAGTCCAGGCAGAAGGACACAACATATTCATATGTTAGATTTTACGTAGTCCTTCAACAATGTTTTGCCTGCTTATTTTGTCTCAGCCAATCAGAGAGCTCCGCTTGTCACGTGATTAATGCCACGCCGTTTGGCAGGCCAGACGCCCCTCTAGTCTTACTAACAGCTCACTGCACTTGCCTCAGCAGCAGCAGCTTAAGCTCCATCCTAAGTGTTGAGGTCAGTGGTCTTCCCTCTTTATTATCTTGTGTTCTCTAATATGCATAACGGGAGGTTCTGTGACTTGCCCAAAACTCTGCTTCATGCTAATCCAGGTTCCCCTCTCTGTTGCACTGATTTAATCTGATTTCACCACTGCTTCTTTTCTGGTTTTGTCCGTCCTTTCAGTCGCCCTTCGAGGGCTTCGTTGCTGTTGTCACTTACTGCCAAACTATTTGGCTTGGGTATTCGAATGAATCATGCAGCAGCTGACTCGATCTTCCACTCTAGGTATTCTTTCCTTATGGGATGGACCATTCCAAGCGGGAGTTTCCCCTCTTGGAAAGGGATTATGTCAGTGGCAAAGTGATTCCCGCCATTTTTTTGTTTACATCTTGGTTAAAATTCGTCTTATTTAAGTGTGCATGAACAAGTGTACGCGCACAGGCACTGTTACACAATTGTACATGTACACTCGCACTGTGACACTCAATAGGCTGCTATAGACAACTACAATTTGCAGCAGGCAGGCCTGAGCAGCAACAGGGACCAGGTATTCCACGTCATTGTGAATGCACTCATACAAGCATTCTTCTACTCGTACACGTTACAAATGGTGAATTCGGTACATGTATAGTCGTATTGCCTATATGGCCTTCGCAGACACATGATGATTTTCCTCTCCTAGGCGGCGCTATTACCCTGATTGTGTCATTCAGTGTTCCACGTGCAAAATTATACAACTGGGTAAATAAAATACGTAATGTGGTAACATAATCTTAAGCGCTTCAGAACGCCCCAAAATCTGACAAAAATGAGATCTGGGCCGATGCAGCATTATCTCTACAGACGAACCTCCGGGTCGGTAAAATGCAGCAAATAAATTTATTTGCCGAAAGTGCCATCGTCTAATCATATTAGTATATGTTAAAGATGCGAAGAAGGTGTACGTACGTAGGGTACTTCTGATGTGAACAATCCTCATACATCACAGTGTGGCTGTTGCTGACCTGCTGACGACCGGTGTCAGCTGCATGGTCTCTCCTCCTCCATCTTCCTGCTGTTGTTGCTGTCTCTGCTTTTCCTCCTCCTCGGCCTCTCTCCTGGCCTTCTCGCGCTCCTCCTTGCGCTTGGCTGCCTTCTCGCGCTTCAGCTGGTCCTTGTAGAAGTCAGCAAAGTTGTTCACGATGATGGGGATCGGCAGGGCCATGACCAAGACCCCGCTGATGGCGCAGCAGGAGCCTTTGCGAGGGCATGGCAAAAAATGCAGGACACTTAAAGGGCATCAATATAAAATGAGGCAGCTATTTCCGTACAAAAGTTGTCACATAATTTCTTGCTGTCCTTGCTGTGAAGCACCCACACCGACCATAGGTTAAATCTCAATACTGACGCAGCAGACGTCGTTTTGAAACACACGCTGTAGTATTTGAATCGTGTTTTTCGCACTTTTTATCATGGGCTCATGCAATACCTACCGACGATCTTTCCCAGCAACGTGGTGGGTGAGATGTCTCCGTATCCCACGGTGGTCATGGTGATGAGCGCCCACCAGAAGGCCGCTGGGATGCTGCTGAAGGCCTCGTTGTCGTCCTTCTCGGCGAAGTAACACAACGATGAGAAGATCAGCACGCCCATGGCTATGAAGAGCACGAGCAGTCCGAGCTCCTTGTACGAGTTCTTGAGCGTGTAGGCAAACGACTGCAGGCCGGTTGAATGCCTGGCAAGCTTGAAGATCCTGAGGATGCGCCCGATCCTGAAGACCTGGACTATGCGTCGCACGTTGTCGAAGGATCCTGCGTCGGCATTTGACTCGATGAGGAACATTGACACGAAGTAGGGCAGAATTGAAAGCACGTCGATGATGTTCATGGCGCCCTTGACGAAGGCACATTTCTGGGGAGCCCCTGAAAAGTAGCAAAAATGAATTATTGCTCTCCCTCGAGCTCATTTGTCAGAGTCTTCCCTTCATTCTGTAGACAAAAACCTCTGGTATTAGTAGAGGACCCGGAGCTAACTAATTATTGAGGACAGACAAGCAGCTCCCAAACATGACACTTTGCATAATTATTGATGAACCTCACTGAAGTGGCCAGAACAGAGTTTCAGGGCAACCTAGATAAGTCAGGATTCACGTTCTTTGGACAAACTGCATCTATTGCTTGGAGGCTCGCTAAAACCTGTGAGCAAAATATGGGTCAACTTTTGAAATGGTAACGCTCTGCACCGTCATATCATTCTCAACTTTGGCCGGATTTATCGAGCAGATGCTGAACATAGTGTACATTATAGGTTAGTTCGAAAATGTCAATTTTAATTTTTCAATATGGAAAATTGGCGTCAGACCCTTCCATAACTGGTACAAGTCTCATTTTTCAAAAAAAATTGGAGTACTATCTGCACTTTTAACTCAACGTTCATAACATACTGCATGCAGTGAGTGCAGTGAACATTTCTTTTATAACTTTTGACTGCATTGAGCTACAGTTTTGGTTCACCCCTCTATGGAAAGCTAAGGAGCTCCTCTAAAACCGACCTGATATGCACTTTCGCTCGAGGACCACTCATTTTTCAGCAACATTGGATCAAAGTTGTGTCCTGTAGAAGAGATTACTATATCAAAGTTTGACTGTTTGACTGCTCATGAGTCATGAATGTGGTTCAGGCTCAGTTGCTGCTGCACTGACTGGACCCCTGCATTAGAGAAGCCTTGTAAATTTCATCACCAGAGTAAGTCAGCTTTTGTTTTCTTCCTATGTTCCGAAATAAGTGTCCGATATGTCCCTTTTTGTGCTCCAAAATAAGTGTCCGATTTGTGAACTGCATAAAAATCGCAAGAAATGACCTTTTATTGGTGTTTTGATCCCTTTTTTAGTCTCTTTCTCGCAATTTGCCACTGCTTCTTCACTGCAAGTGTAATATTTGGGTAGGTGTCCTGGATTGCTTGACTTGTCAATCATGAGCATCATCAGTGAGATTTGGGTTCATGCTGTCAGATGGACATCCAGGCAAATTTTCAGGATCAACAACTCAGTATTCTGATCACAGCCATTGATTCCTTCTAGCTGTCAGAAATGAGGAATTTAATTTGCATCTATTTCCATATTAGGATTGACCTGTATTTACGGCAAAAAACAGAGAAAGAGGTCAACCACTAGATTACTTTCAGACATACAGATGTTAATTATCTTAGTCTAGTGCAATAATCCAAGTAAAAACATCAAATCAGACACTTATTTCGAAACGAAGGGAGTACATTTTTTGCTCAAAGAGCCCAACCACCTTCTGCCGCGCAACATTGAACCCTCTGCAAGACATTGCTTTCAGCAGAGTGAATCATTTCCCCCTCCAGTGTGGCTGCAACAACCAGCAGGCTGATGGTGAGCATGAACGTCATGGGTCATCCCTTTGATCACATTGCCCATTCAGAGTGAAGAACACATGCGGAGTGCAAGCATAACGAATTTGGCCCCTCTTCTGTTCATTTAGTAGTAAGTTCTACTTTTTTTCGTGGTGGAATTGTTAGTTTGGGTGTAGTAACGATCATGAATCTGTGAATGGGGAACAATTCGTCCGATATTCATCTTGCATTTCAGCCATTGCACACTGATCAGCATGAAAAAATGAACAGTCTACTAGCAAAGAAACTTATTACATTGTAGCTGAAAGACTCAGTACATGCCAATATCGGCAACAGACAAAACAACCATTCAATTATACATTGGGTATCTTAGTTCCGTAAATTTTTTTCACTGAAGTTGCTGCATTATTTGAGAAGGTGACTGTACCCTTTGATGGATCCCCAACCAAGGCCTAGCCTCTGATGCATGCCCACAAAGACGTAAGAACAAGAGTGGAACGGTAAAATTCCATTATGACACGCAGAGACATGGCAAAGTAGCTTTGAGGTTTTTACTTCTGTAGACTTTTTGTGGCCATCTGAAGTCTCAGACAATGAAGGAGCGCGCTCTGCTTCCTTTTTGGCATCTACTTTGAGAGCGTATGGAGCAATGAAATCATCGTGCCATTACTGCTCTGCGGTAAGACCACTAGCGGCAGCCGAAAAAGGTGCACAAGTGCGCCCATTGCAGCTCTAGGTAGGTAAGAAGGCAAGAGTAAAATCACTAGATTACTTAAGAGGTACGTATTTCGTATGACCATGTAGCCTTTTCAGTCACTCGTACTTATTGCTACTGGTATACAGCAATACTGACTGAAATGATCATGCATTTCTCCATCAAACCCGGACGAACCGGATAATGGGGGCCTCCGCGGAACCGGAAACAAGCTAAACGACCAAATGCGTAACAAATCCGATGAGGCATCACCAAATTCATGTCACCAGATCGGGTAGTTGCATCACTAAATCAAGTCGTAGCTTCATTGATTTGGTGGTGTCGATACCCGACTTGGTGATGTCAATACGCGACTTGGTGAAGTCAATACTCAATTTGGCGACAAAAGTACTCAGTGATGAAAGTATTTGATTTAGTGGTGAAAATGCTCCACTTCGTTATAAAAGTACTTTTTTGACGAGGAAAGTACTGAATTTGGTGACGGAACAATTGATCCCCATCTCCTTTCCTGATCAAGCCTTTTCGCTACACATTTGTGCAATTCGTGTATTACTGCTTACTACGAGTCTTGGGCACACATATGGACGGAGTATCTCTCTATATTAAGGGCAGGCCCATATGTACGTGTGTCTGTGTGTGTGTGTCTGTCCATCTGTCTGTCCACGGCTGGTCTTGGCGGCTGATTTTGATCTTGGCAGCCCATTTGGGCAGCGGGTCTTGATCTTGGCGGTTGATTTTCGCGGCAGGTTCTGATCTTTGCGGCTGGTTTTCGCGGCGGGTTTTGATCTCGGCGGCTGACATGTACGTGTGTGTGTCTGTCTGTGATCTTCTCGGCTGATCTTCGTGGCTGATCTTCGCGGCTGATTTTGCAGCAGAAAGAACAGACAGACGGACACATACACAGGGCTTTATATTTTTTTCCTCCTCAACAAAGTGGGGAGCACGTTTGGTTTAGGAGTTAGAACACTCTAAAGTTTGTCCTGCTTCATCGAAGATGTCCTGTAAGCATTTGTTTCAGGATTTGACTTATGAAATGTGTTACGGAGTGTTTCAAAGTTTATCCACAAAGTTAAGTCCTTGTCGCTCAAAAATGGCTTGGGCTTGAAAGGAGATTCCTGTGGCATTAGAGTAGTTAAGGGCATGACTTTTTGACGTCTTAAAGTTGCGCATCAATACAACACAAGCTCATCTCCTTTCTAGCCCCAGTCTTATATGAGGTGTAGAGACTGAAATTTCCCTACAAAGTTTGAAACATTAGAGTATAGACATTTGTACGCTTATGCAGAACGTATGGTACCTTGTACCTACACATGGACGTGCAACCGAAGACGAGATGATACGTACCAGCAAATCTGAGAATATATTCGATGGTGAACCAGGTGATGCAGACTGCCTCAATCATGGCCAGTTTCACGTTGTCTTGGGGTTCTCCGTCCTTGTCCGGGGGTCCGGCCAGCGATGGAAGCGTGTTGATTGTCATACCGATGGTCGACACAATGATGAAGGTGATGGAAATAATGCTTACCACCTGCAGAGGAAGTGCAAATGTGTTTGTTTTGTCTCACAGAAGACAAATAATTGCGGTAGAACATTTGTTTGACTCACCTTGGCAGCCAGAGACGTGTGTGGCTTCTCCATGAGATCCCATAAGAATCGCTGATAGTGCACACACTTGCCATCCCCCCACTCCTCAAAATCCTCCTGCTTTAGATCCCTGGCCTCTTTCTTCATCTCTTCCAGAACGTGCTCGCGGCGGGTGTTGAACTTGCCCTGACAGCAGGACTCCAGAAAGAGGTCGTCGATGCCCCAGTACTCGAGGTCCTCGCTGAAGGCCATCACACACATCTCGTCTACGACGTGAAGCTTGTTGGTGCGGTAAAAGTTGAGAATGGATTTGAATGAACGTGGGTTGCGGTCGAAGAAGTACTCGTTGTCGACCAGAGTGTACGTGTCACACTCGGCCATGATCTGGTCATGAGTGGTGGCCCGAGCAAGACGACCCAGTCGTGTCTGCGGCATGAGCGCTAGGGTGCGCCAAAGTGCCTCGTGCCTCTCGCCGCCCACGTTGAGCGTCACGCGCTTGTTGATCTGGCGACTACGGGCGATAATGAATGGATCTGGTCTGTGCTGGAACTTGGAGTCCTCCTCGATCTGTTCGACGTCCGACAAGAGCGGGGATCCGGCACTGTCTCCAGCGCCTGCGCCTGCTCCTGCGCCCACTTCTATGATGCGTGACCTCGCCGCATCCAGCAGAGGCTTCAGGTGTTGCTGTTCCTCCACTCGCTGCACTCGCTCACAAAGTGTCTGGAAGGCAGGCAACAGGTGGACCAGCTGCCCAAAGAGTTCCTCCGTGCGCTGTTCCACCGGCAGGTCCAGGAACTCTTTCTTACTGCTCAGGCTGGAGACCAAGATCTTGGTCGTGGTTTTAGTTTGCCGAGCGCCAGCAGCGTTTAGTTGCGGCTTCTCTTCCGGGGAGCTGAATGGTGTCATGGTCTCCACGGAGGCGATGGGCGGCGTCTCCATGGCCCAGCCAGGTGAGGTGGGGCGCGCTAGGGCCATCAGTAACGATTGTAGCGGGACATAATCACAATCACTTCGTCGTAGTCCTCGTTGAATTCAACAGAACTCTCTCTGTCATGAAGTTCTGTATCAGTAAGTGTGTCATGTGTATGTTCGCGCGCGTGTGTGCATATGCGTGTGAGTGTCGACAGTGCTATATATCGGTACTTACTAATAACCGCACCTCGCTACATGTACGTGAACTCTATACTACTGGTGGTTGTGCTCTTCTCTCCTCTCTATCATGCCCTCTAGCCCACATTCCTCATTCTTCCTCCCCGAAACAATAAAAAGGTGCATGATAGAGCTGGGTCAGGCCCACTACGACGAAGGCACGCACACGTATGAGTGAGATGACGACGACGGCCTCGGCGGCGCGCTACTGTACGTACCGCAGTGGCTATAAGGTGGCTTTCCTCCGTATGAAACAAACACACATACGTGCAGCGAGAGCCTTTCAAATGCACGCAAGGGAGTCTTTCCTAGGCCAACACCTTTCCTATGTGTATTCGGGCCTGCGCACATATGAAACATACGCAAGCACGAGTGCTCTAGAGGACAAAAAGAAAGGAACGAAGCAGCGACAAACAGACTTTGGAAAAGCGTGTCTATCGATTAGGGGACTACGACGGACACTCTGTTGGCCGACAGCCTCAGCGTGGCTTGCACCCAAATCGCTGTGGTTGTCTACGTACATGGAGTAATTGCTATGGAATGTGCAAGGCTCAGGAAAGCTCTCCTAAAAAAATAACAAAACCTGTGCTTCGAGCTGCTGCAGACAGGCAAGCAAGCCAGGCAGTTGTGCAAAGGCAGGGGAGAGTAGCTCAGTAAGCTTTTGATGACAATTGTATTTCCAACATCACAAGGTTTTGACTAGGCGTATCAATATACGTACTAAGTTGATGTAGTAATATTGTAAGACTCTATCATTCTGTCTCTCTCAATGATGCAAGATGTAAATAAATAAGTTACACACTGTATGATCGGAATGCCATCACTCACGTACTCCTTGTCGGTACATAGAGGCACCCAAATCAGCTACTGCATTATGTACGAGGGTTTAATTATGGAGGTGACGAAGTCTTCGGTTGAGGTTAATGAAGGAAGGAGACCTACTGTACGTCATTAAATAAGTGCTACACTTAGCAGTCATCATGGTCATCGCCGTCGCCGCCACCACCGTGTCTAAGTTCTTGTCCAATGCGGAGAGCAATTGACAGTTGGAATGCTCAAAATACCGACTCGGAGGACCTCCACAGGTGCACTGGATACGAGGGACTGCGAATCAGACCCCTCTTCTTGGGTATTTTGTCCAGAAGGTCGGACAGTGTCGTGAAGTCTGGTCTCTGATCAGGACTGAAGGTCCAGCAGATGAGCAGCAGGTCTTTGACGTCCTTGGAGGCCTGCAAGTTAGCAAGCGACGGCCCCATACCCTTGCCTACCAACCAAATGATGGTCTCCGGAGGTACGTGCCTCCAAGGCCACTCGCCCGTCAGCAGCTCGAACCAGATAGTGCCGAATGCAAAAACGTCGCTGGCTTTGGTGAAGGGCAGCTCTTCCCCGTCGCCAGGGTGAACGCGCAGAGAGCGCATGATCTCGGGAGCCAGATAGCACAGCCATGTCTTGGGGATGCTCATGCTTTCTCTGAAACAGAGATTGAGCGGTCAGGAGACGTGTGTGAGGGTGCAGAAATAAGAGGCCAAATGACGGTTACATACATGTATGCAAACATATAATACATTTATATAAAAGCGTTAGATAGGCCCAAGTTCGAGCTGGGATTGGCTCTACATTTCATGTCCAAAACACATTCCACCCTTAATAATTGCCCCTTACGCCTCGACATATAGAGATGAGAGATGCAAGACTCAAGATCCATAATGCTGATACATCAGGCTCTGGTGGTCCTAATCGAGGTGGTACGAATTAGAGAACATATTACATCCGTTCGGAGCGCCGAGACCTGTGAGTTACTGGAGCAGGAGCACCCCGAGAGATGACGAAAGTCATGAGACGCAATCTCAAACTAAGAATCAGGCAAAGCACCCAGACCAGCCACGGGGGAGGCTACTCCAACACCCCCATCATGACGTACCGTCGAGCAGTGTGGAAGTCATCTGCTCGACCCACGCGTTACATACAGTTCACCATGGAATGCCATCTCGGTGAATCATTACTTCTTCACCCACCCTTAGGCACAAGATCACGTTCAAACTTAAATGAAGTCGCATTCACTCTATGTCACAGTGTAAACTTGCCAGAAGTTATTCACATCAGGACTTTCCAGACACCGTACATACGTTCTGGCGAAGATACCTGGCACTCCCGGCTGAAATCGAGGTCGAAAGTTGTTTTCTACCTACGCAGCGCCTACTCCATGCACTCTGTGTCGTCCATGCGCAACTCTCCCCGATCCTCCTCGTTTTGCGCAAGTCGTCGCAGACTGCCTGGTCCCTGCCGTCTCCTCGCTCCCTTCGATCTCGTCTTCAAAACGGTCTCAAAATCCATCTCCTACACTACACTACACTACACTACACCCCACCCACCCCAAGCAACGGCCCCGTGAAAAGTAGTGTCTCCTGACCAATAATGGAAACGATCAGTCGCGAGGCTGGAGTGCCAACCAAGCGACAGGCAAACAGACATGGCGCTTTATGAAGATACATAGGTGTGCGTCCGCGTGTGTATATATATACAACCTGTTATAGTTGGAGATTCCAGGGGGACCCTGATGAGAGCAAAGACGTCTAGCCACGTTGACGAGACCAAAGTCAGCGATGATAGCTCGTCCGTGCTCCAAGAAGATATTCTTGGTCTTTAAGTCCTTGTGTACAATACCACGATGATGGAGGTAGCCCATACCCTGCGTGATCTGCTGGGCTATGATGATAAGCTTGTTCATGGGATACTTGTCCTTGTGCAGGTGAAGTAGGGTGTACAGTGTATCGCCTGTGCATTAAAAGAAGGTTAGTATTACATGTTACTTGTGACAGCGCGGTTGCTTGTTCACCTTTGCAGAGGCTAGTCACAATCGCCAGCTTTGGTGGGTTCATGCACGCTCCCATAAAGAGGATGAGATTCTCGTGTCTGGTCTTTCGGAAAGTGCTGACGTCCAGTCTGAAGGCTTCTAAGGTGGCATCGTCGTCGGTGTTTTCCATGTTGAGGATCTTGATGGCAACGTCACCATGCCAACTGCCTTGGTGCACTAGACAGATTTATCCACACATTACTACATATGACCATGAGTGTCTTTAGACGTATACAGAGCTTAGCGTAGCTTAAGCATGCTTGGCTGTTGCAATAGAGTCAAACAAACGTCACTGTCAGATCATTCGACTCTCTACCTCCAGCTTGATAGACACTTACCAGTACTGAATCTCCCTGATCCGATCTTGTCTAATATGACCAACTCCTCGTAGGGGATGTCCCACTCTCGCAGGGAGATGGAAGTCTGTCTCCCCGCCTGCCACTGGCTCGCCGCATCGTCGGCTGATGCAGTAGAATCTTGGCTGTCCAACCGGTAGGCAGTACCCGCGGAGCCAGATGATCCTGACGCACCTGATGGAGAAGTAGGGCTTACGCTCGTATGTGTTAAAGATAGAATTATTATTATGACATGACCAAACTTACCCGAGAGTGTCTTGTCGCTGTCGCACGACTTGACGGAATCAATTATCGGGTTAGGGCTCTGCACCTTTGGAAGCTGTCCTGGGCCTCCACCGCTGCCTCCCATCGCCCCTGCACCAGGAGGTGGTGCCTCTAACCAATTCAGAGTCTTCGGAGGGTCAGGGAAGGTGAATTTTGTACCCTTGTGATAAATGGAGGCGGAGTGAGGTGGCGTGGGGTGTGTGGAGGTCACCATGACGGCAGGGGAGCTGGGCGTCGAAGAGTTGCAACTAGAGGTATTAGACGAGGAATCGGGCATGTGCTGGATAGCGCTCCCTATTCGGGCAATCGCTCCAGTTGCGGTAAAAGCTGAAACGGAGGGGTCAGTGGAGTACGGATGCGAATGAGTTAGGATGGGTGAGCCCTCCTTTGTCATCTGCTTGACGTAATACTTGACGAGGTCGTCTGGCAGGGAGCAAGAGGGCGGCACCTTGGGCTCGCAATCGCGATGACACTTGAACTTGCACTCTTTACACTTGAGACCGTTGAACATGTATTCTGAGCAGTGGTCGCACTTTCCCGGCTTGAGCGTCTTCTTGAAGAGATGACGGATAGCGTGACCCATGCTGCGCGGTGTACGCGGCGACTTGGGCGGGACTTGCAGAGAATGACCGCTACCACTGCACCCGCCGCTCGCAATCATGGCGGGAGTCTCAAACGGACTAGGGGAGGACAAGGGAGGAGAGGGGCCTGACTCCGCCAGGCTGCTGTCATCCGTCATCCCACCACCACTGTCAGAAGTGGGCTGTCGACGACGACGGGAGGAGGACAGCACGCTGATCGCGGTCACCACGCTCGTCGCGGCGTTGCTATTGTCATTCAATTTGGATGTCACTGAGCATGAGGATGATTCGTCCGACTGTTGTCCACTCGGATTAATCCGATTGCCGAGGTCGCACTCATGGCTTTTTGACTTAGTCAATGGATAATCGCTCTTGCTGTTGGAAGAGCTGGATGACGCCGACGAGGTGGATTTGGGCTGTGTGCCGCCCGGTGGCGTTGCAGGCGGGAGCTGCTGCTGCTGCTGCTGCAGGGTATACTGTTGGTGATGATATTGCTGCGTGGAAACGACAGTGGGAGTCTGCTGGAGCAGCCCGGGTCCGGGCGAAGGCGGTGGGAGCGACGACGCTAACGAGCTATTCGAACTCAGTGATGATGCCACAGAGTCCGGTTTGGGCGGCAACACTGCGCCCGTGGACAGGGGCACGGCTCCGTATATGTAAGACGTGGAAGTGGTGTCAGGCTTAGGAGAAGAGGTAGCACAGGTGGCAGACAAGGTAGCCGCGGAGACGACCGGACAGGTGGCCGCAGCCGCTTTGGTGTCTGCCTTGGTCGTCCACGAGTCCCAGTATAATTCGGCGGGATCCTGCAGCGGCGGATGACCCGACCGCGCCCCTTGCAGTGTGGCGTCAGTGTACTTGCGGAGGCTGAGCAGAGCCTCGTTCAGTTTCCGGAGGTCCTCCCCTCTCTGCGCCGCCAAAGATGCAGACGAGGAACAAGAGGAGGAGAGCAATATCCTGTTGAGCTCAGATTCCGTCTTCTCCCGCAACTGATCTAGGGTAGTCAGTCGCGACTCGAGCGCGTTGCGCGACTCCTCGCTGACGCCCACAACGCGCAGCCACGTGCTCAACGACGGGTACTTGAGGAGCGCCGAGGCGCCAGGCACTCGAGCCCGAGCCGCCAACTGCTGACTGAATAACTTGATCAGCTTATCCTCAAGCGTCCGGATGTCCTTCTTTTTGCTCTCCAGGACTTCTGCAAAGGAAGTGAGAAATGAACTGTTTTGGGGGCTTCTTACCAGACGATAAAATACTTACTTTCAGAGTAGGTTCTCTTGCGTATCGCGGCCCTTAGTGGATCTAGACTGTTCGCTAAAATCTCTATCAACTGCTGTGCCGTCTCGCACTGTTTTACCGCCTCTCGCAAGGGCGACGACTGCGCCCCTGGCACCGCCAGTTCCATCACGGGAGTCGCGTTCATGGTGACGGCGGTCACCGGTTCCTAGGACTCGAAGTGGATTGCGACGACGAGGCCGCCGCGGCCGCCGTCTTCTCTCCGAAGGGGGCGGCCATGAAGTTGAACGCCGAGCGGCTGGACGACGGACGAGAGCGAGCTAGCGAGACAGAGACAGACAGAGAGCGAGAGCAAGAGTAGAGAAAGAGAGCAGGTGGCCTCTCTTGGCGATAGACTAAGCCACTTTGCTCTCTTCTGCTTGTCGGTAGGTAGGGTAGAGTGGCCTCGGCCTCCCGCCCGGCCTTCCGTGGGTGACCTCGCTTCGGTCCTCGGATCGGCGAGGACGAATGGAGGGGCTGAGCTGAGCGCAGCAGAAGACGAGCAGCTTGCTTTACTCACAAGCTGATGCTTGGTTAGGGATGAATGACGAATCCCCAAGAAATCGAGTCTGAGCAGGCCGGGCCGGTTGCGTGCTAAGAGGTCAGAAAAGGATTCGAATATTGGACAGAGGATTGGGAACCCTATCGCACCAGTAGCCAGTAGTCCGAGCAGTAACTGGCAGGAGGACACGAAGATCTCTGGGCAGGAGGACAAGAGAATGGCGGGTGGTGACTGATGATTGATAAGGGCTGACCCATGGGTGTCCTGTTGCACTGCTGCGCTGATTTGCCAGTAGCTGCTGACTGGCTGGTCTCCTCCTGCTTGACTTGTGTGACAGTGTAGGAAACTCTGATATATTTCAGAGTTCCCTGGGTAGTGGCAACTGTGGTCAGATCCTCTTGGACTTCTTCCTTTTTCCATATCTCTTCAACCTCAACGCTGTTTCAGCCTGATATCAGAAATTAATGCTCTCTGTAACTGTCTTCATCGTCACCAGTCGGACTTGCATACTCACAGGCCAGATTCGTTCCTCCCGGTTTCCTGTCACCCGAATGCCAGTTACGATTTATGAAGGAGCTAAAGGAGGACTTACAAGCATTGAAATGATGAAATGAATGCACAAATGAGTCTAACCATACATCGTTAGCTCCGTTTCTCATATTAATATTATTCTGACCCATACGTAACAGAATCTTAAAATAATTGTGTAGACTTTTTTCTGGAGTTTTAATTTTGTAGCATTTGCAGCAACAACTATTACATGTACTCAGACATTAGCTTGTCTAGTTAGAGTTAGTGTATGGTTCTCGCTGTACGAATTGTCTTAATGTTTTTTCTGCCAGGGTTGACATCTTGGAGGCAATGGTCCCAGGTAATTTCCACATATCTGCGAAATAGCAAACCACCTCCTTGATGCCTGATTTGATGGTCGTCTTTGCAAACTCATTCCAAGGGAGGAGTGTGGGGTAGATGGTGAAGTTTTCCACGTGTGCGGCATTCTTGTTCGGGAGGGCATTCATCTCTGCAGGGCAGGTACTTGTCAATTTCGTTGGTTATACTCTTTCCCCAAGGTATTTTGCTACCTATCCAACCTCGTCGCATCCTCTCGTAGTCTATCCCTACAGTCTGATACTGCTGTTGACGATGCATGTTCCCACACGAGTAACTGGGTCCTTGGAACGCAGTGATGACAAGAATGTTGGTGACATGAAGTACTCGTCCCGGCTGAAGTTAAAAAAATGCATCCCCGGAGCTACGATACTGTCAGATCGCTCGGTGGTGTTGGGGTTGGCTGCGATCATTTTATCATGTATATCGTCTATCCATTTTTGGTATGCCCCGGAGGGGTGGTTGTGGTCTCTTGCTGTCTCTTTCTATACAATGTACACTTTAAGGTGAATGAAGGGTATTCCTTAAAATAAAAGTCTGTCCATTCGTTCCGAGGGAGCGTTTTCTCCAAGACCGTTGGACCACAGATATCGTGGGCGCTGGACCCCTTTGAATCAAGCTTGATGTGGTGCAAGGTTTGATCTGAGCTTGAGCCTAGCCCGCCAGCCAGCCCGAGGCCTCTTTCCCATTAGGTCGACCCGAGCCGAAACCATCAGCCCCACCAGGGTCGAGGCTAGCCCGAAGTTCCGGTCCCCCCTCGCTTCCAAAGCCTCGTTGTCCTGGTGTGACACACACAACACATATAAAATATGACACAAACTTAAATTTCCTTCTCAGTCATCACCGAGTTATTGAAGCTGAGCATTCGCTTGGCATCCATGCTAATTTCATATCTTGTAACTAGTTTTCTCTTTTGCAAATATTTCCAAGATGCAAATTGTATGTGCATAATACAGTTTCACTGGACTTGCTACACTCACCTTCACTTGCACGTCAGTGTCAGCCCAAGCAAACCCGACGTCTGGCGAACGTTCAGCCTAGCTCGATCCTGGACGGCCCGGGCTCGGTCCGGAGGAAGGAAAAGTCGGCTTCGGCAATCTGCAGCATGGTATGCCAGAAGAGCAGAATCGAGACATTTTATGAGACTCTCCCCGTAAAGTAAATGTTCTTTACTTTATGCTCTCTCCATTTATCTGTGTGTCCATGGATTATCCCTCTGCGGAAAACCGAATGGATATACACTGTTGTTACACCTCTCATTTGTTTACAGTATGGATGAAAAGTCATGCACTGTAGCAGAGTTTTCCACATTAAAGTTCAAGTGTATTGTGAACAGACTAGAGGTCCTAAAGCAAAATTCGTATGAGTTCGGTTTTAGACAAGATTTTAAGCTTTTCAATGATGGGTGAACCACTTCTCTAGCTCACCCAGTCAAAAGTTATGGCCAAAGAAAAGAAAGTGAGCACAAAATGCGGCATATCATAAAACTCCGAATTGAGATTGGGTATAGTAAAAGATATTCTTAATTTTTTTAAAAAAAAAAATGGGACTGATACCCACCATTGCTACGGCTAACGCGTAATTCCCATCTCAACAAAACAAAATTGTCACTTTCAAAGTAGCCTAATGGATATGATGAAATGTGTGTGGACGCGAATCAACGCGTACAGAGCAATCAAACTTATATTCTACTTTAGTGTTGTGATAACGTGAGAAATCTCAGGTACCGCTGACAATTATCTCCTCTCCCCTTAATTTAATATAACAATAATGGAGCTTCAGTCTGCCTGTTGTCCGTCACCACCCAAATCTCAGAAACCACTGGGCCAATCTTGACCAAACTTTCAGGGATTAGTAAGGGCCACAAGGGAGGAAACGAGCTTATGTTTTCAACCTCCCACCTTTTGGGTTACCAAATAAACTCGAGTTTTTGACCAAAAAATCAAATTTCGTGTAGAGGACAAATTTGATCGGCGCCCCTGATTTGTACGTTAAAATTTCTTTCTTAGCTGGATTGAAACTGAAAAGCTAACGAAAAGAGCTCTCCAGGCTCTTACAAAAAAAGTCCAAATAAACTGATTGTTGGGTCACTGTCCGGTTCTCCAGTGGGTGCTCTCTGTGCACAACCGGCTTTGCTTGAGTGAGCCATCAGTACCAAGCACTCGAATATCGTTTGGTCCGTGATGCGTCTGCTCTCTCATTGTATAACCGTTCAAAACCCGGAATATGCCCAAACCTGCTTAGCTTGAGCTCGAGTGCTATTTATCTAGGCAGTGACGCTCTCACCAAGTACCACGCAGCCGAGTGCGTTCGACTCCCGGAATATGAAGATCAGCGCCAACCAAGAAGATCACAGGCAGCAGCGTCGTCTTCAGCAACAGCGCCAACGGAAGGCGGGCTCTCGAGCCCAGAGCAGTTCAAAAACGTCCCCAGAAAATCAACTGGGACGACGAAGCTTTCCGCTACAACCCGACCAACGACTACGTCAACCCCAAAGAGGTCGCCATTGGACGCATGGAGCATCCTTGCACCACGTGCAAGGCTCTGAAGGGGGAGAGTGAGTATTGAACGTGTTGCAAGGAAGGGAATGCCATCGTGGAAGCCATTCCCTCTCTTGATACTCTGGCGGTTTCATTGTCTGGGACCACAGAGGACTCCAAGCACTTCGTTGACGCCATCAGAGCCTACAACTGGGCTTTTGGCATGACATGCTTCAAGGCCAACGTCATCCATAAACCCGGTTACATGCTTACTTCTAAGGTCCAAGGACAAGTCTACCACGTGGCAGGGCTGTTGGGGCCGGGGCCAGGCCAGGAGTCGGATTTTCTTCGAATCCCTTTCATGGACAACCATGATGCACAGGCGGAACAACGGTGCCCTGGAACATAAGCGGACTGAACCGCAGCTACGTTCGCAGGCTCCACGACATGCTGGACCGAGAGAATACCTCGGTGTCTATGTGTATTGGGGTTCGGGGACGCACGCATAAGAGAGCAATGACTTCTTTGCCGCGGACTGCAGATGAGACACACTGATTTTTCAACTGCCACGGTGGCCCTTCGAAGTTTGACTTTTTCCGTGACGTGGAGCTCCTCGGTGACAGCGAAGCTCTCGTGAGACTAATCTTTGATCCCGTTGTTGGACCCGAAGATGAGGCTCACGTTTGTCTTGTCCGAAGTTGGTCCGCGGCGTGCATTAATTGCATTGGACTCGAGATTCGCTTCGACTGGACTCGAGGTTTTCAGCCATTTGTTCATCCCTATTGTCCGCCCCCTTCTTGCGTCCCTTCCTTCTGGAGACACCGTAGACAGAGTTGCCCGGGTCGGCGCGCCACAAAGGAAGGAACAGCTGACAATTTCAGATTTGACCGTGCTGAGCATGCTTAAGCCATATAGAAGGCCGTACGTATATGCGCAATAAACATCCAGATATATGTACACTTCATAATGTTCTACTTATGCAACATGTACATATATGTATGTATGAACATGTGCACATGCGCTCACGTACCTATGAGCACAACTTATTTGCGTTCATGCGTGCGACAGGCATGAGTAAGTTGAAGCTCAGTGAAGCCGCAATATATGAACGCACTGATATCATGTTAAATTGGAAACACCAATGCTTTGAATTCTCAATAAAATTCAATGAACCCTTTACTCAATTCAGGTGAGCAAACTTTTCTGAGCACAAAAGGCGTTGCACCCTGGTTAGCTAAAGCTTTCCGGTCTATGTCTACAGCAGTAATCATGATGTAATATGTCCTAGTGTAACTGCTCACTAGTCTATGGTGTTTCTACTTTCTTGAGTTAACTGTACCGAGATGTCAAGTTTAGGCTGAGCAATTCGGCTGGATTTCTTAAGTCATCAACACAATTAAGAAGCAGTCTTAGATCACATGCTGATTTTACTAAAATATCGTGGCAAAAAGTCGTCCAGATAGCAGAAAATGAAATTAGAAATTTGCGGTCGATCAGTTTCAACTTCAACCAGATTTCCCAAATCTAGCCCAAAATACCGATATGTCATCTACCACTGATTAATATGTTCCTTCAATGAACACTTAAAATACGTGCATAGAGCGCATCCATGCATTAGGGTTGGACACCATAATGATGTCCTCTTGCTTCATCAGCGTATGATGCTCAACAATATTTTACATCGAAATCAAAAGTGTTTAGTCCCGTGGGAAACACAGAAATGCCCTAACGTTTAACATTCCCAAAGCACATCATCCTCTGTACCATCCATGCTATTACTGATGCAGCATTTTGGGAGAAAACGTGACCCAGAAGTGTGCAATTTGCATTTATGAATACGTTTTATGGAGAAGTAAAACCTAGGGAGCGCAGAGACAAATTCTTCTTGTTATTGGGATTGTACCCTGTTACATCTACACCCGTTACGTCCAGATTCGACTGTGGTGAACAATCCGTGTTGGCGGGAAAAGAATGGTTGCCACGAGACGTTGAACATCAGCGTTGAAACACTGCGCAGGTAATTTCTCAGTCAATATCTCACTAAAAGGGCATAGTTTACAGCAAATGTCCTCTTAGAGCTTGGATAATCGTGCTGGCCCTACGGTATAAATTTGCCACGGCAAATTTTAATGCTCTAGGTGTCCAATCAGCTGAAGTGTCAAAATCGTCGCAGGCACAATCTGGGAACTCTGGAAAGGAAACTCGTTCATCTGAAATTATGCGCGAATTCTCACAATCTCACCTCTTGTAGAAGCGTCAACACTGCGGTTGCAACCGGTACCTGTCGTTGGCTTCATTTCGGTAGTCGGACCCGAACAACATCTCGTGGGCCATCGAGGAGAAGAAGTAAAGAGTGAGTTAACGGTCTTTCTTACCACTTCTTCGGTTTTTTCCCCCCTTTCTTAAGATTCAGAGTCCAGAGTAGGACTGAGAGGAAGGTGTCCGCTTACGGCGCGCGACGACATGAAGTGCGCGGTTCGTTTTCCTCACTCGACGCCCCCACCAAGTCCTTGGGGCTCTTCACCTCGACAAGAGCTGGGAAAATTCGTGTAATCATTGGTTAATAATATAAAGAGACCCGTATAATCAGAGGTCGACAATCCTTCGGCAGCGGCACTCAGCCAAAAGGAAGAGTCTTCCGAGACTCCTCCAAAAGAGGCAATCGTCCTCTTAATGGTCCAACCCCTCAAAGGGTCCTCCCTCGTCAAAGTCGCACGTAAATCAACCCAAGTCGCCGGTCGGCAGGTAGCCAAATATGAAACTTAGCATCCCCACCTAACAAGTCGTCAGCAAAATAGGTCGTCCTTCCTGATGTCACGGGAGCGCCCTTCACGCACCCAATCACTCACACACAGGCAGACAGCCGGGCTTGTTCTGGGCATTATCTCAGCACTCTCCGGTTACGCCGTTTTCGAGATTTCACGTTGTGCGATCGTGAACGATGCGTAGTTCTAGCTGTTCAGCTACACTGACCTGTCTGATAATGACCCTCCTGGAGCTTCTTGTTGCGTCAACTTCCGTAGTGGAAGTAGCTAAAACACAGGAAAATGGATCTACCAAGTACCAACTCAAGGAGCATTGGCGGACATCAGACGATCACTCGCTTATGACTTGAAGGGGTTAAAGGTACTTGTCCCAATGCTGCTTCTGTTATGCGCTGTGGACCGGATCTGAGGATCGCTTTGGTACTAGTCAAACTGATCCCCATAAGCGTCTCATCCTCGTACTTGTCCATGCGAAATACTGGTGATTTTTGTTAACTCCACAGGCAACATGAGCGTCATCATGATTGTTATATCCCTTCTAAGGTGTGGAGTGTATAGTGATAGCAAAACTAATAAATTGCTATATAAATAGCAAAACAGTTCTTTCGAAATAGTCGTATTGACATATGTTTGCTTTCTTTGCTTATCTCAAAGCGTTGTCTTGAGATCTCAAGCGCAGCAGAGGGCAAGAAGAGCATTGAACGCAATTGCCAAGTACAAAGTTCGGGTAGCACCAAAACTGCATTGTCCACACAGATATGCAGTACAGTACTCTGTTAGTAAAACTGAGTCCCTATTGGTCGAGATAGCGAAGCACCTGTCAAAGCAACGCGAGGCCCTTGAACTCCGTGATCGACACATGCTCACTGGGCCATAATAACCCATCATAAACTCATTCTAGCGCCTATGGCCAAGTTATTGGTGGATTGTGAGCGCAAACTCCCTCATTTCTCTTGTTTTTCCAGTAGTTCTCTAGCTTCGTACGCGTGTCCAAAAAGCGAGCGTGCCCACTTTGGTGAATTTTGCGCAAACAAAAGCTGCGTTTTGCGGACCGCAACGTGCTTTTGCGGTTTGCAAATGTGTATGCAGTCGTCGGCGTCGCCCCCGGTGTTGTAGGTGAGAGAGCCCTCGCCCATTGGTGCGTCGCCCGCTCCTGCGCACTTTCGCCGCTCGACCCAAAAAGTCTGTCTTGACGGTTAGTCAAATCTCAGCGCTCGTGTTTGTGTGATCGCTTGTTTGCGTCACATCTTTCTGGTGTATTGACTACGTATCTCAACAGAGTAAATAAGATAAAAAAGCAGGGAGGAAAATCTCAATCTGCTCGAACTCCGGCTTGGTGCGATTTTTTTCTTTGTTAACAAAGCCATAACATTGAGAAGGACCTGAACGACGCCTCCCATCAAGTGATACTTGCACTTTTTATCGGATACTTTTGGCAGTAAAGTGAGCGTTGTCCGCAGGATGTGACTGCACAATGCGGCTGCCTCCTGTGCTACTCTTGGCGTCAGTCCTGCTTTGGAGAGTGCATTGTGCTCCAAGAGACATTAAGCGATCTGGCCTGAAGGAGAGCTACGAGGACGAGCTCCGGTCCGGCAAGGCGCCGTACTTCCCGGACTCTCGCGACTTAATCCCCATCTACCTCTACGCGGCGCACCAGATGTCGCTCAAGTGCAAACCACGCGGGACTCCAAGACCCACAGTGCGCTGGTTCAAGAATGGCGAGGAAGTCGACGAGGACACAAAGCGTCGATTCGAGCCCTATGAGATCAAGAAGTACAAGCTCAACGTCCCGAACGTAAGGTAGGGTGACCTTTGCAGACTTTTATCATAGTTATGAGCACATGGCCATTGGCATGAGAACAGATTAGGCCAGTTCGAAAAGGTACTTTCTTTCGAAAGTGACATGGGTCGGGCCGCGGATTTTTGTCATCGACCTAAAAATTGGGTCATCCTTCGAAAGTATCACTAAGAAGGATAAAGCTTTTCAAACGGGCCATTTCCTGTGGACACTTATAAGTTTTATAACATACCGCAGGTTGTATGTAAATAGCCCACCTTTTTTTTTGCTATCTCTGATGACTGGATTGAGTCATAGAAGCGGTTCATGAGGGCGAAGTATCTGCCCTAAGATCGAACTGACATGCACGTTTTTTCTCCAGGACCACTCATTTTCTCACAATATCGCTCCAAAGTATTCACTACATAAAAGATCGACTGTATTGTGAACAAATGAGTGGTCCTAAATCAGACGTGCATGTGAGTTCTGTTTACGAGTCGTCGTAACTAACGAGTCCGTGATTTTTGTCGTTGTCCAGACCTGATGACTCCGGTTTGTATGTATGCCTGGCCGAGAATAGGCTGGGATCAGTGAATCAGACGTTCTCTGTGGTGGTGCAGACCCGAATAGTGGCTCAGAAGCCGATCTTGCGAGCGGGTCATCCTGGAAATCACACCGTCCTGGCTGGGGAAGATTTGGAATTGCATTGTCCTGTGGAGATCGTGGACGAGGCGACGCCACCCTCCATTACGTGGTCAGTAGTGGTTACAAATTGGTCATGGAGATATTACAATTTATTGAGTATTCCTTCTTTCAGGCTATATCATTACAAGGTGAATGGATCAGAGTTTCGACCAGACGGACTTCTCAACCTAGAAGTTCTGCAGTCATGTGCAACCAATGGACACTGTGATCAAGGAGTAGGAAACAAGAGTTACTTCGTTGACGATCCATTTGTAAGTACCGATGAGTTCGTAACTGTTCACATAGAGTGGGACACAGGTGCACATCCGACATCATTTCTACATCATCTCATTTTAGCTGAATGCCTAATTGAGGGTATATTACTAAAAAGATATTTGGACAGTTGGATATTCACGGGTGTCCCCCCTTCCCATGACTCGTACATAGTGTGTGGCCTCTCGCCCACAGCAGGGGGCTGCGAAGACATCCCCAAATATAAGGTTCATTTTATGATGTTGCTTGTTCGTTCTTCTTCCTCCTCCAGCTCATTGTTTTCTCGCATGTTGAGGGTGAAAAAAGTTACTGCGTGCAGTGTGAGTGCACCTTCTCGTAAGGGAAATGTCCCACCAAAGGTGTTGGGACGTCATCACATAAGATTATGAGGTGCTTTTGGACTTACTGACTTTTTTCCTAGCTTGTTTCTAGAATTTATGTTAGCCGTGACGAATCACTGGAGCTCGGCTGCTCAGAAGTTATTATAGGGCGTTTGCTTTGTTGCACAAAGCTCCTCGCTTTGCACAAAGAGTGCAGAGGGAAAGACAGCTCAGATTTTTATTGGACCGAAAAGAGTATGAGAGAAAAACCCCTGTTCACAAGTCTTTCTTCATAGCGGTTGATGCTGAAGTCCTTGACCACATCTCGTAGTGGGTGGTATACGTGCGAAGTTGAGAATGAGTACGGCGCCGTCCGTAGCAGTGGCAATGTGGAGGTAAGCGTATGACTAAAGCATGCTGAAGGTATTTATTCCAATGCACTCATTGTGTTTCGTAGGTAGTCTACGAGCTTCCTGAAGACCCTGCAGTCATCCAAGCAAGACGAAAGAGTCAAGTTCTTCTGATGGGTGCGAGAGTCGCCACACCTGTCTTGGCCCTCCTCATACTCAGTTGCTTCATCTTTCTCATATGCAGGTGAGCTGTGCCTCATATGTCACATGGTCATAAAACACTCGAGGATGTGCATTGATCCTCTTCAGACTTTATCATGAGCGAAAGAAGAAGCTTTTTGTCACCAATGCTTTTGAGAATGTCTACCAATGGGCAAAAGTGGTCGTGGTAGAGAAGCAACGGAGCGAGCTCTCCATGGAACCCCTGTTGGTGCCAAAAGTCACTATTGAAAAGCGAAGGTGAGCTCATTCACTTGTAGTCTGATAATCTGGCCATGCGTGCATTGCAGTTAAATCTTCCTATAACGGAGTTTGGGGTCAGCAGAAACATTTCTGCTGTAGGGAGAATTACTGTTACAGCACAAGTGTGATTAAAGTTTGACTCCCACGAAAAATCCGTTCCATTCACAATGATTCCTCACATCGTGATTCAACTGTTCTTGCTCTATGATACACCTAATTTGTCATGTCCTCCCAGGTCACAACTCTCACCTGCGTCCGCAAACTTGGAGACTGAGTATGAGTTTATGCACGACTCCGCATGGGAATTGCCAAGGACTCAACTCCAGTTCATGAATGTGTTGGGTGAAGGTGCTTTTGGCAGGGTGATGCTCTCCGTGCTGGGGAACGAGGGACTGGAGCAAGAGAAGAAGAAGAAGAAAACTGACTGTCGTCCAGGTTCCAGAAAAAAGATGAAACTTGTAGCAGTTAAGATGCTCAAGGAGGGGCATTCAGACCAGGTAAAACATATGATGCAGGTGCAAGTCACATTTAAAGGCGAGCATTGTGGTGATGGGGTGTCGTCCTCACATTTTCCAGGATCTTGTGGATCTTGTCAAAGAAATGGAGATCCTCAAATCCATTGGCAACCATTCTAATATTGTGAATCTTATTGGTGTGTGCACCCAGCCGAAGGGCCAGCCTCTGTTCCTTGTCATCGAGTTCGCAGAAAAGGGGAACCTAAGAGACTACCTCTTAAAACACAGAAAAATGTCGACCCCACAAATGTTGCCCTCGGGTTGTGCTGCGGCCGAGGGGTCACCTCCGGCATCACCGCCTTTCACTGGCCCGTTTGGTCAACAGCAGCCAGAGCCTAGAGATGGCAGCAGTAGTGGAGCTTACGAGTTGCCGGCTGAGAAGCCACTGGAACTGAAAGATTTGCTCAATATGGGTTACCAGGTGAGGGATTTTCACGTGTGCCCTGTCGAACAGTATCGCACAGCCCGTTATTGTGCATTGCAACAGGTGGCGAAAGGCATGGATTTTCTCTCTGGGAAGAAGTGCATCCACAGGGACCTGGCTGCAAGGAACGTCTTGGTGACAGCGGACAATATATACAAGATTGCCGACTTCGGAATGGCACGGTAATACTTTTTTCGTCACCAACTGTATACTTGTGATCGTCCTTCTAGTGCAGGTTAGTCATGCACATTTATTAAAAGTGTAAGTACCTTCTAAATAGTTGTAGACTTTGTTTTGGTTCGAGAGGGAGGGCAATTTCTAACTTCGAAGGCTCAAACTTTGCAATGCCAGCACACATATCCATTTTCAAGTCTTAAGTGCTTGAAAGTACTGTATGTGTTCTGCAGTTCTTGTAGTGCAGACGCATGTGTGATTTCAGCACAACAAAGTTTTTCTTCTTTAGCGACATCGAGTCTACCGAGTACTACAGGAAGATGAGTGAAGGCAAGCTGCCCGTGAAGTGGATGGCCCCCGAAGCAGTCTTCCATCGAATCTCCACCACACAGTCAGACGTGTGGTCGTATGGTGTCCTCCTCTGGGAGATCATGACGCTGGGCGAGTCGCCATTCAGAAACGTGCAATTTGAGGTTTGCCATGTCGTTGTCATTGCTACCATGTATTCTTCGTACATGTTTGATCTCATAGGTGTTCCTGGAGCTGCTTCGTCAAGGACAAAAGCTACCTCAGCCTCTAAACTGTCCTGATGAAATATATGAGCTAATGTTGGCCTGTTGGACGTTCAGTCCACGGGATCGACCCAGGTGGAATATTATTACAGAGAGGATGAGGAATCTCTACACAGAAGCACAGCCCAGTGTCTACTTGGATTTGGGTTTGTCACATTTAAATACATACGATTGGAAGTAACAATAAAGAAATTGTTGATAATTGTAGAAAAGTTTTGGCGGTCTTGCTCTCCAAGGCGGGCGCCTCAAGGTGCCTGTGCATTTTTTCTTTATATGAACTAGGATATTCAGCAGGAAGTACCGACAAAAAATAACATTGAAACTTTTTAAAAATACTTTAAAAAATGTGGCTTGACGCTCCGCGAAAGGACGAGGCTTTACTTCACATTGCACTTTAGTCTTTCATCGGGTACCGCAGCAAAAATGTCACTAGGTTGTGCTCATCCATCGCACTCATGGTTCTGCCTGGTCCTCCAGGGCAACGCTCTACCAAAGATGTAAATGAGTGAAGTTGCGTCGAGTCAGAAAAAAGTCTAATATCCCAAATATGTGCATGGGTTATTTACGCCCAGAGAGCTTATTTCGTGGAATATAAACATTCCATAGCCATCACTACATACAGAAGACATTGTCAAAAATGGGCCAGTATCGAGGTGCCAAGAAGACTTTTCAGTTAGAATGCATGACACCAGGTGGAGGTGGCTGAGATTGCTCTACACGTATTAGACCTAGTAATGCAGCAGACATTTTCTCCTGCATTCCAAGCTGTTTGTTTTCGAACCAATAGTTATTTTTTCACCGGTTCGTCGGACTCGTCACTATTCTCTGCTCAGTTCCTATCCGATTGCTTCATCCAGCAGGAGGATCTGTGGACCTTCTTTTGATGGCCCTGGCCAGAGCCATCCTCTGCTTCTGGCCACCTTTTGAGAGACAAAAGCTGCTGGACTTGCGCTAAGTGCAAGTGCTGTTCAACCTCGGGAATGCCGTGGTACAGAGGAAGCAAATCACCTCTTTGGTGAAGGACTTGGTGTCCCACGTAGCTTATACCGCCGCCATTTGCCCCGGGAAAAACTGACATTATGCTTGTAAGCGAGGAGACGTTATCCCCTGGGACGTCGTTAGCGGGGAGGACGGTACGTACAACGCCGAGTCGACGTGGACGAGAACCCTGTACAGGGCGCACTGGCGAAACTTGAAAAAAATGAAGTTTCTCGCAATAACGTGGGTTGTAATGCAATTAGGCAAAAGTGTATCAAAACTTTAAGCTCACCAATAGGTATACGATACTTATTCCATTGCCAGCTTGAGCAATAACTTACCGTAGGTCATTAATTACGCTTTGGTGAGTTTTACCTGAACTTCATACGTGCGATGCTAGAGTGGGGGGATTGGGAAAATGCATTATAGGTTAGGTCACAGCTTATGTAGTGCGTCTGTCTTATGTAGTATGCGTACATCTGACCTGCTCAATGCCAACGGATTATCACAAATTAATGTCGAAACTTTTTTTTTGGTAATATTTCCTTTAATGATAACCTAACTCATGCTTCAGCAACACAAATAGATTATTAGATCACGGACTGGACACCAGCATCTGCAGCCTTTTGCAAGTTCTTTTTGACAGAGCGCATGAGTCTTTGGCAGTCTTCAGTTGTAAACTCTTGCAGCTTTAGGCAGATTCTCTGCTTCAGAGCTTGCTCTGATTTTGCCTCCCACCCTCCATCATAGGCACGAGACTTGAGCCCACCCCAGAAGTCTAGCAGCTTTGGGGATGAATACAATGCGTTCCTCTCTGTGCACCTCAGCTCAGCAAAGATCACTCAGCTCAGAGTGATCTTTCTCGGAGGCCTTTTCATGGCCTTGCGGCCTTGTGCACGTTCTCTGTTCATTGGACCACCTGGCTCCCATCTTGCAATGATGCGATCCACCCTCTGCTCATTCAGACCCATTGCAACAAAGTGATTGACTGCGTGCTTCTTTCCATGCTGTTTGAAGAATTGGCCAACCATCTCATATGCCTGCATCAGTTTCACGTCGTCCATGGCTGCCTCCAGGGAAATTTTGTTTGATAACAGTATCCCCCATTGATCTAGAGGTTTCAACTACCCCCACCCCACCACCATCAGTTATTGTGCTCCCACTTGCGCACCAAGGCATTTGTGCGACATTCAAAGCTCCGACATTAATTTTTCATAACCCGTTAAATGCTCAATAATAGTATAATAACTTGAAACTTTGGAAACCGCATCGGAACTGGACAAAACCGGGATAATTATGCCACTCAGCTGAGGCTGGAGTTCTCGCAGAAATGGTTCTTTCTGGATTTCTGTGGTCTGACGTTACGGCCGCGCCATCTGGCGGCCGCCAGTGGAACAGCAGCAACGATTGCGAAATGATCCAAGGGCTGACATCCGTAACGAGGAGACGCCGTCGGGGATTTTGACCTTACCCACACTGTCTACAGTGCCGAACGCATATGTCTGTCACTGCTGGACTCTTACACCTCAAGTATCGAAAACTCAGTCGAGTCATATCCCGTCCTTGGGACCCCGACGCATCAAGTCGAGCCTGGGGAGCATGGCGAGCATGGCGAGCACCGCAGAGCGCCCAAGCACCGCGGCGAGGTTGCGTGACCTTGTCGGAAAAAGTGTCAAAAAAATAGAAATATGCACGCAGAAATGGGCTCTGTGATCTAAGATGATTCCGTGCTTATATAGAGCGTGTGAACAGGCTCCTGTTGCCAATGGCATACGAGCTCTGGAGCGACGTCCTTGTCTCCACTGACATCACCGCGGTGCTCCGGGGCAGCCACGCCGCGGAGTTTCGGCGTCCATCTTATTTTTTTTTCCTCCCGTCCCCTTCCTAGAAATGGGTTCGAGCCAGATGTTTACGAGCTCGAGCTCGAGCTCGAATCGAATGGAGGGAACGTGAGCTGAATAAGACATTTACAAACTTACTTCAGATTTTTATAGAATTCTGTCCGCAGTTGTGAGCTGAGATTGAGAGTTGGTGCTATTTACTGTGAGTTTGCCTTTTCGGGCTCAACCCGAGTCCATCTCTACCAACTCCCCGCTGATCCAGCGGGCGCTAAGTATCAGCAAACAGCCTCATACAGCACTTGGGTGCGTGTTGTTGTTGAGATCCATCTGGCGCCTTGTCTAGTATCTCGTCGCCATGGTGTACCTCGGCCTCCACAGCGGATCGTCCAACTTGAACAACTCCGGCGGCCACTCCAACGATGGTGGCGGTAGCGCGGATTCCAAGCCACCAGGCGGCAACGGTTCCAACGGGCATCCGTCAGTGGGTCTGATAAGGCCCGGGGGCGGCGGCGGGACTGACGGCGGTCACCATCATCATCATGCACCTCTGAGACCCACAATGGCAGGCGTAGCGGGAGGAGGGGGCGGCGGCGGGGGAAGTGACCAACCTCATGTGGTGACTGAATCTTCTGGCGACGACGACTCCGACGAGCGAGAGGGTCGTATTAGAGTCGGGAAGGACTTTCAAGCCCATGTACCTTCCCTCATTCCTCCAGATGGTAAGTGACCAATTCAATGCCGTAAGACCCAATCTTATTCAGCCCGGAGCTCCTGTGGTTCACTTCTACTCTCGATGACAAACTCCAAAAAAGCTCAGTGTTAACTCATCGAGTGTCATCGTCCATTCGCAGATCGTCGCCCCGAGCAAACTCCTGAAAGAGCTCTACTTGTCTGGTCTCCAGCACCGACGATCTCCAACACCAAGCGTAAGAGAGAATTGCCCGAGCCTGAGTGCCTGTTGAGAGCTGGACTTCATGATTTTCTATTCTTTTAGTCGATGAGTTCATACAGGTGTCGAAGGAGAAGTACGGTTACAACGCTGAGCAGGCCCTGGGCATGCTGTTCTGGCATAAACACGATCTCGACAGAGCTATTCAAGTGAGAATAACGATCAGTTTGAAGTTCTCAACTGTCCTGAGACGTAAAGGAATAATAAAATGAACTTGGAATTCTTCCAGGACCTGGCCAACTTTACTCCCTTCCCTGATGAGTGGACTGTGGAAGACAAGGTTCTCTTCGAGCAGGCCTTTCAGTTTCACGGAAAGTCCTTTCACCGCATCAGGCAGATGCTTCCCGACAAGACAATCGCGCAGCTCGTGAAATATTACTACAGCTGGAAAAAGACCAGGACTAGGTATGTTTTCAGTCATTACCCCAAAAGTAGTTACGACGAGAGCATCGTCATTTTCCAGTTAGGGAACGAATCCCTGAAATGGTCTGAATGACGTACAATTTGGTTCTTGGCAATGTGACGAACTGATGATCCTGAATCTCCTCGGATCCTTGAAAAGTTGACTACCTGCCATTGATGACAGTCGTAGGCAACTGACCAGTACTGAAAGGGAGTAAATCTTTGGTGAATGTCACTGACACGGATCATGTTAAGTTTTGAACGCAAAATTCAGCTGGAAGACTTGTGAATGGAATCTTGAAGACCTGAACTTGAGTCTGTGACGAGTATGTCCTGGTCTGACCTGAATTTAGATTAGTAGTATTATGATTGGAAACAGATTTTCACATTCACACGTACAACTTCTTCAGGACATCCTTGATGGATCGACAGGCAAGAAAGCTCCAGGCACAGAGAGACTCTGAAGCGACAGTGGCGGCAGTCGCAGCAGCTGCAGCATCCAAGGACGCTCCTGGCGGCGAGGTAGTGGCCACGGTGGCGCCGGTGATTAAGCTCTCTGACGACGAAGATGATGACGAGGACGGAGGATGTGGAGCTGTAGGAGAAGAAGGTGCTGCAGGAGAGAGACAGGTCGGTGGGGCTACCACTACCTCGGCTACGAGATGCAGGAGGTCCGCTCTTGAGATGATGATTGGAGCAGACTGCAGCAACTATCCGTCAGAGGAGGTAGTTGCAAGCTCCCGAAATCGAGCTACTCCTTGTCTGTTTGAGTTAAACTCCTGCTCCCATTCATCATCTTGTGTTCTGCACGCATCGTCATTTCACAATACCCATATAGCAGTAGTCGTAGAGCATTTTGGCATATCTCCATCCTCTCCTCTTGGTTGCAGTCTCAGAAGCCCAAGTGCTTTAACTGTGGGATCTTGTGTCACGTGACGCACCCGTCGCCCAAGGGCCAGATGTGTGGCACCTGCCACCAGTACTACACGCGCACAGGACGCGTCCGCCCAACCACCGGTCCCGCTCGTAGAGACGGCTCGAAATCTCGCCACGCGCCGTTCCTGCGCAATGGAAACAGGCCTCCTAAGGGGATGTACGTCAACCACGACGACCTCGTCGCTCTAGCCACCGGTCCCACCGCACAAGGAGAAGCGTTGCTGAAGAGCATGGATCGAGAGATTGTATCATACAAGAGACAGGTGAGCATGGCAAGCGTTGGACCGTGCAGTGCGTCAGAAGCTCGAATGAAAATTAGCGCAGACGCAGATCAAGGGAAACAGCGAAGCATCTCAAAGCTTCTGGGTGACACTGGACAAGGAATGTGCCGAGGACATGTTTATGAAGCCCCCATTGCTTCCAATAACTTGCTCCAGACGACGGCACAAGGCTTTGCATCCTGAAATTTTATACGAACGTCTGGCAGACCCCGTACTATGCAGCGTGATCAAGCCCAGACAAAGCTGTGGAGACTCCTAAGGCTGAACTGGGGTGTGCGTGACAAATACGTTTTAGTGCAAGGTCGTCAATAGTGTTAGCTACAACTTTAAATAACCGCATTCACCTCTACCTTCAAGCATTTTCCCGACAAGGTAACAATTGATAGGCAGACTCTGTCTGCGCAGGGTTGTCTTTTTTTAGAGCCTCACAAGTGCTTCACTGAGGGCTTTAACAGGAACAAGGTTAGGAAGAAGCGTTTATTAGAGTCTTAGCCACAACTTTATCTGTGTTTATCACTAAGATGAATAAGCACTAAGATAAATACAAATGCAAGCACTTGCAAGCACTTTAACTTTACTGAGTAAACGTGCCACGGTGCGATTTGCTTTCAGGTCCAGAACAACAAGCAGTTCCTCTCGACGCTAACTCGTCACACTCGCGACCGTAGTGACGTAGCGCCCTACAGACTTCCTGATCAATCGGCCAAGATCAGTGCAAGGTGGACCAATGAGGAGTTGCTTCTTGGAGTTCAAGGTGGGTAGGAGCCAGGACTGATTCGGTTGATATTGAGGCATATTCGCCAGAGTTAAAGGGCACCAACATAAGTATACCAGTTGCCCAAATTTTACTCTTCTGGTCACTACTGAATTAGTACTACAAATCGAAGGACGTATTGTTTTATTTATTATAACCCCGGAGAATATGCTGCCATTTAGCAAAACCTGTCCTTAGTTGGTCAATGTAGGTACACCTAGTGCTTCATGTTGTGCATACTTTTAAAACAGGCGTAAGAAAGTTCGGCAAGCATTTTCGCACCATTGCTGAGGTGGTCGCAACCAAGACCGAGAGCCATGTCAGAAGCTTCTTCGTCAACTATAGACGCAGGTACGTGCATCAATGTCATTTAGACGAGTAAATGTGACCTTAGTTGGTCGAGCTAATGAACTCTCATACTGATAGGTATAATCTGGATGTTGCACTAAAAGAATTCGAGGCCGAGAATGGTCCGGCAAACGCCAACAGCGAGGATGACGACGAGGCGAAGGTAAAGAGAAGCCAACAATTCCGGTACTACAGTGGTAGTAGAATTTATAGTCTTCAATGGGGAAACTGCATCAGTTGAAGTAGAAACATGCTCAATCTCATCAAGAACAAACTGGGCAAGGAGCAGAGATCCGGACCTCTCGATCCCGGGTCTAAGGGGTCTTGGTGATGTCAGTAAAGACAGCGGCACTTTTTTGCCCTTGAACTTGGATAAGTGTGGCATGGAGATGATAGACATTGATAACTTTAAAGTTGTCTCACCGGTTCTAGTGCTGGCTTTTCATTTTTCTTCCCCAAGTGTCCCTTTTGGCTGGAACTTTGAACGCAGGGTAAAATTTAAAAAGTCAGTTTCCTGCTACAGTAAGCTTTGTTTGTGATAGTACATGGTGATTGATGGTGGCTGTGGCATTTTTCTCACAGAAACTTTTTTCCAGGATTGTTCCATGGATCAAGAAGAAAGCTCAGCGTCGAAGAGTTCCCCTTCCGTGCCAGCGACTAGTGGCGCCAACGGGGTGGTGGCGTCCAAGTAGCGCCCTTTTCGAGGGTGTCGTCCTAGTAGCAAGTGTGCACCATGTAGTACAGCCAAAACTCAAAACTCGAACAACTAAGGGCTCCGAACATTTCTGAGAAACAATATTCAGTTGGAATTTGAACTTTTTTTCGAATTGGAACTGCTGGCCCTTCTGTCAAAACTACCGTAAATCACCCCGTAAATGCCCCCCCCCCCTCGGCAGTTCCAATAGTCGCCCAGATCTCCTATTATGCCCCCCTCCCCCCACACACGATATTTGAATCGCTCTCAGCACGTGCCACATGGTAAGACTGTGCAATATTGCAAACTAATTGATATCGCGATGTTCGATATCGCGATTTCCGATATACCGAGACCAAACTACGATATTTCAAATTTGGAAATTATCGAAAAATTTTGCCAATGAGTAGCTGATATATTAGAACACTTCGCCTTCCTGCCTTGGGCTGCAGTAAAGGCTCCGTATATAAAGGTCACAATGCACTTTGCCTTCATGTTTGCGCTGGCAATAATATTCATGCTATGGTAAAGACCCCGACCCCTTTCGTGGTAAATTAAAGACCCATGGACGTTTATTGCACCATTTTGGGTATGCCTTCATGAGGGTTTGGGGTTAGCTTAGAATGGATTCATTGACTTCACTATTTATTAATAGAAATGTTGCTTTGGAGCCTTACCTTTTTAGAACCCGGACAGTCTCCAGGAGGAACAAACTAAGTTCGAGTTTGAGGTTTGACTATGCTATGATAGCTAGAAAGTGCTGGGGCACAAACATATATCTGAAGGATCTGTTGTGATTGTGAATATAAATTCTTAACTTCACGCCGCTTATGTATAATAATACATATGTCCAGTGAGGATGCATGATAGGGGTAGAGAAAGAAATAATGAAAAATTGAGTCTTTTTCTATCCATTCCTATGATAGAGGATCGAACCGACGGACGCTTCAATGAAAGGCGCGCTTTCTAGCATTTGGAGAAGGTTCCAGGTCTTCTCGACTAGTTTGTACTGAGCACCGAGAACTTGTACTGCAGACGGGGACGTCTTCTGGGTGACGCAACAATGGCGGTTTCGAGCATAGGCATTAGCATAGGCATAGGCGATGCTCTTCTTGTCTTGGCTCGAGTCTCTACGCTCAAGCCAACTCCATCCCTGCCATAATATTGCAGAATACTCCCGATTTTACCACTGGCGACAATTGGTCCGACTTGGACTTGACTCAGTGACAGTGGAGTCATCAACGTGATTGGAGGCACTGACATGGCGCCCTCGACGTGAAAAAGGAAAAGTGTTTCACCTCGACACTTCTCCGATGCCGACCTCTTGCAGTGAGGAGCAGGTGTCTCAGAACCGGAGGCCAGATGAAGAAACAACAGTAACGCATCCGAGTGACGATGAACCTGGGAAAAAACTTCCCAAACAAAATGTGGTGGAGGGCAAATGAGAAGTGGCGAGGGACACACTCGAGGCTGAACACGACATGGAGCAGCAGATGGAGATCAAGTCAAGCACGACCCCCTAGAAGGTGTCTGGGAAGAGAATCCTGGAGAAGAGCCACGTTGTTGCAATTAAATATGATGTGTATTTATGGAATTTGACGTCCACGATGCTCTCAAGCCAACGCCTTCTCACAGTCGTCTAGAAAAACTCGAGGAGCGTTACGGCATAAAGGTTTGGTTGACACATCAAACTACAGCGACTCACAAAGGCAAGGTTTTTAGTGTCAATTTATTTCCAGTGTTTAGTATTCTAAATAGAAGCTGTCTTTTACTGGATCATTTAGAATACG
>JAAUXU010062645.1_pt1 | contig 33671 bp, 30 predicted proteins | sample 7278151 | NCBI WGS metagenome assembly JAAUXU01 (sample SAMN14350113, study PRJNA611818) | marine sediment metagenome | isolation source: surface marine sediment (1.8m) | place: French Polynesia: Moorea | collected 2018-08 | reverse complement strand
TCTTTTTTTGCCCCCCCCCCCCTCACTCGTATTCTGCCAAGCAATGCCAGAGTGTTGCTTAAAGCATGTTGGTCACGACAGCAGCTATTCAATATAGTCATACTCGATGTTTGGCACTGTAATGAGACGTAGTCACACTTGTTCAAAGCAGTCACTCACAAGTTACGCAGTCGTGATCATTTAGCGAACAGGCACACGGTGTCCTATGAGAGTCACCAGAGAAGTGCGCTGATGTGCGCCATCCCAGGAATTAAACTTTAAAGATGAAAAAAACTTTGAGAGACCGAGACATAAATAAGAGACTTTTGGGGCCCAAGTCTGTCACTTTCCATTAGAGCTGGCATTGGAGCGCCTTCAGCCTAATTTGCAGCAATAAATTCTGCACTCTTCTTTTTTTTTTGGTGAAAGCCACGCAGCCGCTATCAAAGTTTGGAGTGTCCCAACCACTATAAAAGCCAGCATGCAAAATCAACGACAAAAGTTTTCAACGCTTCACTTCAACGACTGCCAGAGGAGGCCTTCAGGAGCTCGACGAGACAGAAGAGGGCACAAAAAAGACGCTCCCTTCGGATGGATGGAGAGACGAGTAAGAAAGAGACACTCAGGGAGAGACAATTGGCGACAATTTCCCTCTTTTTTGGTCAGGGCTGCGCCATTCAGTGGGGTCTCTTCTCCCATGTCCACAGCAGGAACTTTAGGTGCAAACACATAAAATATGAAGAAGAGGCCAAAGGCTTAAGGAGGAGGCTAGAACCCAAAAGGTGAACAACCTAAAAGCTGTTTAAAAAAGTAGGTTAAAAGTTACGTAAACGCCCTAAAACATTGGAGAAGAATCAAGAAGAGCGTACAAACGTTAGTAACGTTTTGAGGAGTTTTCACAATGAATTTTCCGCGACGAAGAAGCGCAGTTTGCAGTCATTCCTGATTCACCTAAACTTCCAAAGCGTCGCCATATCTGATAATTGAAGGCCAGAGCCAATTTAGTCCAGCGGCCGCCGAGAGGCATCCTCGAAGAAAAAAGTCTCAGACACCACGACCACTTTGGGTAGTCGTCGTCGCCGTCGTCGCCGTCGTCGCCGTCGCTCCAGGAGTCCAATTTGGCGTCCAGATGTGATTGAGAAGACGTTGACAGAATCAAATGACGGCCACGAACGAGCGAAGAAGCTTCCAGAGAGAGAACGAGAAATCGTGCGTGCGTGCGTGCGCTTGTGGAATATGTACGTGTGCGTGTGCGCGCGCGTGAGTTATGATCTGACTGGCGTCACGAGGAAGGAGTTTCTTCGTCGCTTTCCCCCCTTGAAATCCACGCACTCGCGCCCGCACGCACGCACGCACGCACGCACGCAGACGAGACTTGATGGACGTTATCAGGTGGTGACGCCATTTGGGCAGAGCTCGCGCACTACTCGATTTCTCAGGGAACGAGGAAGAAATATATTTTTCTCTCTCCGAAAGCTGGGGCTGTCTCACCTCGGTGGTGGAGCAGAAATGGCCACGTCCAATAGATGAGGCCATCAACATCTTGCCTGGTGAGAAAGAAGGGGTCAAATTACAAACAGCCCTAATGACGTGTAGAGGGTAATATTAATCAAGGAGAAAATGACCCAACGCACTGCAGTGAAAGCTGCTCCGGGAGCCGCCAAATTCCTCATTGGATTAGCTTTGGTAACAAATGATCTTGAACGTCAGAACAGTAGGTATATTGAGAAGGCTGGGGGAAGCCTTTTTCTCTCTCTGCTTGGACTGGAGATCGCTATAGCCGATACTCGAGTTTCTCGAGCTGCCAGGATCTCCACAGTGGCGGACTAATGCGATAAGCCAGAGGCGAGCTGCACTTACAGTCCAAGCATGCCCATTTTCTTGGGCATGCTCAAGAGAGAGAGGGAGAGGCCGCCCACTCCCGAACGACGAAAGGAAACGGAAAAAGAAGATAAATGGGGGGGTGCAGGCAAGAGGAAATAATTTTCGAAGGACGTTTCCTGCCGCTCCAACCACAACCACTGGCACGGACGTGTTGTGTGTGTCAGACAAGCTCATGCAACACGTCCAGGGTGAGCGAGGAGAGCACGGAGGACCCGCTGCATCTGCACTTCCTCACCATTGTCCTTGGGGTGGACGGTTTCTTCTTCTTTTTAAGCCGCAGTTAAGCTCCTCTTTAGCGCTGCTGTTGCGGCTTTTCCGACTCGCACAATAGGGTAACCAGAGAAATAGAAAGGCAGCGGAAGCAGCACGCGCACTCACACACAAAAACTGAACATGGCAGGAGCAATGATAAAAAAAGCTCAGTTATCTCTCTTTCTCTCAAAGCAATTGCAGTGAGAGCAAGCAAAAAAATTACCTTCAGTCTCCTGTCAAACTGTTGATACAAGACTGGAAGCCCCGGGAAAACAAACGCGATCTGTTCCAAGGAGGAACTCCTGGCTGGGCCAGACGAAGGCAACACAAATTTCCTTTTAAAGCGCCGAACAGAGCTCGTAAAAGCCTGGGGAAAATTGTCTTGGCAGTGTATTTTGCCTCCTTCTCCTTCTCCTTCACGACGACGACGACGACGACGACGACGACGACGACGACGACGAGAACGAGAGTGCTTAGCAAAGTCGTTGCACCTTTACTTCTCACCTATAATGGAGCTTCTACCGGGTCTCGTCTCTTCTCGGGGAGGGGGGAATTAAACATCACCCGCGTCTGTCAGTGGGGTTCAAACGAGCAAAGCCTCAAACAGACGCGTTTTTGCAGCCAAGATGAGGAAATGAACACTTCTGCTCGCTGCCAGATTGATTGAGACGAGTTAGATCTTCCGCTTGATGCATGAGCAAAAGGGGGGGGGAGGGTGGATAAAGGGGGGCAACACTGAGACGTGTGTATTCAGGCGTTAAATGATCACTGCTAACACAGACACAACTGGGTTTGAAAGGAGGAAGAAGGAGGGGAACCTTGCCCAACAGTACTGCTTTGGTTTACCACGAGGTATAAAATTGTCACTTCAAAATATGAATAGCTCTCAAAATTTCAATCACGACATCATCTATAAAGTCTTCGTTATTCTCGCTCGACGTATCCTAAATTGCTGCATCACACTTCATGTTGGCCAGCTTCTCCATCATCTCCTTGACTCTGGATGTGAATCGATGGAGCTGGAGGTTTCCTGGCGCCAATCGCACGGCCTCTCTCATGTCCTCCAGAGCCTTCTGACAATTCTGCGTGGCTTCTTCCAGCTCCGCTTCGTCCAACATTCTCTCGCACGACTCGAACCTGGCCTTGGCTCGCGCCCACAGCGCCTCAGAGTCAGAAAAGGCTGTGGGCAAGCAGTAGCCTTTGCGCTGGCCTTCCAATGCTTGGCAGGCTCGCTTCTCAGCTTCGACAAGATTTCCAGCTTTGCGGTGAGCGCAGGACAAGTTGAGCAGGAGGTGCGAACGGAGCTGCACGAAGCCGGAGTCCAATTTGGTCATCTCCTGACCCGTGTTGTTGACTTGTGGTGTCTTCTTCAAGGCATATTCGTAGCGATAGCACGCGTCTGACAAGCGATCGTGGCGATAGAGGGCGTTGCCATCCTCAAGAAGCTTGTTCAACAGTGCGAATCTGAAAGAAGAAGAGAAAAGTAAGACTGTTTATTCCCATAATGTACCTTCCGTGAGACCCAAAGCATGTACAACTTACAAAACGGCTGGCTTATCCTTGGCCAACGCCCACGTCGTGGGCCCCAGCTTGGCCCCTTTCTTCAAGAATCTGGAAACAGTGTCTCTGTCACCGTGGGCGATGGCCTGGTCAATGGGCTTCAGTCCGTTTCGTTCTGCCTGCTCCACATTAGCACCAGTCTCCAGCAGCGTGGTGGCGATGGCAGCGCGGCCGCCGGCCGCAGCATGGTGAAGCGGTGTTCGCTGCCGCATGTCTGCGGCGTCCACGGCGGCTCCCAGCCGCAGGAGCAACTTGACCGCAGCCTCTCTGCCGCGGATGCAAGCCCAAGCGAGGGGGGTAAGTCCTTCGTGGTCCGGTCTGTCCAAGAAAGCTCCTCTAGAAGCCAGCAGCTCGATGAGCGGCGTCTGTCCGCTCATGGCTGCCACGGCCAGGGGGGTCCGACCGAGGGAGTCTTCGCCATTGCTGTCGCAGGCGTCTCCACTGGCGTGCAGCAGGACCTCGACGACGTCGAAGTGGCCCTTCATCACAGACAAGTGTAGTGGAAAGTCGACCTTCGTCACGTCTGCTCCAAAACGTAGCAGTTCTCGCACGACGCGGGTCTGGCCGGCCGAGATTGCGGATCTCAGGGGCATCTCGTGCGAAATTCGACAGGGTTCATTGACATCGGCAGCTCCCTCGCTCACCAACACGTTCAAGGCATCCACTCGGCCCACTTTGCATGCGCCCACCAACGCCTCCTGGACGACCGCAGTTTTCTCCTTTTCGCTCGCCCAGCTACCACGTGAAAGGAGCAGCTTGAGGGTAGACAAGGAGTCTGCCCTAGCGGCGAAGCTCAGGGCCGTGCTTCCGTCGTTGCAGCTCTGGACCAACGAGGTGGGCTTCGTGGCCAAGAGCAATCCCGCCATGGACGCGTTATTGTGAGTGGAAGCAACCATCAATGGAGAAACACCTCTGGAATCTGTCGAAGTCACGTCTGCACCAAATTTGATCAAAAGAGCAGCCATTTCATTCTTGCCTCCGGCGATGAATTCATTCAGCAGAGGCTGTCCGAAAGATTCAATCACGCCTTCGACTTCGCCCGAGGCACATCTCTTCCGCCCCGTGGTCGCATCGGGAGAAGCCCCAGCAAGTAGGAGCAACTTTGACACCACCAAGTTTGGCTGGAGAATATTTCTCTTGGCAGCGAGGGCGGCGGTGACGTCCGCGCTGGCCATGGCCAGCCAGGCCGCCTGCAGCTCCTTGGAAGTCAGACCTTGGTCGCTGCTAATACCACCTGTCTTAAACACTTGTGCCTTCAGGATATGATGAGCCAAGTCGAGAGTGTCGTCTTCCTCAAGTCCTCCGGGACATTTGCTGGAAAGGTGGAGGGCGATTGCCAAGTGACCTCTGCGCAGGTCGCAGGCAAACTTGTTCTCGTCGCACGTTCTCCTGCCAAGCAGCCACTCGCGAAAGGAGGGATGGAAGAAAGATACCGTCTCGCAGGGGGAGTTCTTGGAAGGCAGGAAGCTGGCGACGAGAGAGTACGAATGCAGAAAGTCTTCCCAGTCCACATCACTTTGGTCGGAGAGCGCCCTCAGGCACCGATGGATCTCTCTCAGGGTCATGGGTCGCAGGGCGGCCAAGCACACGCTGAAGATATCTCTGGCTCGTTCAAATGACCGCTGCGTAGGGAAGAGCAGGTTGAGATTGAGTAGGAAGGACTCGCTCAGCGTCTGAGGCAACACGCTGTATCCGGAAGACTTGATCACCAGCTTTCCTCGCTCCAGCAAGTCCAGCGTCAGTTTGGCCGACAAGAAGCAGCCGAGTGAAACTTGGATCAGATGATCGGCGAGCACAGTCTGCGGACTCTCGTCGTACTTCCACGAGGTCGGCGTTGAGTTCTGGACAATGGCAGGACTTTGCCTCAACCGGAGGTGGATGTAGTCCTTCATGTCTTTGCACAACCGTTCGTCCACGCCGCCGTCGTCCAAGCTGAAAGGAAAATCATTTCTCATGAGACTCTCCTGTTATACGGACAGGCTGCACAAAAAGTACCTGAACACTTTTTGTTAGTCATTGACGGAGTCTTTACCGATTGGCAGGAAAAATGACTTTTAATGCAGGATTTTCTTTAAAAAATAAACTTCTTTAAACTGTATCGACACAGGACCTTCCTGACTCAGGACTCTAATCATGCATATTTTCTTAAATGGGTGGTGCTGCTTGCTTCTAATCACTGACTCAGACCCAAGACAAGCTAACGTTAGTTCAAGCTGTTCATGCCCATCTTGTTCCACTGGTTTCTCACGCAAAAATGGTTCAACCGCCTTTGCGCCATTTTGCAGCCGCATCGAATATATGATCGCGACAGACGAATGAACGTTGAACGCCTGGAAAAAGTGCTTGCGCTGCTCGGATCTTTAGCACGCTTGGACTGACATATTCATGAGACACTGACCTCCGTGACCAATGGAAATAAAGTGTGATAGGTGATAATTTTGTTAGGTTCACGTGAACTTTATGAAGTGTGTAGATTCTTTCCGCCTATACTGAGTATAAATAGTTTTGTAGCTGTTGTCTGACCCCTTTTCACTGCGACAGGGCAAGGAGCAAGTTTTATAACTACTCATGCTCACAGTAGTATGAATTAGGGTTCAAGCCCAGAGTCAGGGTGTAAAGCATGTACGCCAAGGCTGCACCTCCTGTTGCGCATGCTTACATACCTGTACCAAGTTACATACAAGTACCAAGTTACCTGTACCACCTTTCATTTCCTTACCTCGCCCTTTGAAAAGGAAATCCCTTGACGATGTCACTCAAGCTGGATCTGACTGTGCAAACCAATTTAATCCACTTGGGGAAACGAGGTAACTGTTTTTCCAAGAAGGCCGCGATGGTGTCGACGCCGTCTGCTCTGTGGCATTCAGCCTCGCACAGCCCGTCCACCAGAATGACGCAGTACGAGTGGTGTAAAAGTTTTCCCTGGCTTTTCAGCTCTTGGAGAGGCTTTAGAACTCCTTGGTCAAATAGAGAATATGGGTCTCCTCCTCCACCTCCTTTCAAATGCTGGTTATCTGACGTGAGGGAGAGAAGTCCATTCTTCAGCTTGGTGTTTGCGTCCAAGAACTCCTTGAAGTCGCCCAAGCGTCGATGCAGCTGCGTAGCGATGGAGCTGACAAAGCAGGACACGAGGCACGTGGGCTCGTCGTCCGCCTGGCAGAAGTGGTGAGCTATCACTCGAGAAGACAGCTCGCGAGTGTACGAAGAATGGCCTGGAAGATGAAACACTGCGATCACACGTACCGAACACAGAGTACATGAAAATGCATGGTACGGGGTGTTCCAAAGATGTGTCATATTCTAAGATGGCTGCCATTCAGCCGCCTTTATTTGATCCAACTGATTCCGTCTGCAGGTTGCAGAAAAAAGTGTGTGTGCATGTGGGGAATTTTTGCATGACATTAGGGTTTTGCACCACTATTCAATTCATTTTCCCAAGTTCAGCTGTATTTTTCCAAGTGAGGTTCTCTAAAATGGCAGACAGTGCTAAGAAACAATGGCAGCGTTTGTCGGTGCCATGGCTGTTGGCGTTGCTGCAGTCATTCCTGCCCCTCTGCACGACTTCTAACTCAGCTCGGTGTCCAGCTACGTCTCCATGCCCGATTACCGGGCCCCACAAGTACGTGTCGGAACGTAACTGGCAGGCATGAGAATGAGGAGTGCGCACTGGGGAGAAAGAATCAGAAATACAATGCAGAGAAGTCCTATACTCTGTCAAAGAGAATAACTGAAACCACCCCCAAGGATAGTCAAGTATTGAGCAGTGTACCTGTGAAACGTCCCCGTCAGTGGAGGTGAATCGTGCGGCTGACCGCAACAAAGCCGGACGGGTTGGCTTCCGGTGGGACTACTTTAATCAGTTATTGGCTGAGAGTGGTTGAAGATTTGTGCACATCTATGTTAATGTGATCACGAAGAAGAGTTTTGTGGAGTTCTTGTAGGCTTCGAACATGTTTCTCGAATTTGACTGAATTGGCTATCTGCTACCCCTTTCCTGAAGCTCTAGGGAACATTTTTGAAAGGTACAGGGTCTGCTGCTTAAAGCCTGACGTCGGCCAAAAGTCCGGCATCTGGCAGTATAGCTTTTCCCAAGTCCGTTTCACTTGTAATAGTGAGTACAGCTCGTGAGATAGATGTCCGCTACTAATCTAGTGTGTATTTTACCTCCTTGTGCGATTTCCTTTAGGACGCTCGTCTTTCCGGTGCCTGGGCCGCCAGTGATGATGTATCCGCCATTAGTGGGCAAGTCACTCGAGAACAGCTCCATCATGTCTCTCAGGAGCCACCTTCGGCCCGTGAAGAGATCGTTGCTGCCTCCAACGTTGTTGCTATAAGGTGAAACACAGGAAGAAGCCACTGATAACGATCGCCTGTCTGTGTCTTGGCCTAGGAAAGAAAGAACGAAAATGGCACTGATTTTGCTCCATGTGTAAGGGAGGGGAGGGAGAGGGGGATTTTGACAATCGCGACGTTGTTCATGCGCTCGCTCTTCCTTTCTAATTGCCTCCATGCTGGCAATGGAAACAGAGCTGACCCGCAACTCTGCCGTTAATCACGCTTCATTCTGCAGAAGTCACGATAATTAATTACTACTCACTGCTATTGATCTCTCTGATTGCTGTCATCCTGCTGGAATGCGGCAGCTGATACGAGCGTCTGACGTAGCTGTTCCTGGCCAGTCTGGAGGAGGCTTCCGACCGCACGGAGCAGAGCGAGCGCCTCTTCAGGTCGTGACGCATCAGCCCCACCGAGGAGGCGGCAGTCGAGAGTGACGAGCACAGGCTGACGGAGTCGTCCTCCAGACTTCCTGGTTGGGAATCGCCGTTGAGGAAGCTCAGGGACGACCCAAAGGTGCTGGAGCCGCCGCCGCCGCCGCCACCACCAATAGCATCGGTTGCGACATGTAGTAGTGGGGCTCTAAGCCGGAGGCCGCCGTTGATGGCTGAAAGGGGCATTACAGGCGTGGCCAGACTGCTGGTGGACGAGTGGAAGCCGGACTCACGACCCTCTCTGGCCGACGACCGGTTGGAATGGGGGCTGCTGTCGTTGCTCGCCTCCATCTCTTTTCGCTGTTGCTGATCCATCACGGGCAGGCAAGACGGACACTGCTCGAAGGCGAACATGCACTCGTAGCACCGGCCGTGGCCGCACGCGCTGTCCACGAGCATGCGCCGACGACCGGAGCCGAAGCCTCGACCACATCCCGGACAGTTGGGGCCGCAGACGCCGGAGACCAGGGATGCCAGCGAAATGGTGTCGGAGGAGCAGCTGTAGTTGCTCAGGCGAGAGACCGGACTACTGAGACTCCTGTGATCTGAAGTGAAACAATAACTTTCAAACTTGGACCACTGAACAAACACAAGCCGGAATTGGTAAGGTGAAAGGAGCCCCTTTTTTCCCGCCTGCATTAACCTTCATCAAGTGAGGTTTCTTCTCATGGGAGACGTGTATAGTACGTCCATGTAAAGCAAGCACCACACTTGCGTGTGTTTGCGCTTGCCATGGCCAAGGCAAACAACACCCGAGTGTGCGTGTACCAAGTAAAAGCCTGTCTTATCTACAGATTTTACCACCTGCTCGACATTGAGGTGCGGCAAAGCCATCTATAATCTATATTATATGTTATACAATGCGATCGCGATCCCCACAGCTCGTGTGAAGGTGCAGCAGCTCTGAAACTGTTCAGGCAACAAGTTCTGGCCATTCCTGTCATACTCTTTCGACCACACTTTTCGTCACGTGCACGAGGAGAGCCAGGAGTTCCTCCAAAGGGTCATGCTTCATCGCCCTTAGGAGAAAGGAAACCAAATAAGCGTTTCTCTCCTCGCTGGGGCGTTTAATCTGACAGCCCAGGAGAAAGCTCTTAGATGAAAAGCGACCAATCTTTGCCAGCTCCGACACCTGAACGTAATAAGGGATGAGAGGGGAATAATTCCCCCCCCCTTCTCCGTGTATGAATGGAAGCAAAGAAGCCTTGCAATTCTCATCTCGTCACAAACATTAGGGCTTCCCCTTCCGGGAAGACTTGGCACCAATTCCCAGTGGGACGAACAAAGCGTGCATTCATCAGATTACGGAGATTGGCCAGGGGTGGACACGCCAACCCTGTTTGCTTCGTTGGCGTGCGTGCAGAGGTTCGCTAGGATGCAGAGAGAGAGAAAAGTCATCTTGAAAGTTACGTGCACTTTCAGCACGACGGAGCTTCTCTTCCCTGAGTAAACAAGGACTCGACTGTGTGTTTAGAGGATTGTGGAATCAAACCTAATGAGGCCAGGACCCCGACAGACAGAGGACGAAAGGCGCGATGCACCTAAGCTTTTTTGCACGCATTCCCGGGGAGAAAAATCGATAACATTGTGCAAACATCAACTCTGAAGGAGAAAGGGTGCACGCGCTCTTTGGCTTGGTGAGAGAAAAAGAGAGACATCTTTGCAACTGCCCCTCTGGAGAAGGGCGAGGTCAGGAAGGCCCTGAGAGCGGCCTCAAGGAAGAAAAAAAGGGGGTTCCTAAGGAGACTTGATGTAGTGGCTAACTGACCTTTTCCTTCATCCTCCTTGTCGATTGCACTGGCTCTGGACGGCGTCGGCGTCGACGAAGAAGAGCTCGGACCGGACAAGCGGAACCCGAACTTGCCGGAGAGACGTCTCTTGCCCCGACGTCGCCTGTCACCGTCTCCTCGGTCGCCTCCGCCGCGAAGTCGCCCAAGAAAGTTCATGTCGGTCGGGCCTGCCTGGCTGCCCGGCCGAGTCAGACACAGTGTTTTCAAAAATTTCTTATAATTATTTTTCTATTTTTTTTTCCTGCGTCCTCTTGTTCGTCCACTCGTTTTGTTTCTGTTTTTGGATTGTAGCGCCGACTGCGGCCGCTCTCGCGCCGGCGGGAGGAGGAACTCTCCTGCACTGCACTCCTCCTGCACCAGCGGGCACGAGGAGAGCGACGTTAGAGTCGAGCGCTACCAGTTGAGCGCGCCCGCCCGCGAAGCAGAGCAAAAAAGTGCAAGCCAGAGTGCTCCGAGTCCGGACCGAAGGTCCCAAGAGAGCACGAAAGAGAAGTGCGTGCATCCCATCGAGCGCGGCGTCACTGAAGAAGCGCGCCTGGCCAGCCGGCGGCACCTTTTGCGCCCCGCGTCCATTTTCACGGCCAAGAAGAAGAGGACGTGCGCGCCCATGACGCAGGCAAGCTTGATGCTCCTCCTGAGCTTGCGCGCGTGCGGCTGGCAAGATTAATCCGTGCAAAGTGGGGGATGGGGGGAAAGAAGAAAGATAGAAAATAAAAAGAAAATTCCAGACGCCACCTGAGCAAAGCTCCGAGTTGATTGACCGAGACATCTGCCTCGACTGCTTCGTCCACAGGGACGACCTTTATCGGGGATTTGCCAGGGAAATTTATGGGCGGAAGTGATCCTGGCGATCCCGTTCAGGGCCCCTGTGAAAACGTTGCTTCCTCCGGGATCCTTCGGATTCTTAGGGGAATCTTGCTCCGAACAAAGGAACGGAGAAGAATGAGGATTTGAATGTCGGCGTGACGCTAACAAAAGGGTCAAGAGAGCAGTGGACGACGGGGGCGTCACCTATCTTTTGGACATAATTTAATGATTGGGGCGGGCGAAGCAGCTAGAAAATTTGGGTCACCCCGTGAAGTAACAGGAGACGCCGAACATGGTCTCCTGGGGTGAGTGGAGCTTTGACGTTCAGGGTGTGCAAAATAAGAAGAAATTCTTCCCAAAATGCCAATCACTGAGTAGCAGAAACTCTCTTCTTTGCTGTGAATTCTGACGCCCCAGACATGTGTACAGGGTGATCATTTTCCCGGGTGAGTCTCAATTGGGGTGACGAACAAAGGCGACCAGAAATAAGTACAGAAATTTGTCTTCAGCAATTGTGTGATGGGGAAAGATGGAGATTAGTCATGGTCAAGGTGCAAAGTTAGTAAAGTTGGTAGTAAAGTTATGCAGACACCAACGGATGCTGTTGGCACTCCTGCATATTAGAGAAATGGCGCTGAGAGATCAAAGGTCGGCTCCATTTTGTTGTTACGGTCGCAGCTCAAGTTGTTGGTGTTTGTCATAGCTTTTGTCTTCTCACATTTAAAAGGAGTGGTTGTTACCATACCGAAGACAAATGTTCACACAGTCATTTACAAAAATTGAGGCAAATATACTTGTGGCGCACCAGGGATGTGGAAAAAGGTGGTGTGTACATGTTACACATTCATGTTCAGTTGCATAAAATGTTCACTGCACCATCCATTTCAGTGCATATTTTTGGCAAATTTGCATACTTGGTCCTACTCCCTCCGTCCGAGAATGAGTCCCATTCCCCCCTGTTTGGCATCCCAGAATACGTGACCTACTGCAGCAAAAATGAGTAAAATGGAGCAAAAACAGGGTCAAAAAGAGCTGAAAACTGCAAACATTTGTAGCACCCCATCCACCCACCCCCACAATCTTTGCCTCCCTTGATATGGTATGGTAACTTGTCCCGAATTGCCTGGTTGCTTTGCACCATTTCTGACATTTCCATTTCTTATCATCTTCATTTTAACCTGCACTGCCAATAATTCTTTACATGAACCAAAATATGTCACTTATTCCCGGACAGAAGGACTAATTCCCTTAAGAACCAGCATGTCTAACCTCAACTTGTGTAAGTCACCATGGGCAAATATTGTATGGACTCATTTCCCCCAGTGGTGTGGAGAGATTAAAAGAACAGTAGGAAAAAGTAGCACAGTTAGTAGTAGAGATTTTTTAGAAGTAAAAACAAGTTGGAAAAAACATGACGACATGAGTTGAGTCTAATGTGCTGGACCAAATTAGTTTTGAGTCAATCTTCGACTCAAAACTTTGAGTTGACTTTGTTGAGCCAAATACCATACTTGGGACAAGGTTTTATGAATCTGTGTCAGAGTCACTGGCATCATATCCTATCAGAGGCTTAAACTAGTGAATTTGTTGAAACTGCGGAGAATATGGCAATTTAATCACAACTGTTGCCCAACAACCCTACCCTAAGTGCTCATGCTCGTGCATAAAATTTCTGTCCATGTGCTTGTGCCTGATCTGTCTATGCATAGATTTGCTATCTTTCTCGTGATCCTTTTAACTTGAGGTCAACCCAAATACATGGAATATATTCAATGACAAGACCAATATCAGTATTAGTCAAGCGACTGGAATTCATGGCCTGGTCCAACAGACCGACTTCACTCAAAGTAGTCGCCCTAGGCAGAGGTCACGGCCTCCTAGTGAGAGCACAACTCCCCGCATCCACATGCGGAACGAGAGGGTCCGTGCACCCTATGATGGCTGCCTCCATGGAGGCGACCTTTAGGTGGCCGGCGGCTGTAGTCCTCCTCCCCCAAGAACCCCCCGAGGAACCGACCCATGGCCGAGGCAGTGGTCAAATTTCCCCCAGGCAGTTGGGTGATGTGCATGAGCGCAAGTTCCGCTACCGCCTGGAGGCCGCGACCCAGGCAGGGGGCTGCCACTTGGAGGTGGAGCTGGTGCAGACATTTAACATGTCTGCACAAAAGAATCATGTCGGACATTGTTACAAAATGGACCCTAAATCACTTGGCCGGTGCAGAATTATAGCGATCACCCTGTGCTTAGGAATGGATTGTGTGCGCGCCCTTGATGGTCTCTGTGCTCCTATCTGTCATATGCAATGCCATTATGATGACACCAATGTAGCCGTTGCTTCCCGCCATCAAAGAAGACGCGATGATGCAAGATAGAGAGCATGCACGATTGTACGCTTTTATACACATAAATTTATATAACATGCATAAAATATATTTTGCTACACATTGCAGAGGGAAGAAGCTAAAAGTACATTTGGGTCTGCACAAATCGATTTCAAGGACTTCAAGAGCTAATTGTTCATTATTCCTCTGAGGAAACACTTTCGAGTGCAAGCTAAATACATAAGTGCAGTCAGTGTTCGACCTAACAACGTCTCGCTCAGCAACAAATATATCGTTAGTGCTATTAAGCACTATAACAACGTGTGCGAACTCAAATCATGCGGGTGTGTGCTCTTAACAGGACGACTCTAAACTAGTGACTGCTTGTTTGTGACCAGGCGTGGCAAGCCAGAAGTACGCAAACACTCAGTTCTTACTGAATTAGAACAACCTCAGCAGCATGAGTTATATCATTCAATCAAAATTACAGGAATCATTCAGTTCTGGATAGCTTTCTAGGCATGGACTTTAAGTGCTGGCAAGTTTTTTGCCCTTCATTGCACATGAGAGGTGCATTCTTGCTGAAATAAATGGTCACCATTGTGCACAACGCTGTACGTACCTCACTTTATACATCGTGGGGGCAGCTTGCGTGTCACTGGTCTCTGCGAAATATTCTGGGAAAGAATTGATTTTTTTCTGTGGGCTCAGACAGCTACTGGGGTTCAGATTGAAGAAAAATGCTCAGGAAGATCATTTATAAAGGCAAAGCAGATGAAAATCGCGGACTTTCTTCAGCTAAAACTTTTCCTCTAAAGAGTTGCTAATCCATTCTGCCACTTTGCTGTCAGTGTAAAACATGAATTGCAAAGTGGAATTCAGATAAACGGGACTCTAGAATAAGCACATTTTCGTATAAGGAAACAGACCTGTTATTTGGTTGTCATTAAGCCTTAGTTTAATAGGACGCAGTTTTATGGAAAGTAGAATATGATAAGTGCAGAGGTTCAATGTTGGGGCTGCACATTTTGATGCTCCAATGTCAGCTGAAGAGGAATGCATGCCCCAGAGGCTTGAAATTTGGCTTTTTGAGGAGGTGAAAGTGGATGAGATTGGCTGAAAATTTTCAGGGTAACCCCCCTGCCATTTGACACCCCGGTAGATGGGGGAGGGTGTCACACCACTCCCCTTGACACTGAAGCACACAAAAAACATTTATGTGGGAGGAGGGGTAGCGGAGGTTTTGTGACGAGACCAAAGAGATCGAGAGTGCAACTCTTCGTTGAAAATCCCAGCACAGCAACATGGCAACTCTTCGACCCCAACGGCAACATCAGCACCGTGATCAGGGAGTTCCAAGGCTCTTGCAAAGACGGACACTTGGCGGGATGCAGCCATTGAACGAGCATCCGGTCTTCCACATGAAAGCGCAATGAAGACATTGGTCAGTTGTGAGTGCAGACGACGGCTGCATCGAGGTCCGCGGTCACAGCCACTGATGCCCAGACTCTGGCACCTGATATGAGCACAGACATTTTTGCCTCCACTGCTCACTGCGCGTCGTTCACCGGTACTATTGGTTGCGAGCAGTTTTAACCTTGAGCAATATTCTATTTCTTTACTCTCTGTTAATAGCGCATGGGTGCCGTCAGACCACGGGGCGAAGAAGGGTCCAAAGAAAGGTACAATTGCAGGTAATGTGTACAAAGTTACTTTTTTAGCAGATGAAATGCCTTTGAGATACCTCTAAAAAGATCGATGATTTCTCCTATTTGCTGAATGTGCCACATCACATCGAAAAGAGACCTGAAGTACAGGTGCGCTTAGCACCAGGTACATACACTCTACAGTTAGCATGGAACACAGCATTGCAGACTTTGAACAGTTGAGACTGTACCTACGCAATTTCGTACGGCTAAAAAGGGTGTAACAGGTAAATTGAGACTACGTTCAGCATCGTCCAGCTCCTTAAAAAGGAAGTTTAAGAGAAAGTTCCCCGGAGAGAAGGTGCTAGGTTGGACGAATGCTAAAAAAATATTAGCGACATTTTGCTCTGAAAACAATAGCCAACATGAAATAAGACTGAAGAAATGCAATAGTCGAGCGCGTCGCTCCGGGTCATATGCCTGCCAACATTTTTCAGCTCCTGGAGTATCCCATGACCACTGTCTTGACAGGGTCCACAACAAATGGAAGGTGGAGGTGGAGGCCAAGAGAAAAGCCCAAATTCATTGCCGGATTGAAACATTCGATCGGTGCCTCACAAGAGACCCTAATTTTTGCCTTTGCAAAAAAGTGCGACTTGAGCTGTATGACGATCTTCAGGGCAGTGAGACGTGACCTGGAGATGAACTTGAACAAGCTTTAAAAGAGGCAGACCCTGACAGTAAGGATGACGGCCAACACGGTCAAGAATGGCAACAGGTTCCTCTCTGACGTGAAGTCACACGGGCAACGCCTCACCTTCTTTAGTGATGAGGACTGGATTGTTGACAGGGCGTACAATGCTCAGAATGACCGCTTGTTAGCGAATAAGAGTTGTATCGTTCACCATGTCTACAAGACGAAGTTACTTGCCTCCATCATGACCCTGGGGGTCATCTGCAGCAACGGCAAAACGATGCCGCTTTCATTCTTCCAGCCCAAGGAGAGCGATGAGCCAAAGAGGTCCTGCGATGTCCCAGCCAACCTCATCATTTCCTGTATGGAGGTCGAGGCCCAGGTCTTCCCCTGCATCTTCGAACAGGACTCGGAACATGTCCGCATGGGTAAGAAGATGATGAAGCCGCAAAAGTCTACAAAGTATAGAATATCAAGCATTCGAACTGCTCAATAATCCCCATTGCCTGTGGAGCCAGTGCCAAAGGTGGAAGTTTTGGTGGAATGTGAGGAGGTCACAGGAAGAGATAGGCGTCGTCCTCCTGTAAATTTCCTATGTGCATGGCCTTGTCTTTACGTACATTTAGGGCCCAGCTTGAATTATGCACGTTTCTGCGGCTAGATGGCGCTTTTCTGAGGACCCCCCTAGCGGCTCAAAGGTTCGTAATCTAAGCTGGCCTGCGAATGAAAAAACAGGCCGATACAGCATATGCATTTAGAAGGCTAAAAAAGCGAATTTAGCATGGCAAAAGCAACTTTAGTTTGCTTAAGACGCATAAAGTAGGTGTGGATACGAAATGGTTCCGTCCAGCAAAAATCAGAAACGAGACAGGACGGTCTCGATGTGGCCTCGTACCTTTGTGTCATCTCGCAGATGACTCAGCTCGACCCGACCTGATTCGGCTCGACTTCATTCAGCGTGAGTGTGACACAGTCGTAGTTCAGCCATTATTCTTGCCGAAGGAGTGAGCTTGTTTGTGTTTCAATCAAATTTGAAAGTTTGAAAAAGATGCTAAATCTCCTTCATGTGTTTTTTTTTAGTTGGACTTGTCAGAATCTTGAGAATGTCTTCTCGGCGTGATTGAATAAAATCTTATTTCAAAACCACCCCTTGCATTTAGTAATACTTAGTCAATACTCCAAAAATGTATTCTGAATATCAGCCGGCTGTGACATTGCCACAATGCTATTGTCGGGATCTTGGATTGCCACACCAACAAGTGGGACATCACGAGCAAGTACCACAAGTTGCTCGAGTTCTTTAACTATGCCGCAAGATGAACCAGGGTGCGGGAAGCTGGCGACGACGGGTGAGAAGGGAAAAGCTTGCAAGGCTTGAATTTGTCCAGGCGGGTCCGTCCCGAGCTGATGCTGCAGTACCAGGCCCTTCTCATGGAGGCTCTCCTACGATATTTACACTGTGACCGTCCGTTTGTGGAAAATTTGAATCACGGTGTACTGCATCATTCAGATCTCAAGTTGCACACTGTTTTATCAAAAGTACTCCTGATATCTTGTAAGGACTTGTACTCTTTCTTCTTGAGTACTCATAAATCAGTACATCGGTGGTCAATTTCTTCCTTTGTCTGGTCCTGCTTCACTCTTGATAGCTCACTTCACTGAGGAAGACAATATTCTCCGAAAGAATGTGAGTCGTCATGAAGTGGAAACTGTTTGGCAAAGCACCGACTCAGATCCCCCGTGAGTTCATCTGTCACTTCGACTTGTCCAAGAGCAAGGACTGAACAAGGTCCACAATGCTGAAGAGCAAATACTTCCTCCGGGTCGTGTGCCAGTTCAAGGATGATCTCAGTCTTTTTCCTTGCAAAGAGGGCCACCACAGGTGCCACCGAGCATTGGGAGGCAGGACATGATTTTCTGTGAGGAAACGGGCCAGATGGCAAGGACATGCACTGGAAGAAGATGACCATCCACAAGGTCATGAAGCACCAGCTCAAGTTCAAGTACTACCACTACCGAACCGGGCAGGTGTTGAAGAGCAGTCACACAGACCAGCGCATCAATTTTGCCCTAATATTGCTCGACTTGTTGGAGAAGAAGGGTGATGACTTCCTGCATTCGTGGATATTCAGTGACAAAAAACATTTCGAGTTTCGACAGAATAACGTCTCTTGGGCTGCAAAGAACCCCAACATGATTAGGGTGACAAAGGAACAGACAGCAGAGAAGGTTTTGGCCTGGACTGGCATTCTTGACGGTCGTCCGTTCTTGCCGTCCTGGTGGAAGGAGAATAAAATGGAGAAGACCAACTCTGTTGGTCAAGTCAAAGCTGGCATAACGGGTAATCGGCTGCGGACAGATGGACTACACACGTAACTGCAGCCCTCGCGCTTCATGAGAGGGGAACAATTTGTCCAATATTCAGCTTTCACTTGACCCATTGCGCACCGATCTGCAACCAAAAATGTCGAATCCGGTATTAGAAACACTTATTGCACTCTTTTGTAAAAAGACCCTGTAGTTCCTTCTTCTTGCGAAAAAAAAATATGTGTAACCAGCTGTTTTTCAGGCTCCTCTGCTATCATTGCCTTTCCCCCTCCTGTTGCTGACGATCAGTTCTTCTTCTCAACTTTCACATCCTTTCGATGTAACAAGCCTCGATCTCTCTGACGCAGCCTTCCTTGCGGGGGCCAGTTAACTTCACGTCCTGATCTACCTAGAAGGATCCAGAATGAGTGAATTCTCCTAAAGGACGGAATTCCGGCCATGTGAGGCTCTTCAAATTCACAGAATTTCTGGTAAGGGCAGTAAGGAGGACGACTTTGGCGATAATCAGGAGGAGGTTGCTGCATCCAATGATCAGAAAATGCTTGAACAGAACAGAGCTTGGAGACGGTTCTATTTAATCCCAATGATCCTGCGCTTTCAGAGAGTTGGACATTCGATGTTCATTTCTCCAGCTCTGCTCATTCAGCTGTGGCACTGCTCGGGATCACTGTTGCAGAACTGCTATCTGAACTGCCAACAGCTATGGCTCAGCACCCGTAGTCTCATTTGTTACCGGTCAACTTGGAGTAAGCATTGTTTGTTCGACGCCAATTGCCGTTGGCAAAGTTACAGTTGTTGCTTAGACTATCCTGCTTAGGCACTACACGAAGCAATTGCCCAGTTGTTGGCGCTAATGCGCATTAAAGGGTGGATCAAAGAGTTCCGCAACTCAGCTATGTGGTTCAAAAAGATGAGCAGATCTCCCTTCTTCACCCTGTGCAGTGGACACCGCTTAATATCACACTCTTGGAAACGGGACAAAAATTATCAAGCGGTGTAGGCTTCCATGTAACATTCCGGACTTTAAAAAGTGCACTGCTACGTGACCTTGTGTGCTATTAAGCGGTGTCTACTGCACTTTGTATTGATAAACTGGGCAAAAATGAACATGGCTTGGATATGTGATGATGTTGCCTTTTGAAAATATCGAATTGACCCCGTAATTTCTCCAATGCGCTATGTCGAAATTGCAATGAACCGTTGATTTCTGCTTGAACAAAACTGAAACAACAACGTGCCAACATCATGTAGAAGGCACGAACAATGCAGTAAAGTGAACGTAGATGTGACTGTTTTTTGAACGAGAGATTTGTCCATTGTCAGAGTGTTTCATGATTTATTTGTTATTCTTGGTGTTGTTGTTCTTCCCACAAGTTTCTTTGTGCAACAAGAAGAAGTTCGGCAGCCACAAAAGAAAGTGCACTTGACTTATGGGGTCCCTGAAGAGTGAAACAGGTGCTGAAGCATTATGATACAGTAAAACCCCTTTAACTGACCCGCCCTATGCCCGAAAAAGTTGAGCACACTGCCAAAATATGCACTAAACTAATCTTAGACTTTAGGCAAGGCCAAAGCATCTGTTGACTTTCCAATTTATGTTATTTTATCAACCCTCAGGGCGCTATTAGGTGAGTGGTGAGCAACCATGAAGTCACTAAACTTCTAAATCACAGGACAAATTGGAATCACCAGGAATGCACTCAGTGAGCTCTTACCAGTGTACAGATCTGGCCGAATGGGTCGGGGTGAACCAGGACAAGCTGCGGTCCATCAGGCTGTCGCTGTTGCCAGGATTGACAGTTGGACATCTCGATGACGATCAGCCGTACGGGAAGCGTGACGTCACCACCGATGAGGACTTGGCCCTTCAAGAAGACCTTGACGCAGCAGACTCCATGATTGCTGAGAGACCTAGGCTCTGGCAATGTTTTCAGCACAGCTAATGACCAGGATTTCGTCACCCAGAGGTCATTTCCGCAAGGCCAGGTTTTGCAAAAAGCTGGCCTTGTTGAAATCTTCAGCCACTTTTGACGTGAGCTCTGACCTCGGAAGAAGCCGTGAATGCCTTATAAAAAGTGCTGGAACTGAGAATATCCAGATTTCTTAGTGATACTAGCTAGCACTGAGTGTCTGGTGGCCTTGAAGGCAAGGAGTCACTTGAAGGAGGCCTTGCTTAATCTTAGAATTATGACTAAGGCTTTTCCAGCAAAGAAGAACTACGACATTGATCTGGGTTGGCATCTTCTGCTGGAGAGGAGCTTGTCAGGGGCCAAAGAAGTACTGCAAACTCTCTTGGATAATCATGACAGTGATGACAACTTGCCATAACTTTGGCAAGTAAGACTCATCCTTGGATTATCTTTACTTCTGGATCAAGAAGGTGAAATCACTGCAACTATTCGAGCTGGATTTTGTAAGAAAAAAAATTGCTTCCGTGATGATGTTTGTGAGCTCTTCACCGTAGCCTCTCAAGATCGCAACTCCTCTAGGATCAAGGCTCATTGGAAGGACATCGGAAGTGAGGGATTGGTTGCACTCGTTGGCAGTAAGCATCAGAACCCTGGAGCTAAGACTGGGCGAAGCCCATTTGATGAGGAATTTGTGAATCTGAGGGCCAATGGAGTTTTGCAAGAAATGGCACTCTATGAGAATGGCAATGAGAAGCAGGAGGGTTGAGCGCTAGCGCCGAAGGAAAGCCAAGAGAACGTAAGTACCTATATGCATATGTAGTAGTGTAAGTTGGGAAAATGCTGATGTAACGAATTTAAAAGACTTGCTCCCTCTTGATAAATTTCCCCGCTGCCACCTAAATGCCGCCCAAAATGAGGACAGGTGAAATTCAGCGCCATCTATCTTCGCACTAAAGTCTGGGCTCACACAGGACCCACCAATTGCAGACTGAGGGCCCACTTAGGTCTTGTGGTGCCCAGAAAAGAAGCCCAGCCAAAAATGAGGATTGCTGACCAGGTAGTGAGTGCTATCGATGTATCTAATGCGTGAAGACTAAGAAGAGCAGCTTTTGTTTTCTAAAAAAGGGTAGCAAACCTACTTGGTTGACGCTGTGCGTACAGTGCAGCATACTACGCGGATTGAGGAGACTCGCCCTTGTTTTCGGCCTTAAAATGAGAGGCGAATCTCCTTAGTCCACACTGCATATTTGTACTTGCGGCAGATCTTGGAGTGGAGGAAGGGCCAGATCTTTATCATTGACGACAGTTTCGAGCATGAGGTCTGGTAAGGAAAGGGGGTCTCTCATCGGCAAGCGGCGACTCAAACGCCGCTGAAGACGATGAAAATCTCGCTTTAGACAAGAGCTGTAAAGCCAACTTGTGGCAACTCTGAACGCCTGCAGCGACACCATGGGAGTAAGGCTGGTGCTGTGGATAGACTTTTGGGACCCAGGACTGACCGAGGATGATATCTCTGACCTCGGGCCACTTCTGCCCAATGACCCCGCGCAGCAGCCGTCCAAGGCTGACCCCGTGGTCGACGTGGGAGACGACGAGGTCGTGGCAAGCCTGACTTAAGTCGTACTTTGGAGTACTACGTGTATGAAGGACCAGTAATTCCACCGATGTTATGAATCAGAAAGAGTGACTGCACAAATAAACACTCCTTTGTAGCCCGACCCGGACCGGAGAAAAGTCGACTCGACCCATCACTACTACATGCATTCCTGACTAGAATTGCAAATTCCCTGAAAACAAATAAATCACTAAATCAGTAATAGACTTGAGTGGCATTGGTGTTATTACAGCGGCGGACATTTCATCTCAAGAACAGCGAGAATGAGGTGATATCCAGGATCAGAAGCATCAGGGAGAACAACGACGATGGCTGGGTGAACGAGGCAAACACTAGAGGAGAGGAGAAGACCCCAAATAAGCTTCTATTCTTCATTTGCTGCCCCTAAGAAGCTTCTCTCTCGCCTCAAGAAATGGGGAGTGATGGAAAAATGGGCTACCGATGATAGGTGAGGGCAATCTTGGGCGCGCGTGCTCGTCAGCGCGCACTCCTCTTTGCTTTTGGGGCGTGCGTGAAATGAGCAGAGGAAGCTTCTTCAGTCGGCTTTGGACTTTGGGCGTGTGAAGTGCGGCACCCATGGCGTTTTTGGGCGGAAGAAGTTTGTTTTCGTCTAGTGCTTCCGTCTCAGACCCTCAGCCCTCATAATCATCGTGAGCCTTTGAGTCTTCCCCCCAAAAAATTCGTTACACTTTTTGTGTGCGTGTATTTTACATGGTGGAGAGAGTAAGAAAATGTCGAGGGCAGCGTCGAGCTCGTTTCTTCTGATTCTTCACGGTAAGATGCCTATTTTTAGACTTTTCCTACTGCTAATCTGCAAATCTGCCTGGAGTGACAGCTCAGGAACTCAGATAGACACGGATCACAAGGCTGCCATTGACCAATGTCCAGTGATTCGGGGTGGAAAATCTCACGAGAGAGACAGGGTGGACCAAAAGTAACCAGATGCACGTTGAGGCTGATTGCTCAAGCTGTATGAGGCCTGCACGGCATAGCTGCGATTAGTTCGAAGAGGAGATCAAAAAATATCACTTTCAAAGAAAAGTTTGCAAATGAGACCGAAATCGAGCTAGTTCTGGCCCTATAAAGTTCAACTTTAATTGTATACTTTTTTGGCTGCTTAAACTCATGAAATGTTTGACTTGACATTGCAATAGCTTTGCTATTTCGGGTACGATTTCCAAAATTGCCTTTTGAGAACAAGAATTTAAAATTTTTCTGCTTCAAATAGGCCTCTTGGAGACTTTGTAGGCCTCACAGAGCTCAAGCAATCATTCCCTACTATTGGCTATTTTTCGTCCACCCTGTATCTCTCGTGATTGGCAACAATCAGCCTCTGCTCATATTCTCTTAGCCCACCCAGCATTTAGTCACTTTCGCTGGACGAGTAAGACAGCAATCAAATAAGTTGAGGCTCACAAATATAAATCCGGAGTACTTAGAAGTGACTTTGAACACAACCAAAGATGATTCCTCTGCCCCAAACCTGACACAAACACCTGTTGGACTTCTTCGATGCTTCCTAGAAAGGGCAAAAGTGAAGATTCGTGCGATTGAGCAAACGTCTTGCCTGAATTAGGACGTTTTTGTGTGCGATCCATCAATTTTTTTTTGAAGCTGCTGCCTGAGAATAAGGACATGAGAAATCAAGCGCCCATAAGCAACTTGGTCGCGACGGACGTGGCGTCGACCACGTAGTAGTTGCAGTTTGTGTCTGTTCTGGCGCAGGTTTGGCTCCCCACAGCATGAATGATGGGGGGGGGGGAGACAGGCGGCCACGACGACGAAGGTCAACGTGGGTGACATGGAGAGGACGATGAGGATGAATTGGGGGACAAATGAGCTGCGACCTCCTTATTCCGGGAAGGTGTATGGGGGAACTCCTTCTCCGTTGGCCTCCCTGAATAACAAGAGAGTTGTCACATTCTCACCTTGACAGATTCTTCTCTGCCTCACCCACCTGAACGGGCTGTACGGCGCCCCTACAAGGAACAATCGGGCTCTCCCAGTCCCCAGGTTGTGCACCCCGAAGTAGGTGCCTCGGGAGCCACTGATCCAGAGCTCGTTGCACTCGGCAATGGCCGACCAGGTGGACAGGTCACTTTTGTTTTCTTGATGGAAGTAGAACACCTGGAAGCGACCGAGTGGTCAACGAGATCGTTGTCGGGCATGAATTGGTTAAAGCTTACTCTGTCCTGGGTAACGGAGCCGTTTCCTGCCAAGAAGTCTGGGCCACAAGGCTGGGCTCCTGGAGCCAACACTACGACCTTGGCAGCACTGATGGCGGAGTGCAGGTATGCATCGTAGTCAGCCTTCGTGAGCTGGGTCAAACCTAGAGTGCAGATGCACATCGTCACCTCCACCTTGATCAATGTGATGAGCTTACCCTTGTATTGGACACCGCGTTCCTGGTTAAAGGCCATCGTCTCAAAGAACCTCTTCTGCATGCTCAAACCCACGTTTGTGCCTCTGCTTCCTATGTGTTTTGTGCGGGGAATCTCGGGAATGATGCTGTCCCGATTTTTCAAGGCCCTTTCTCTCACCCAATTATCCCAAACATAGTCCTTATTTGGATATGATGCTGGCATCAGCAAATGTTGACTAGTTTATGATTGCTTTACCTTGTTCATAGAGGGCCAGATCTGTACAAGTTCGTCTTCAAAAATTCTCCTTTGCAATATCCAGCCAAGGCCTGGAAAGGTGTTAGTCCTGATCAGTCTGGCAGGATCTTGTGCGACTTGAGGGTATCCCTGATCATTCCAAGCAGATATCGTGAACAGGGATGAGTCGGACTCCAGCACGGGCAAAGTCTCCAACATGTACCTGGTGTCATACCTTTTATTTATTGCCTCCTGGACAAGGTTTATTTTAATATCGTCCTATTTCACCTAAAAAAGTCTGGCGACACCAGCAAGTCCTCCTCCAGTATGATGGCGTACTTGGCCTGATCATTGCCGGCAAAGAGTCTCTCTAGAGACTGTTTGTAGTGATTTCCAATCCGAGTGTTGCCCTCTCCAATCCCCGGCACGAAGGTGTAGCCGATTCCAAACAAGTCAGCCACTTGGCCGGTTTCTGCAACACCAGTTGAAGTGTGCTGTTTTTGTTTCATCTCCCAGATTTACAGTATGTCCCAAAAAAGACTGACGGTTTTTAATTTTGAATTTCTGAGCACCTACGAGGACTCCGGAGATCGTCAAGCTTTTGCTTGTCCGGCAATTTAAGAAATTCGACCAGTTCTTGTGATTCGGTGGCCATTTTCGTGCAAAATGGAATTTTGCAGGGAGAAAATGAGTTCCTTCACTGCATGGAGAAAGAAATGAGGATTTTTGCAGTAAATGAAATGCGAATTGATCGTATTGGCTGAGACACGCGTAGAATTCTCATCCCCCATCGCACGTCTACACGTGTCCGTGGACCCCATCTCCTCCCCAGTCACTAGGTGGTCACCACGACTGAAAGCCTGGCCCGAGCTCGAAAGCCGGACGCTTCAAAGCCTTTTTGTTGGCAGCAGGAAGTTTCAGGTGGGTCGATAAGCCGAGCTTGAACAGGGTTCAGAAGGTGGGGAGGTGGCAAGTTTCACGACCAGCAGCAGCTACACTCGGGTGGGTTAGCACGCTCGATGACGATGTCATCACTATTGTGCAATGGCAACAGAATTGCGAAGAACGGTCGGGTTTTAAAAATTCCTTAAACAAGGAAAAACTTGAGACTGAGGTCTCTGTTGGTATTAAGAGTGCCTTGACAATTTGCCTTGTTGGTAACCACAGATGTAAACATGGAGATTTGGCTGGACTACCAAATCTGCTTGAAAGATGCTCTCCAGAGCCCTCAGTAACATCTTTGGCCTTTTGCCGGCCATCACAGCAACAGGGATATTCTCTAGTGCAGTAGGTTGAAAATCTCTGGAGGCAAATTGACCACTGTCCAGCAAGGATAAAATGGAAGGCTTCTCAGCACCACAGGTGCACAGGCTGCCGTAGCCCTCATAGTCTTGACACAGCTGAAAACAACAAAAGCTGATTGCTGCCACCTCACTCAAGGCCTGGAAATAACTCTACCGACGTGCCTCATGGAGCTTTACCCCAGCAGCCGTGTTGATCCAGCGCTGGCAAACAAATTCTTCTTCCTCAAGCTGGACCATGGGTTGAGCGGTGAGTACCAGCGGCTCTGCCCAAGGGGACGCTTTTTTGGCGCCCTTGTCTCTCCTGTCCTCGACCAACACTTTGCCGTTGACCAACATTAGTGCAAAAGTGCAGTGGGCGCCATTTTCCGGGAACAACTGGGATCCCCTCTCTCGGAAGTGGTTTCTGAGGGAAATTGAGCAAACACTGTTGGAACTATTAAAGTTGGGCAAAAAAGGCACCATTGCAGCCTTCATCAAGATTGGGAGATCCGTCACTTATGTAGGCATCGCCAAAGTATTCGAATGCTAAGTAATATAATCTGGTTGACCACAGCTAACCTGAATTACAATCCAATCTCGATTTTGGCTAGCTCTATTTTCGCGCCAAGTCTAATTTCTGCAACTTTTGGCGGTGCCACTTGACTTGCTACGTAAAATCAATTCATTTTTTGACGATCCGAGTACAAGAAGACATCGGAGAGCAAGACTTGGCCCTCACTACTCTCCCACATTTTGAAGGTCCATGGTAGTGTTTATCAAGCAACAAAAATTTTATTTATATCACTCATCGAGTTAGTATTTGACGAAGAAAGACTGCTAAGCCCTCTAGGCGTTAATTATAACAACCTTTCAAATATTGGAACTGTTCAGTTTTTGTAACTGATGACCAGTGAGGGGAAAAGTCAAGATTGGTGATTCAAGCATTGAGTTGGGTTAAAGTATTTTCCGAAAAAAAGTTTAGCATCATGTGCACTTAAGGCCAGGCTTTGGGCTTCTGACAAGGCCTACTTAAGAGTCTCAGGGGCAGCCTCATTGTCCAAAGAACAGTGACAATGCTATTATACGACGACCCACATATTTTAGCCTTCTTTCTGAGCATATCTGATGCACATTAGCCCTGCTCTAGCTATAACTTTTTACTGGATTGCTCATCAATGTACGTGAGTGGACGTAAAGAGTATTGTAATGTTGCCACGGCTGAAGCAGTGTTACCAAGAAACTAAGAGTGCTGAAACTGCTTTGGCCGACCCACCTGAGCTCATCCACGAAAGTTGCCTCATCTTTGCCGCTCATGGCCACCACTACCCACCGGCTCTTATTGGCCAGGTCCTCGTTCAGCAGCTTGAGGATGAGTTCGTCCGTTCCCTTCTTGCTGGTGGCGTCAAACATGTCCCCCATGAGGAATCTCCCGGTGGATTCGCTCAGTACCAACACATGCAACCCACTGACGTCAGATTCATACACCTTGGATCGACGTTGACTGAGTTCATGCTATCTGTCAACTTTAGGATCACTTTTACCAGGTGTCCGTTGACTGCCAACGATACCCTGTCGATGCTTGACATCACCTCCACCGAAATGCTAGAGTTAACAGCTATGAAGTATAACATTTATGACTGGAGGGAGCCATGAAGGACCAGCACTGCCACACAGATCAGGCTTCCCACCCACTTGATCAAGCAGTAAAATATCGAAAGGGATGGAAGGTGAGTTTACGTCTTGTTAGGTTAGATCAGGTTAGGTGAGTTTGCGTCCAGTTAGGTTAAGTCAATTCAATGTGAGCCCGGTCCAGTCCGGTTAAGTGAATTGCATGCAGGGTTTTTATAGTCTAGTAAGTTACTAAGTTAAGTAAGTTTACTTAGTACTCCACTTACTCCTTATGAAGTGATATATATCCTTGTCTCAATTTCATTTTAAATGAAACGAATTGTTATAAAGCTGTTACAGCTACAACCAAAGTCACACTGAATTTTTAAAGGGCATCATGGGAGACCTGATCTTACCTAAACCATTGGCTATTTGGTGACAGAAGCACTGAGCTTAGTGAAAATATTTCCCTGGTCCCAAGTAGTGAATTCAGCTGCCTGGGGTCTAAGTAGCTGATAGTGGCATTTGTGTGCATCTTTTTTTTTTCGTGCACCCAGGGTAATTAATTAGAGGGGAAATTCTCGAGCATACAACATTTGTTTACCGTTGTCATACTGAATGGGATACCTGCAAAAGAGTTCGTGGTCTCTGACTTTTTCGACTTTTGCACTCACAACTCTTTCACCTCTGCGGTCTACTAGTGTCGAGAAGTGGCGTGAGCCCATAGAAGGTGACGAAGGCCCACACGCTCATGGCCGCAAAGATGGAGACGATCAGCTTGGCCTGTCCCATTCTCAAACACCTAAGTCACAACGCCTTCAGCTTGTAACACAAAAAGTAAAGTATTTGTAGTATTTTTCTTCAAATCTCCGTATTAACAGCCCATTTTGGGCTTACTCTACTGTACCGTTTGGTCAAATAGCACTGTACAGCACCATAGCAGCTGACGTGGGTGGGGAAGCCCCAAAAATGTGTGTAAAGTTGCTTTACGTCAGATTGTCCATTTTGCAGTCAATTCATTCCTACTGCGGACGTCCAGAAAAGAACTGACTAATTTTTACCCTCCTTAAGTACTGAGAGGGCGATAAAGAAGAGGTCTGGACTCCTAGAGATACAGCCACCAATATAAGGGACCTGTACTTGCACTCTGGCCTGAATAAAGTTGTACGTACATAATGAATGCAAAATAGGCAATCTTATGTAACACGAGGTAAGTGCCTTTGGCATGCGAACACTCGGTCTCCGCAGCCCTCATTGCTGCCCTTGTTCCTCGGGCAGCAACACACGAGGCTGCAGAGATTGAGTGTTCGTAGAAGGCTACTTTGTCAAATGCACGTAACGTACTATTTTCTAAGATTTTCCCAGATGACCTGTTTCATCACCTCACCGGAAGCAGGAGGAAAAATTGAGTAACTTCCGCCGTCACAACCTCTGAAGGCTGCTTTTGCAGCATTTCATCCCACCTTTTAACTAAAGTTATGCAAAAAGGATCAATTTGCACACTACAACTTGTTAGGTGTGTTAGGTCATAGCGACCGTGACTTATTGAACTGTGTTTCAAACAATTTCCCACTATATTACACGTTCTGTGACAGGAGGACTGATTGACATTTCTCTTTCACTAACAAAACAAAAAATCCTTAAATTTTGACTGTGTTTAGGAAAGTTCCAGAAAAAGTTCAAGAACTTTCAAGAACTACTCAATAGGAAGACTCCTTGATGTTATTGCCCTACATATAAGTATTTATAGACAACAGAAACCTGAGGTGGGTGTTGTTACCTGAATAAGTCTGGGCTCGGGCTGGCACTGTGTGCAGCAGAGTCTCGATTTTGGAAAGAGTCTGAGGGGAACAGATTTTCTTTGTTGCCGGACTGGAGTTTCTCACCTTCTGCGTTGAGCACTTCTTAACAATTTCCCCTGTTGCGCAGAATGGCAACCCTGATCCACTTCTTCTCCAGTTCACGCTTTGCTGTTTCAATGCTCTTTTTTTTACTCATCAGCAGCGTTGTTGAGTTACATAAATCATTCAAAACCTGATAGGAGCTGTAGGCACAAAATTACAGTTTGCGGATAATCTCCTAATGCCAAATTGTTGGGGAAATGAGCATCCTCCAAGGATGTCGACAACTTCACCACATTTGTCTCAAGCAAAGAATGTCGGAAAGAACACGTGTGACATGAATGAGCATTTTTCGCCAGCACCACTTGAGGGTGCGTTCACGCTGGCCGAATTTTCTGACTCAGATTTGCTCTTTTAATACACACACCTCAGCTGTTTGGGTCGTCAAGTGCACTTAGGACGTATTAACCGCATTTCCCGAGTGCTCCCAAGTAAGTTCAGCCAAAAATCTGCCAGTTCAAATGCGCCCTCAGTAAGAAAAGACCAGAGATTGGGGACAACAAATGGAATCTTAATCCTGGCCACAACGAACGGGGCAATTCATGAGCTCCACGTGCGCTGAGCAAAGTCATGTCAACCATGCACACAGAGCAGCCCCTCACTTGGGAGTGATTCCACAAATCACGCTCAAATACTACGGCAGTTATTTACCTAAAATTGAGAGAGACAGTTGAAACAGCGAACAATTGATGTCAGCGATGACGAAACATAAAAGTGAGCTTTTTTTCTCGTCATACATCGTCCGAGGTAGAGCAGCGACTGCAAACACACATACGAAAAGTCTACACAAATACAAAGCATCAAAGTCACACGCAAGAAACTTCGCGCACAATAAAACTACACTCATGCTCGGACTTTACACACTCGAGCTACACAGACAAGAACGACGCATATGGACAGTGTCTACCAAAAGCTTCTTCTTTGTGTGACGAATTTGACGATGTCTGGTTGAGCAGCAGATTCCGACGAGGATTTCTTCTTGTGATAGTTTTCCTCCACTCTTTTCTTCGTCTGTTCAACCCCCTACTTTTGGCGACTCGCAGGCTTTTTGCTGCACCCACCCCAAAACAGCCACAGCAGCGAGTTTTTGTCCCCCTCTCTGCCTGCCAAATTTGGGCGGTGGCAACATTTTTGGGTACCCATTTTTTTCCCTTTCTGCTGGAGTCATTTTTTTCCCCAGCTACACATCTTGGTCACGTAGCTTTTGTAAGACGAAATGAGACATTATGTAAATTGCTGATGTTGTCAAGAGCCTCCTTGCTTGTTGCTTCCCCATGTACCGTTATGAGAGTGCCTTTTACCGTGCGAGCCAAACAGGACGCCGCTGGTGAACCCTTCACGGCCCGAATCACATTCTTTGTGCCTCACGCTGCACCCAGGGCTGGCGAGTGAACAACCCCTTTGCTCATTTTCTTGCGTGGCCACCCCATCCATCCATTCACGGTTGCTGCTGACCAAAAATGGACGGAGAGAGAAACGCGTTCACGCTCTCCTTTCACGCACTCAGACTCGCACGCGGACAAGCACACCAACACGCACCCGCGCGCGGACGCCGACGCCACCGGGGTCGACCTGGCCAGCAGCAGCGGGAACGTGACTTATGCCAGGCTACCGTGTGCATGATCACGTTATGTTTGATACCTACAGTAAGACCTCGATTTCGCCAACGCCGCAGCAGTGCAGAATCTCGGCTCAGTGGAGGTTGCGGTCGTTATCGACATTTCACTCATATGAGTAAAGACAGTGCAATCTCGACGTCGTCAAAGCTTCTGTACGCACTGAGGAACATCGATTTAGCACAGATTTCACTAAGTTATTGTCTCAATCTAGTGAAGTTGGTCCAAAGTCAACTTTAAAAGAAAGGTTTCACTAAATAATTTTCGAAGGAAAGTTTCCGAAACTAAATATGGCTGTTAGCACAAACGAGTCCAGCTGAGCAGAAATGCACAAGAAAGAAACAAAACAACCACAGCCACGTGGAATTAAAAGAGTCATCATTGTTGTTGCTGAACCTTCCTGTCAGCGTCTTCGTCGTCATGATCGAAACAGCTGAAAACTGCTCCTTGGGGCCAAGAATAGGGAGGGGAGAATTGCTGGCCTCTTTAAGAAGACTACGCAGATTCTGCTCTTATATTATAATAAAACCAAAGCTGTAACTCATAAACTTGGCACTCAGTTGGGTTTTAACGCTCCTCTCACCGTACTAAGCTGTTTGCTGATTACTCTTTTTAGTCGAGGTCCTACTGTACTGCATTCAAGACTTTTTAGAGCTGCTTAAATGAAAAGTGGACGCTTACGTGTGTTGAAGTGTGAAACTTTATAAGTTTATTAGCAAGATCCATCGCTATATTTGCGACCAAACTGCAGTCAATAAAGATTGAAACGGTGTCCCTTGATCATCACTTTGGTCTGGCAGAATAAATCTGAGTGCCACTGATAAGCTCAAAAGCTTTTTGGGGGGCGTTATTCATAAGTGCGTCTTACTTAATGGGCGCTGCTGCTGCTGGCATCCTGGGTGGCTTGGGCGTGTTCAAGCGTGCAAAACTTGTTTGTTTGTTTGTCTATCTCGCCGTGAGTACAGCGCAGAGGTTCTTTATGCATGGTCAGAGCTTTCGATGTTGAGAAGGAAATGCGAAAATAAAACTGATACTTAATAACCTTGAAAGAAGTTTTCTTCTTGAATGAATATTTGAAAAATTATGACTAATCCTAATGTTGAACACATACTTTTGCACACCTTGTTCGGACAAACGGGACTAGGCAAAACGTCCCATTTATCCGTGTTGATAATAAATGTGAAAAATTTGCTTCAGAAAATACAATTTTTACATGCAGAAGAATGTAATGTACAAATAATGGACTTTCTTCACTTCTTACTTTTCTTACGACACTTCAGAACAGCAGCCTGATCTTCGTTTGCTTTTCGACTGCAGACATTTGTTGACTCGACACTTGTTCCACGACTGGCGAGAGATTCTGCTTTCAAGTGCCTTTTTCTCATTGACAATGGAGTCCAGATTTCCTTCATCACAACTCGGGCTACTCAAAACAACCATATTTTCCAATCCTCTTTACAATCAAATCGGCAGAACAGTTCACCATTTTGGACCAAAGCCGTATGAACAATACCCCATATATGTCTCCTCCTTCACGGCAACGTTTTGCACGTCCTGCCTGAGCTACGAGCCTCCGGTTGCGTCGGGTCACTTTTGGTCCAACTGCACCAGGTCCAATTTCCAGAGCAACGACCAACACTTTTGACTGCTCCTCCGACGGTTTTTCCCACGTGAGCATCACGTGAATGAAGCCAAAGAAGTTACACCCTGTACGAGACGAAATATCTCCGTCTGTCCCTCATAATGTCTTCTTCCATCCTGCTCGATCACACGTTTTTTGCGGCCCATATTTCTTTCATCATTCCTGCAGCTCGAGAATCTCCTCCTACTCTGTGAGTTGAAAGAAAGATTCATCCATTTCGAATCGTTCTCTTCCTTCTCCCATATTTCTTTCATCCCGCTGCAAAGTTAATATGTCCGTCTGCAACAACGAGGTAGCAGCAGGGATGGAACGGGCTACGAAAAGTCTGACTTCGAGCTGGCAGGGAGCCCGTTCAATTTGGCGGGCTCGAGGTCAGTTCGATCCCATTGCAGCGACCTTTACTTACTAGGCAGCGCATTCGGATCCCCGGGTGGACTTACAGCCCGACTCCATCACGTCGCGTTTGCTGTTCTCTCCTCTCCAGGCCCTGTGCGATCACACGTAGAATGTCGGTTGACCAACTCTTTCCCACCTGGTCCCACTGACACTTTCCACTGTCACCCCCAATCAGGGACCTCTGGAAGTCGTCCCAGCGGTCCGCGGCCTGACCACCAGAGTGACTGTGTACGTCATGTCATGGATGAAAAAGCCCACTTTTCGTCCAGTCACCGCAAGTTCGTAGATAGGGTGAGTCATTGGCATTGAGCAAATGTGCCTCGACCTCTGGTCGGTCCCTGGATGGCCACGACCAAGTGGGATCCAGTCGTGCTTTAGCGAAATGCGGCCCAGGACACTAACTTAACGTCCGTCGCACCTGACCTAACTCGTCCTAGCTGCAACTGTAACCCAGCCTTATTAAGGCTTTTTCAGTTAGCAAAACCCCACTAAACACGTAGTTGCTGGAAAATGAGCAGATTTTTGCGAGAAAAAGAAATGTTCGAGGTGTCGAATTCCTGGACTCCAATTACACCTCCGAGGAATTTATAGGCAAAAAGAGGAAATGAAGGCACAAACACAATGAGGAAAGACTCGGGGCGAGAACAGACTTTTAAGCAGGGCTTCGCTCAGACACAATTTCAACGGCCGAAAGTCCAATGAGGCCATCAGATTGATGGAAATTGTGCAGCCGAAAACAGTTGCGGAAATGGAAGGAAATCGAACGTGCAAACGCTCCCTTAAAAGTTATCAGCGCAGCAGGTTAAAGGGCAGTTTCCACCACGTGTAAGTCGTTCCTAATTTGCGCATTCCTCGAGCATTGTCAAGCCAAACAAACTCTGGCTCTCTCACACGCACGCACACACATAGGCACGCACACGCGCACACCCAGCCACGCACCCAGCCACGCACAGGCACGGAAGAGCGGGCACGCAAGCACGCGAACGCACTGAGAAATACGCGCAGGGAGAGAGAGAGAGAGAGAGAGAGAGAGAGAGAGAGAGAGAGAGAGAGAGAGAGAGAGAGAGAGAGAG
>JAAUXU010173896.1_pt1 | contig 33681 bp, 34 predicted proteins | sample 7278151 | NCBI WGS metagenome assembly JAAUXU01 (sample SAMN14350113, study PRJNA611818) | marine sediment metagenome | isolation source: surface marine sediment (1.8m) | place: French Polynesia: Moorea | collected 2018-08 | reverse complement strand
TTAAGGCATGCTCTCTTCTTTGTGAGGACATTCCCTGCCTGGGAGAAAACTCTTTCACTTGGTACACTTGTACCTGGTACCACTAGATACTTTGGAACTAGCCTACTAAGTTGTTTAAATTTCCTTTTTTCAGTTTGCCACCATTTGAAGGGGTCTTCATCCCTGGGCAGAAGTGGCTCTGCAAAGTACAGGTTCACTTCTCTTTCCCCTTCATCATCCAGAAGAGAGTATCTGGCCACCTTCTTCTTCACTTGGTTGTCCAAATACCTCCAGACATCACTCTTGTCTTTGTCAGCTGGTTCACTTGACAAGACCTGCTCCACAGACCTACTTTCTAATGTGACCTCATCTTTGAGTAGAGAAATTGCTGCCCTTTTGTGGTCTGCATCTCTAAAACTAAATTGTTTGAAGCGAGGATCCATAAGAGATGCTAGAGCCAAGACTCTATCTTTTTCAACAGTCGAAAATCTCGCCAGGAGCTGTTGATGAACTTCTGAGCATAATGTCATCTCCACATCACAATGCTGCCTGTCCCTCAGGCTCTTTTCTTTTTCTGCGTAATGTCCAAGGTGGCTCCTAACCATAGGAATGACCTTAGATCCTGTCACATACTGGTCTCCAGACATCTCTACTGTGGCATCATAACATGGCTTTAGGATGGAGACAGCTGCTGCACACAGATCCCACTCATTGCTGTCAAGACGAGGCAGATCCGGATTTTTTGCAAAGTACAGTAGAAGGGCTTCCTTTACCTTCAGGAACCTCTTTAGACTGCAGTAAAAGACATTCCATCGTGTTGGCACTTCTTGGACAAGTGGCTTAAACGGAACAATTCATATAAGCCTTTGGCATTCTTCTAGGCTGTCCTTTGCATTTGCAGATCGCTTTGTGTGGGAGACAATGCCGACAACTTTGTTACGGAGCTCATTTACTCCATCAATGCTCTTCCAAGCATCAGTCACAGCCAAGTGCAACATGTGTGCAAAGCAAGATATTTGTGCTATCCTGGTCAGTCGGACTCCCTTCAAGATGTTGCTACCATTGTCAGTAGTAACTGCCAGTGTCTTGTTGGATATCTTGAACTCTTCCATAGTGCTCCCCAGCTCCTTTGCTATTGCTTCACCTGTGTGGCTTCCTTTGAATCGGTAACAGTCCAAAGTTGCAACCTCCAAGCTCTCCTTCTTTAGATCCCAGAAGTGGGCAGTCAGGGCAAGAAACGAGGATGTTGTGAAGGATGTCCATAAATCTGTGGTCAGAGATACAGACTGAGCAAGGCTCAATTTGTCATAGATCTCTTTCTTTTTCTTTTCAAATAGAGCAGGGAGTAGATTGCAGGTTAGGGTTTTCCTGGAGGGGAGGACATATCTGTTGTCCAACATCGAGATGACATCTCTGAAGCCTTGGCCTTCAACACATCTAAGAGGCATCAAGTCTTTCACCACCATGTTTGCAATAGCTTGATCAAGAGCTTTCTTTCTGCTTGACTTCGCAGGATACACCTGGGGCTTTTTCAAGAACTGAGAAATAGTGGGCTGTGCTCTATCAGAGACAGCTTGCTTTTCAGAATTCTTTGCTTTGGCACCTCTGTAAACTTTGCCATGTTTGTTGGATGCATGCCAATGCAGTTGTGATGTCACTCCTGTTCTCTGGATAAAAGTCTTGTTGCATATCATAATTACTGCTCTGCTTTTTGATGCCTTGAATATTGTCTAGATGAATGATGTCAACTTCTTGTGATGACCATAAGGGGATGCAGGTGAGCCTTGTTCTTGTTCTTCTACATCTAGCATGCCAGAGGAGCCTTGTTCTTGTTCTTCTACATCTAGCATGCCAGAGGAGCCTTGTTCTTGTTCTTTTTCATCTAGCGTGCAAGAGGAGCCTTCTCCTTGGTCTTCACCCAGCTCAAGATGGACCTCTGTGACCTTTGAAAAAGAAAACCACATTCATGATTTACACCAAAGACATTTACAGTAGCGTGCTCCTTACCATGTCTGGGCTGCAGTAGTCTTCAAAAGTGTCTGCTGACCAGTTGATTTCATCTTCAATTGGGGTTGTTTGGCAGGAGCTTTCAGCACATTCACACCATGGCACATTGAGCCATGGTGAATGTTGGCTTCGGAGATCTGTTCTGTCACCTTCTGCCAGCACAATGTTCCCCTCTCATTCTCCATTCCCACTTCACCTCAGTCTCTGGACTAGTTCTGGCAGCCCAGAAGCAGTTCTTCACACTCACACTTTGCAGATTGAGGACTCACCCAGGGACCTGGTTCTCGATATGGAGATCCATTCAGACACTTTCCTCAAGTTCCAGTTCTGTTCTCACTCTTCAAGTTCACAGTTCACTGTTCCACACTTCCTAGATGTACGAGTACAGTGAATGCGACTCCACTGAGCAGCTGAGAAAAAAGTCATCTCCAGTCACTTATCCAGTTACATGTACATTGCATCCATTTCACTATGTCCCATTTCTCTTCACGGCACCCTGATGAAACTTATTTTTACAAAAATCTCTTAACTTTTTAGTCATTGTATTGTTTACATTTTATTTGTGGTATCACTGTCTCCTTCCCAACCGCCGGTAGACATCTACAAGCTGGCCAATTTGGCCTATCTCCGTTAGGTGGAAAGAGTAGGCTCGTTCGGCTCGGGATCAAAGCCAAAAATGTCGAGCCGAATTCGAGCCGAGCTTTTTTGCTACGAACTCGAGCCTTACTTGAGCTACCCAGCCCTAGTGCTGCAGGCCTCTGCCTTACCAAATTCAGGTCCAATCTGAGTTACGACATGACGAATCTGATTTTCGTGCGATGGCACTCCAGAAACACAAAGAATGCCATGTCCTATTTGAGCACGACTTGAATTCTACTGTGCCATGTCAGTTTGGCTTTTACTTAGCAAATAATAATATGACTTTCTAAGTGACCAACTGTTTCAGAAATTTACTTAACTGCTTACTTGAAGTTTTAAAATTAATTTTTGCATTAGAAACTTAAACACCTGGCTTAAGGGGCATCACTAGGTGACAGTGACAGCCTGGGTGTTATCTGTGGCAAACAAAACAGCCAACTATCAAAGTTTAGGGATGGTTCGACCTAATTCGCAATGATCTCCTAAGGTTTCGTCCTCCAAAAAGCACCCGCAAACCCTCGGAGATGACATTTGGAAAGAGCAAAGCTTTGCTGGTAATCATGAGGTCAAAGTGTCAATCCACAGTGCTCAGATACCACTTGCTGCCCTCAATTGGTCTTCATCACTCAACCAATTCAATTTTCCTCAACTCACCTTTGGAATATGAGATCGTCCCTCAGAGTGAAACAACTTTCTACAGTGTAAATGTATGGTCGTGCTCTTGTGATATTTCACACTGTACCTGATGATTCCTCCTGAATGCAATCAGCGTGTCCATATACACAAGAAGAGCAGTCAGAAACAGACTCTCTATCTCTGGTGAGGGCACAGGCTTGGTCCTCTCTGTTAAAAGTAAACCAGTTGCAGATCTTGAGGGCGCTGCACTTTTCTGCACATTCTGTAAGGTCAGTGGCAGCATCCACAGATATCAGAACACCATTCACTCTGGTCAAAGAAATGAATTGGACTTTGAGCATCAGCTGCAGCGACTTACTTAAAGTACTCACCTAGCATTGGTTACAAAACACTCTTCTGGAAAACAACAGACATCACCAGAGATGCAATTGCGGCACCGTGGAACACTGAGGGCTTCACAATTTTGCCAGCACACACAATACTATAGATGAGAATGGGCCGCATAAGGAGACTTTTTCCAAAGAAATGATCAACCATACTAACTGTAGTGTCTGGGTCATAGCTGAAGTAGTTGCTGCCCTCAACAGTTGTGCAGTATTCTAGACATTCCAGCTCACCCCCAGGAGTGGAGTGCTCCTCCAGATACAGGGATTGTGTACATTTGCCCTCCACAAAGCAACCAATTGAGGGCTGCCCCCAAACTCTGGTCAGCATTTGGGGCTGCAAGACCACAAAGATCAACAACCAGCTTGACCTCATGATGAAGAATCCGAATCTTGCACCATCAACCATCTGTCTAGGAAGGTACACCTGCTGGGTCACCTTGTCGTAACTGTTAGACCTTGTTCTATGTTTACTTCAAAGTAACAGAAACTAATGAGTCTCATTCTTATCTGCTTTTTGGTAAAAATTGAACTGAAATTCATGCTGCTTGAGGCTTGTCCTTTTGTTATGTAATATTAGACGCAACTGATTTTCCTCAAAGTATTCAGGTCGTACCAATCTCGCCAGAGCAAAAGCAAACCTCCAAATATCGGTTTTTCCTGGTAAAGTGAACCCAAATGGGGGTCCAGGGGGACTTGATGAAGATGCCAATGCTGAAAAACATGTTAGTGATCGAAGTAAGGATAGTTGTTCTCGGAAAAGAACTGTGACTGCGAATGTAAGGAAGTTACTTACTCTAACCATGACCTGAACAAAAAAGCAAAGGAATCGCTAGCGCAATGAAAGTTAGCTCAATTTATTATGCAGCAATCATTATCCATCGGCTTAGGCTATAAGGGTTCCCCTGTTAGTTGGATTATTGACGTACAAAAGAGTTGTGCACCACGTCCCTGTTGGAGCCTTTTCAGGCCTTCCGGGCCAGCGGGCAGGCAAAATGGAGCAGGTACAATGCAGGCATCCCATTTCCTATGGGAACCGTTTTGTGCTGTACATTTGTAGTTAAGTATGTGTAAGCACATGTGTACAAAGGGCCCAAAAATGTGCCCGAAGTCAGGTAAACTGAGGAGAAAGTAATGGGTGCAATGCGCAAATTAAAGGCAAAATCAATAAGCTTTCGTCTGCTGTACCTGCTTGCCAGGCCCGAAGAAAAAATTGAGCAAGTGCTTTGAAGGCTTTCGGGAATTTCTCCTCATGTCCCTGGAGGACCGCGAGTTCCCCTCGGACGAGGACTTCTACTCCAGCGACTACGAGAGCTACGTCAGTGACAGTGACGAGAACAACAATGAGCCCGACGACAGGAGTCATGAAGTCAGGCCTGCCACGTCCCGCAGAAACGAGCTGAAAAATGGGAAGTTGTCGTCGGGCGACTCGGCCAAGATTCTCAGCAGTCACAGCAGCTCCCACGACACCGAGACCATCGTGCTGACGCCCACGAACTCATCAGGTAGGAGCAAACAGCTCAGTAATCAATGGGGCCGGCAGAGGTGTTTAAAATGCACCGTCTGAAACTAACATTGGGATCACTGGTTATGAGGATACATGAAACGTATGAGGACAAATTCATAAGGATCAGATGATCGTAGGGATCAGTTCAGATAGGAACCCTTAGATCCACTTAAAGGTGTACACATTGAACTTCAAATAAAAGATTTCGTAGTTTACTTCTATACTGACTCAACTATTGTATGATGCAACCCTTTTGTGGACTGAATTTTTATCTTCATAGGAGAGTGCCTCATTCACTGTCTGACAATAATGCAATTGTCTTAACTTGTGACGTGCAATTTGTTCTAAACTGTCTGACCCAAGGGCGTGACATCACAGTCCGTGTTGTATTTTTGACGGCTCACACTGTAGGGCAATGTGAGCCTCTAACGGCGGAGGGGTCTAAACTATTGCTTTCATCCGACCTTTTTCGCAGAAACTCGTGTCCACTTCGATGGGTACGAACCCGTGGTCGTGATTTGTCCTCGCTGTCGCATGCATGTGACCTCGGAGGTCACGCGGAGGCCGTCCAAGTACACGTGGATGGCGTGCATCATATGCGTGTGCATTTTACCGTGAGTGACACAAAAAGAACTAGAAGCAGACTCGACCTCGGGCAATTTGGCATGAATCTATCCCACCCGCTTGTTTGCTCCGACACTGACGTGTTGACTTCTTACAGGTGCACTTGGGAGATTCTGAAGGACAACTTCCACCACTGCCCCAACTGCAAGATCGACCTGAAGAAGCACTGCGGGGACGCCTACGGGACCGACGAGAAGCTGGAAGTACAGAGGAAGTTCTCGGCAACTCCAACGCCCGAAAAGCAACTAAAATCCCGGTCAGCAACTGAAAGGAATCAGCCGAAAACCCGACCTAAAACGAGGAAGAAGAGGAAGAAGAAACGGCGCGTGATTCACCGGAAGAAATCCCTGTCTCTGAACCATGCTGAGTCCGGGTCTGTCATGGCCTCTAGCTATTTTACCCTTCCAAGTCCTCGGGGTTCTCACACCCGCGCCCGAAAATCCTCCGGTCGAAGAATCCGGGTGACCAAAATCTCGCCCATCCTCAAGGACCTGGAGAAGCTCAATCTGCCAAGGAGGAGAGAATTGACGACCACGGGAGTGTGAAGTGACGCGCGAAGCAGAGAAAAAGTTCTGCGAAGCGAGGACAGACATTGTTCAACGGCTCGAGGCTGAGCAAGTACTGCTTGTAGTTCAGTACTTGGCCATTGAGAGCTGGCCAGCACCGACCTTTGACTGAGCAGGGAGTTGCTATGAGGAAACGTGCTCTTGAGCAGCTTTCAAGGCTGGATGCAACCTTTTGTACCTACTTCACCACTCTCTCTGACCGCTATTTATGGCCACCTGCCACGTCTTGGTCTCCTGCCTGAGACTGAACGTTATCGGCCTCGAGGTCACAGAACGAAACTCAACCTCATTGGAGACGGCCTCGAATCAAAAGCTGACGAATTTGTCTCCAGAGAACTGCCGAGTGCTTGTTCCTTACATTCTCTACCTTGACAGCTTAAACATAAACGTATGTTGGGCAGCCACTATGTCTATTTAACGAGTAAAATAATGAAAAGTACCACTTGCTCTGCAGACATCTCTCTCTCTTGTGCCTCATACGGTGTATTTCGACAGCTTCTGTTCAACAGGCAACCTGCATGTACTCCAGACAAACTCCTGAAAAGAAACAGAAACAACTCCATGACGTCCCACGTAGCTGAAGGCTGGATATGGTCGGGCTCAGAAAGTCATGTGGGGAATTTAGAAGAGGCAGAAATTTCAACATCTGATGGCATAAACTATTGGCCTTTGTCCTGGAGCTCTGGTCAAAGTGGGTGTCATCTAAGTAGGTCTTATCTAAGTTCTCCATAATCGTCTTCCAGGATCCAAGAATATGTTTCACTATTCAGCGCTACGATGATATCCATAAAGCGATCCAAACCTTTTGAAATGGTGGTTCCGTCGTCAGTGTTGTCCGTGTAGAAGTCCACCCTGATTGGCGGGGTGCAGTCTAAAGCGGAGAAATTCCATCAGTGCCTGGCTCAAAACAACGATTGTCTCTTTACCGCAGACTGGAGTGTTGGCAACGGCGGCGGGGTCGGTGCTGAAGAACGCGCCGCAGAAGCGACTCTGGGTGGGCGCGCCCGTGGACGCGGGGTCGCAGTTGCCGGTGGAACCTGGAGAATTTAGATTGTCCGTTGAAATCAAGGACTTAAGGAGCGTAAAATGCGTGGCACTTATTACAGACCAAGGTCGTTTGGCTGAGCCACCAATGACTGCGATCAGCGAAACTCTGTCCTCTACCTTTATTGCACTGATCACAGCACTTTCTGTACTAATAATGTTCGAGGCTCTTTCTTTTCCAGGGTTGATGAAGCAAGAAAAAAACGTTATATTCCATGCTTCACCTTCACGATTTCTTACTTGCTCCAGGTATTGATATGTAATCGATGCTTCCCGAGTTTGAGGTGCAGGCGTCGTCCTGTCCCGCTATCGCCTGCGAGATGTCCAAGGTGAAGCCGTTGGGTTCGTTGCCGCAAACCTAGAAGGACTTTAGCTGAGACGAGACCTTGTACGAGGCCAAGGACAACTGAGAAGATGGACGTGACATCTTAGCATAAGTAAATGTCTCTGCAAGAGAGTCACCACGTGTTAAGTGGATCGACCACGGACATCATCCCGGGGGACCAGGGCTGTCCCCTCAAGTCTTCCTTGCCATTGGCAGGATTCAGAGTTGTCAGTATATATACATCAACCTGCGACACAACGCACCATGAACTGTACGCAGCAGAAGCCCTCGGCCAGACGGATGCAGGTCGAGTACCTGAAAGCATTCAGACTTTCAAACTTTCCTCCCTCAGTTTCTCCGTGGGGTTATCCCGGGAGATTTGGCAAGGACAATGAACAGCAGCGTCTTTCACTGGCGGAGCTGGGGGTCCCAGGGCGTCTTGATGGAGACGCTCTTGACGGACTTGTGGGTCGCCCACATGACGCATCCGCCAGTGTAAGCGGGTCCGAGCTGCCTTCATCTCAAGCTTACCGCTGGTTGTTGAGGTGGTTGTCGTTGACCATGTTGTAGTTGAAGGAGGTGATTCGCCCGGTCAGTCCGGTTTCATACTGCAGGCAGCCCTGAGGGGGCCTGTGGGAAAAAAGTGGTTGGTGTCAAGTTATCCATTCTCGTCTAAGCTGAAGAGCGTCGAAATCTTACGATGAGGGATTGCTGCACTCCACCTGGGTAACCTTGATGTCCCACTGCCTGGTGACGGTGGTCGCCGCGGCCCCCAGGTTGAAGGTCAGGGTCGCGCTGCCGCTAGAACCCGTTCCAAGGTCCACGTAGACTTGAGAAAGTTATTTATATGTGTAAAGTTCATAAACTGACTAAGTCAAGAACAGTTTTACTGTGATCTCCAGTGTTGAGGCCACAGATGGTGGGGACGTTTTGAGATGACGGCGACTACAGTATAGAGAATATGTCCATTTGTTCAAACTTTAGCACACGCATATTTTTCTTTGTCATTACAGTGACTGTAAACATGTCCAAGCAGACGCCTTCCAAAGGCTGCGCGGACCCGCCCACGCCCACCAGGGAGAACGTCTCGAAGTCCAGGCGCAGGTAGCACACGTCTAGGGAAGAACGGACACCCTTCAAGGCCTGATGCAGCAGCAGCCTCTACTTAATAGTGTTAACCTACATCACTTGGTAGTGGAAAATCTCGTGTTCTAAACCATTGAGGACAGTTCCACTGCTCATACTTGATCAGAAATTTAATTTTTTTTTCTTGGAAAAACATCCCCACAGTGAAACCCGGATAAAAGGGACTCCCTTACTTGGCAAATCTAAAGAGAAACAGGCACAAATTTCCACCTCTTAGCTCTCCGTCCAGGTCAAACACTGAGCACAAAGTCCACAAGTTTCAACTTTTTGATGCAGACGAGAGAAATTCAACGCTCTTTGGTCTACTTGAATGCTCTCACCTCCGCTGCACTTGTTCACCGTGTAGGTGGCGCCCGCGGTGGCAGCTGCCGGGAAGTTGGCGTTCTGGATGTATGTGCAGTTCTCAGAAATGGTGCCGCTGGTCACGATGAACAGACAACAGACTCCAAAGCTGGAATGACAAGCTTACATCTACAGTTGGGTCCGAAATTATGTGCACCCTCTCGCAAATGACTGAGGTGCATATTTGTTTTTTCATCAGCTCATTTTTGTTTAAAAAAAACCTGTAAGGCATAAGTTTTAGGTAAAAATCTTATTATAACTTCGGTGAGTCCGATATAAGTTTTTTGTTATTACTTCTGTTTTGGGCAACGGCGCAGCAGGCAGCAAATGATGAGTCATTTCATTTCAAGCCATGTCCATGGGAAGCTCTCTGGTCTTCACCATGTTGGCCGTGGTGATGGTGACGAACACCTTTCTGCCCTCGGTACTCAGTGTCCTCAGGTTAGTGTTCTTCGCCAATCACTTTTCGTCTGGTGTCTCGGCGAGACAAAATGAGTTTCTCGGGTTTTTCGCCGGACACTTTTCGTCTGGTGTCTCGGCGAGACAAACTGAATTTCTCGGGTCGTCGAAACCAACTTTTTGCACTTCCCAGAACGCACGCAAAATGGTTCAGTTCCAATCAAGGATAATCATGTTGCGCAAGGAAATGTATAATCACTCCCTCCGTCCGAGAATCAGTGTCCTCGTCTATGTATTGAATCATTGGCAGTACAGGTTAAAATGAATGAATTTTGCCTAACTATGAAATCGTACATTGTGACTGAAAATGATCAAATGCCAAGTTATGGTTTTGGTGCATCTCCTGTTTCGCCCGCCAGAGCCAGAAAACATGGATGTGAAAACATCTGTGGATGATAATTTGCATGATGCACGACCAAATGGCAATACTGCAAAGCTCAAGGCTGTGCGATAGTGATCGTACGTGTGTTGCACAATTTTTAATTCTTCAAGCGTCAGAGGATGGACAAGTCAGACATGGTGCAATCAATGCAGCAGCAGAGAAAGTTGCAGATGAAGCCCATGGGCATGGGTGGGACGTTGGGCATGCCAAAAAATTTGGGTTAAAATTACATTTTAATGTACACTTTTTAAGTTACATGCGTGTTTCATTTATTGAAAGTGTCTGGGCAAATAGACTAATGCACACGAAAATTCGTAAATTTCGTATGTATTGTAAATACCGCGCGCTAACCGGGTCTTAAGTTATGAACTGGGTCTGAGGAAAGTCTAAAATATGTGGAGTAACCAAAGTCCACCCCACTTTTCGATGAAATACACTAGACACTGCAGGAACTTGGTGGTTGCTTAAGTCAAAAAGTGTTCGTTAACTTACACAGATGCATCTGGGCAAAGCCTGCACACCCACACGCACTCCTCTTTGTCTTTTGAAGCTCTCGGCCTTGGAGACCCTCGGCCATTTGTATTCATAGCGGTATCAGCCTTTTCTGGAGCTCCATTGGAACATCTCTATTTATGCACAACGGTAAAAAAGTTACGTGGTTCTACAAGTTGCACAATTAAACTTGGCGCTTTTGCTGCATACTTTTGGAACTCTGACAATGCTGCACGTTCCAGGCCTAAGATGGCACATCAACCGTCATCCATTGCATCTGTGACACCATCCAACCCCCCCAACCCCGATTCCAACCCCGCGTACGTACCCCGCTGCGCACGAGCCTTGAGCAGAACCTCCCTTGCTTCCACAGTCCGTGGCCGAGTAGCAGGTGCCGTTGCGGTTGTTCGTGGACCTGGCGAGGGCGGAATAAAAGCACTCGTTTTCTCTGGGTTACGTCAAACTCACCCTGTGAGGGTCGTGGTCGTCGTGCAAGGACTGTTCTGGAACTGGACGATCGTGAACACGGAAAACACTGGGGAAAAAGAGCAGGCACTGCACTAAATTGCGATCGAGGCAAGATGCAGTGAAACTCGGATGAACGAGATTGTTCTGAGGGGGCAATTGCAAACGGGACATTTTGTAGGCTCCTGCGTTGGTCCCGTTTATCCGAGTTCCACTGTACATTTCTGTACTTAACACTACTCACGTTTTCCTTTCCTTTTCATCGAGTCCTTTTTGTTCTCGGCGGCCCAAGACAAGGCCAAGAGGAGGCAGAACGAGAAGGTCCTGATGATCTTAGCCATGGTCACGTCTGCTTCCTCCACCCGTCCGGAAACAACTGAAGCAATTTTTGGAGGAAATTCTCCTGAAAAATTTCTCTTCTTCTATGGATGCAAAAAACGATGTTGGGTGTCCGGTTAGCACTTGGCATACTTAGCCAGACACTTCTTTTAGCATGATATCAAATAACTACATATAGAACCCACTGAGATTCTCCAACTGCTACTCGAGTAGGGTTGCGTCGTGCTTGTGTTAGGGATGTGGTGAGCCCGCAGTTTTCGGGCCTCCGCAGCGCCGCTGCCGTAGCTGTTTCGAGCCAGCATGACTCAAGACACCTTATCCCGACTTTTTTTTTCATTCTTTTTCTGCCAACTTCTCTGAATGGGTGCGGAGACTCTTGGAGTTCACTCCATCGGGCTTCAACCTCACTTGCTCGGAGCCATCCAAGGAACTCACACACAGTGAGGACTAGAGCGGAGCTCAGGTGACCCAACTGTAGTTTGAGCCTGATTTTATTCCGCTTGCAGATGTTTTCCCGCCTGTTTCTGATGCTCCTGGCCTTTTACGTCGTGGCCTTTCTCTCCGGGGGGACGGAGGCAAAGAGGAGGACGGACGAAGAAGCCAAGAAGGGAGCGAGAGCAGCCAAGTTTTGTAAGAGTCCTATCAAAAGCAGCGAATGACGAGTGTGACTGACTCAGTCTCTTCATTCGACTTCTCTTTCAGTGAATCTCTTCCAAGTCGTGACGTAAGTCGACAGAGGAGATGCTGCCAAGACATGCAGATGGTGCAGATGAAGTGCCAAAGTCCACAGATTCGAGGCACCCTGTAATAGCTGAATCGGACCGCTTGCACACGTGCAAGGTCAACGATCAGCAGCGGGACTGAAGAAAAGGCAGTCAACCTTCTACATGATGCCTCTTGCAAACGATCCAGTTATTACATAGGAGCCTTAGATACAGTGAAGAACTAGGATATGGTGACGTCATACCGAGATTCACTATGTCGAAGGTTGACCGTAATTTGTAATGGACAAAAATGCATCTTTTCATGGAAAGTTCATTGGGAGAGCTTTCAAAGAAGCTTTCGATTGCGTTGCGAGTTTATGTTTGACTGCTGCACATTTTCGTTTTTAGCATCCAACATCTGAGTCCGGTTTAGGGGCAGATTAACGTCACATAAAGCTGAGATCGGTCGGAATTTAATTTTATATATTGCTTAACCTAATGGCCTAATTGCGCAGTTTGCAAACTTTAACAACGTGTAATTGTACCCAAAGGATCGATATCAACTTGTCGTAATAGTTCACAATTCAATAGTCCCAAAACCCAAGTGCCTCGGCAGTTACCCTGCATGATTACACAGAACGGTAAGAAAGGGACATTGACCTTGCTGTTGTTCTCGCCGCAGTTTTCCGAACGACTCTTGCAACGGCGGCACGAAGAATGGCACTTGCTACACGTCCACCGAGTGCTCGTCTAGGAGCGGCACCAACGCTGGCTCCTGCGCCGCCGGGTTTGGCGTGTGCTGCACCTGTGAGGAGAGAACAACGCAAAACAAAAGAGCTTGAAATGGCGAGGTTTCTAGTTTTCAGTCACCCTAAACTGCGGCGCCACCTCGTCCGAGAACTGCACGTACTTCGACAGCAACTCCGTGACCTCTGGCGCCTGCTCCGTCACCATCTGCCCGTGCAACAACAACATCTGCCAGGTGCTTATCTGCACCGAAGGGAGGGAATCTATTGAATCTTTCGCGTGACTTTCACGAGTTCTTTCCCACTGCAGAATTTGTTATTGCACTTGCAAACTGACGAAGACGAGATCAGAAACATTGCAATTTCTTCTTCCAGCTTCGCCTGGACTTTGTCAGCTTCTCCATCACTGGCCCCAGCACGGTGTCGACCTCGGCCCTCACGGACCCGCAGGGCGACGCCGTCTCCCTGGCCAGCCAATGCCTCACCGACACGTTCTCGGTCACAAACCCAGGCGGGCCTGCAGTGCCAACAATCTGCGGAGTCAACACCGGAGATCACAGTAATAGAGATAGGACAGAATTTAAGGACTTTCCAAGTCTTTCTGAGGCAGTTGGAGGGGGTTTAGAAGTCCTTAGAAGGATCCTTCGTCTTGTGAGACACAGTAGTCCAAGGCCTTGCCCAGGCCTGGTTCATGCTCATATATTGTATGCAGGTGGCAAATGATTAATAATAGCTCATCAAGTTCAAAAGCTCATTAGGCCTCCTGACTCTTTTCACCTTTTGGTCTGACCTTTTTTTAGTGTACGTCGAGTCCGACGTCGGGTGCAACGTGTTGGCCTTCCAGCTGGGCAACACGGCCATGGGCAGCGGCGGCATCGGGACCAGGGCTTGGTCAATCAAGGTGCTGCAAAAAAAGATGGTCTTCTTCTTTTGCTTGTACTTTCTTGTTACGGACAGATTTCACAATACTCATGCGACTACCCGAACCTGGCACCCGCCGGTTGCACACAGTACTACTTCGGCTCCTCGACCGGCACCATCCAGAGCTTCAACTACGACGGAGGCCAACACCTGGCCAATCAGGACCAGACCATTTGCATCAGGTAGCGCACAATTTGAAAAGGTCGTCTGGATAAACATTATCAACGTTGTACATGAAGGATAGAGAACAATTGCTTTTTGTGATACTCCCTGTTTTTTGACTCACCCAGTCGATCACATACAGGGTGCGTCAGAACCAACTCTGCCAAACTTTCGTCAAGCTTCTGTTGATTCACTCTGTATTCCCTTGGTCGTGTAGGGAAAATTTGAAAGTCGTATATGACAGGCTAGGTCATTTTTTTTCATCTCTTGCGGCGTCCTGGATTTGCAAAGTTTATTTGATGACATTTTAGTCTTATGAAATAATAATGAGTTTTGGGGTTCCCTCTCTTTGCCTACCAAGCCTTATAGTCACAGTACATGAGACTGTGATGTCGACATTTCAAATTTTGATGTGGAGCAGCTTAGTTACTTTCCACATGCAAAACTGCGGCACTGTGGTGAAATGAAACTTAAAACAAAGTGTTAATAGCAATGTCCCAGGGCCTTCCAGATCTGAGCACCTTGTTATGTGTTGAACTTATGAAGTAAAGCTTGACTCCACTAGAGGGAGGTCCACAAAAATTGTTTTAAAACCATTTGACCCCACCTTCATCATTTGGAATTAGGAAACAAACCACAGATGCACCCCGTAAAATTCCAAAATTTTCATTTTTTGATCTAGCCTAGTATATCGTTATTACTGCAGCAGCATTTAAATGTAAAGTCTTACTCTTTGTTCTCCTCTTATTTTTCAGACAAGAGACCGGCAACTGCAGGTGAGATGGTGGCCTCCACCAGACAGAAGTTGACAAAGTACATCGTCATAAGACATTACTTCTATACGGTGTTTCCCAGAATCGCTGTGAAACGTTGTTAGGTCCTTGTAGGTGCTTCCATGTGACCACTCATTTGCCCACGATGCAATCAAACTGTCAACAACTCTGCTACAGTAAATGACTGTACAGGCGTATTGTCAGAAAGTGAGTGGTCCTAAAGCAAAAGTGCACAGCAACTTGGTTTCAGAGCAGATTTTCAGCTTTCCATAGAGGGGTGAACCACTTTTGTAACTATATCGACTCAAAATTTGTGGCCAAAGAACAAAGTGCATTCGATACGCACTAAAAACGCGACATTACAAAGCTTGTGAAAAGTGCACGTGGTGAATTGACCTTGTGGAATGATTTTCTAGTGAAGTTCTGACATTCTGTCGCGCCCCCATTTTCCAGAAGAAGTTCCTTTTCTAGTTGGCCTCAACTGTACATTTTACATTTTAGGATCTGCTTCTACGCTACCACCTCAACTGACTTCATGCTCTCGGGTAATTGTTACTAAGCAGTTCTAAAGTACAGGGTGAGTCAGCAGTCAGTGGCGGAGATGTGAAGACTTTTGACTCACTCTGCGTGTCACTTTGACTCTCCAAATGTACCGTTACGTTGACCGCTCAGGAACCACGGGTGCTGGTTCCTTTTCTACGGGAACGGTGTGCTGCAGCTACGGCACCCCCGCCAAAAGCGCCACCACTCGCACCATGGGCTTCGACTGCGTCAACATCCCGGACGCCTCGGGCACGAACGGGGTCAAGCAGATCAATTCTAACCTCTGCGGCAGGGCCTTTCCAGGGACTGTCTGCAGTAAGTGCTGGTTCCTCACTGACTCACGTGGCTCTGAAGAGACGTTTCATTGGCGCACAATGTATTTGCAGCCCAGACGACGCCCTTCGTGATCCGGTTCACCAGCGACGCCTGGGAGTACGCGATAGCTGTCAAGGCGGCGATGGCGGAGGCCGGGAACATGGACTTGGGCTTCCAGCTAACATACGTCATGGACTCAACCAACTGCCAGACAACGGGATAAATTAAGCCTTTTTGTGACAAAATGACCAAATCTTTCGGAAAACGAAGGAATTTTGATGGACGGATTCTTTACACTTTCTCCAGTAGATGGCGCTGCATCATTGTTGAACGCTCCCAACAGGTGACGCCCCTCTACGGATCTTCTCTGAACTAACGTGCATGTGAATAAAGATGCTATAGGATAAAGTAATGATCTTCATTGTGAGCTCTCCATGAAGCACAACTCTCGCGTCAGCAAAGATATTTAGTACACGAATTACTCTCAACGTAGTCAGCAATTGCAAATGGCAACTCTGGTAAAATCTAAGTATATGAGATGGCTTTCAGACTTTTGCTCACTAGATGTGTTGCTATCCACATGTGTGCAGGGTATGGATTATTTAGCGTAACATGTTTTTTCGTTCCCACATGCTAAATGAATGGAAATTTCCTGCCTTTTTTGCTTGGAGAGCTCATCTAGACCATTGAGTGCAATCCCCATTAAGCGAAACAAAAAAGACCACCCACATCTCTGTGAAGGCCTACAGCAGCAACGTGTTCATCGATCCCTTCGCCGCCTCACCCATCTTCACGGCCATCATGTGAGGAAAAAAATCCTACAAATCACCCACATCGATACGGCAAAGTCGAGGCAGAGGCAGTCGTGTCCCATCTTAGGCACCACTTTGACCAGCTTGTCCGTCTTGATGCTGCAGCTCCCATTGTCTCGTTGCCTGGTGAAGTTCATGGGTGTGAAAAATCCTCATCCTGCTTGCCCAATTGTGTCTCTGTGTAAGACGGCCTTGAGTCCCCAGTGCTGTGCGGGTAACAAGTAACAAAAGGGGACTTCTCCATCAGATTATCATACCTGTGCAATGAACCAAAATGTATAACACACAAAGCCTTTGAAGTCAATCGCACATTTTCGCATAAAAAATGCCTCATCTCTCATTTCCATTCTCTTCCCTCATGTGTCCACACCGCGGCCTCGGGCCTCGGGCCTCGGGCCTCTTCCACGAGGCCTCGTGAGTCCGCTGCAAGACAAGGAGGCACCGCTACACACTCGCCTTGTACACACCTGTTGTCAGATACCAGGTGGCCAGGAGAAAATATTTATATGAGCACCTTGAATCAACTCTCCTGACAGAAACCGGCACGGAGGTGATGGCTGACCTCACGTCGTCCTTGTCGCTGTTTAGATCCAAGGTGGGAGGTTTGAATTTTTGCAGTTTTCAACTTGCAAAAACTGAAATTTCACCATGAGAACACAATATCTGAAAAATGGCCGCAAGGCCTTCAACCGAGCTTTTGCCGAGTAATGGTGATGGTGTGCACTGCTTTGTACACTTGAGGATGACTTAACATTGATTCATTCTCAAACTTTGACTGGATTGACCTACACAAGTGGTCCGCACCTCAATGGAAAGCTGAGACTCTCCTGCCAGAACGATCACGTATGTACTTGTGCGCCCGGATTACCTGTTCTCCCACCACATGGTCGAGAAGACAATACTGGCGTTCCACATGAAAACAAAAAGTTCCAGTTGAAGATCTTTCCTATGGCAACATCTGAAGTCATCCAAGGCTTCCTCAAAACCGTGTAATGTGGACCGAAGATACTGTGTCTTATGTGATGTGGACAGATATCTCATATCCACGTTCACAAAATGTTTCGTTACACACACCCAGTGAGCAAAAGCCCGAAAGCCGCCAATATTCAGATGCTGCCCCCACTCCTGCTACAGTGGGTTTGGCTGAGCAGCTGAGTTATAGGCAAACTACGTAAAGATCACCACATGGGCTTGCCAAGAGCCTCTCCCCTCCTCTACAACACTGACATCACATAGCCAACCCAGTCCTGGTCCTGGCCTAGCCCATATCGAGTCCTGACAACTCACGCAAACCGATTTGGCAGCCAGTTAACCGGAAACTCTTGTCTGTTGAACATGAATATTTGAGATATTTTGCGCTCTTCCCTGTGGCAGCCGCGTGTTGAGGCCGGAGTCTCGCATTCAAGTGCATATTCGATTTTCGCAAAGTCAGCGAAAATCGAGAGTTCGGCAAAAATGGAAACTCTGTCCTTTAACCTAAATGAAAATTCGGTCAAATCAAGCAAGAAAGATCAAAGCTCGAATATACTTGTTGTGCAGCGAGTCCGCTGCTGCCCGGTGGAGTCCCGGTGGAGTCCCACCCGGTGTCCGCGGGCCTCGCCGCGTCGGGGAGAGTCGACTGGCCACGTTTAAAGGAAGCAATGGCGAATCCGACTCAGGGCACTCACCTATAATAGGCGTGGGGTCTTTTTCGTGCTCAGTCGTATCGAGTCCTGTTTGAGATGTTGCGAATTCTGGCTCGAATCAGCTCGAGTCTTCTTCACCCAGACTCAACCCTAATGGACTCAAGACCGTTTCTTTCTTTCTTTCTTCGCTGGATTCTCTTTTTCAAACATTTTTCCCGTCTCTGACTTTCCAAAGACGCGTTTTGTTGTCGCTTCCTCAACAGCAAGAAAGAAAATTCAAGTTTTTTCTCTCTCTGAAAACGCGGAGAAGGAAGAACATTTCGAATTTTTTCTCAGTCATCGAATTAGATAAACGTTCTTCTTCTCTTTGTCGCGTGGATAATTTCGAATTGGTCGGGAGAATCACGTCGTCACTGGGGGTGGGAGGGTTGAGAGGGCGAGTTTACCCTCCTTCTGCAGGCAACAGGTATACATGGGTGATCTGACTTTCGGGCAACACCACCTGTAACATTGACGTCTGTGTGCGGCTTCATGAAAAATGGAACCCCTGTCAAGAACTTTTTTTTATGCTGCACCTCATGGAAATGGGCTACAGCCTCGCAGAGGTGGTCCAGCTTCTGGACCTGTGGGTGCCGGTCCAATTTGAACTTTTACTTACCACAGGGGACCTCCTGAACAAGAGTCTAGTGAATACCTTTTCTCAATCTTCAATCAAAATTTGGACTGTGTACAGTGAAATTCTTACATATTAACATTTTTTTAGGTTTCAACAGTTGTCAAGCTTCAGACATACATTTCACAGGGGATTTTTGCTTCATGCGGGTCAGACCAGAATGAAAATGTTTACTCTTTTCAGTTGAGGTCCTTAAACCACCTTCATTAGGCCCATTTTCATGAGGTGCAGCCCAAAAAGTGTTTGACTAAGGTCTCATCAAGCCTGACAAAGACTTCAATGCTGCAGGTGCATTTTCCCAAATTGCCAAATCACATTACCCGAATGCATTGGGCTGACTGCAATAATCGATCAGAGCAGCCCAGATCCTGCACTTGCACCTCGACGCAGTAGTCGAGGCCGAGATCGGCCGGAGTGAGTAGATCTTTTAAATAAAACTCTTCACTTTATATATTCTGTCTCTCGACTTTGGTGAGTTCAATTTCCAAAACAAGCTAACTGGATTCCGTCATGCGCCAATGAGTCTTGTTGTTCTCTAGTGATCGGTTATGAGAGCCCGGCCTTTTCGTCTTACTACACACTGGTGAGTAACCAGGCCCGTCCCTCGGACCTTTCTCAGACCCTCTTCTACATTCTGGAATACCCCCTCACAGAGCTGCACCCCGCGTTCACCGCCCGACAGAAATGAAAGGCATGACCAATGCAATCTGAAGCACCGCAGGCCTCCATTGGAGAGGCCTCACACCATGCAGATTTGCATGAAGAGCGTGCGTATCTCCTGCAAAAAAGCAGCACATTCGAAGAAGATTAAAGTAACTGTTATGTCCTACACTAAATATGTCGAGCGATTCTGCTGGAGATTTGCATAGTCAATGTCTATGCCATATTTATACAGTGTCTGTAGAGTCCTGAAACCCATGCACGTGTGACTAAGTAGAGGACCACAGACGGCACCAAGGAGCTTTCCGAGGCCTGCTACTATTGTACCCAGGCCCTCGGACAACATGAGGCCTCGACAGGTCGACGTCACCTGAGTCAAAACTCACAAAATATACTTGCTATATTATGCACGCACGCACGCACGCACGTGAATGGGACCGTTGAAGACACATCTTCTGCGCTGAGAACTTGCCTGAGGATTTTGCGCAGAGGAGCCTCAGCTGGAGACACAAAGAAAAATAGTGCTGCATTAATTCGCAATAACAGAAAATGGCCTCTGACTCTTCTTATGCTCCTCACAAGTCGATCATAATGGCGTCCATTTGCATTCACATCCGACTCAGAGACATCATCACTTCGAAGCTTCCAGTATCTTCTCCAGGCTGACCTGCAGCTCCACCTCTTCTGCCGCAGTTCATTCCTTTGGCATCGAAATCCTCCTCGCTGCATTTTATATCAGTGTCCAGCGCTTCTGCTCAATCCTTGAGCAAGGAGCGAAAACTCCAAGATCGTGTTTCGAGCAGGCGAAAAACCTGTCTGCGAGCCAGGGTGATTTTACAGTACATCAACTAGACTCTGCGCTCGCCTTTGCTGTAAACAGAGCTGCGAGTTTGCCTAACATCCAGACAGACACACTCAAACCTGCTGCTGCTGCTGCTGCTGCTGCTGCTGCTGCTGCTGTCGAGGCTGAGGCCGAGGCTGCTCGTGCTAAAACAAGGTAAATGTTGCCGTCGTAGATGCCTGAACGATGAGCTGGACAGTTGTGGGCCCGGAGAGTCAGAGGGAGGCGTCAGTGGACAGTGGCCGCCGGGTCAAGGAGGGAGACGAAGGGGACGAGGGCAGGCTCCGCCTACCACAGGCCGCAGGGCTTCAGGGTGGTGTCGGCGAGGTCAGAGCCAAGCGGCGCCAGAACAAAGTCTATGACATAGGAGTGTCAGGAGAATCAGCTGATTCGACTGAGTCTCTTCCTTCTGTTGCTGCTGCTGCTGCAGCTGTCTGTGTCTTGCCTGGACAACAGCCAGCAGCAGCAGCAGAGACAGCAGCAGCAGCAGCAGCAGCAGCTTCAGTACAGGCAGCAGAACTGCGAGCAACACAGAAATAGGCCCAACCGAATAACATTCAGGTGAAAAAATACACTCATCCAGTGACACGTTCCATGGTCGTGACCTCTTGGGACACCCTGTACAGCGTCGGGTGTGAGGAGGAGGCCGCAGACTCTGCCCACGCAGCCCGGGGACAATCCGGAAGTGATTCACAGACTCTCGTTTCTTCGGGACGTCAAGTTTTCCTCACATCGGTCAAAAAAGGCTCTTTCACGTCTCCCGGAGGGCGTGTCTGCAACCTCACGCCGAGGCCGAGCGAGCTCGCAGTGCACTTTCCAGCCTCGAACACTGCAGTTGGACAGACCGGGAGGCCTCTGCCGGACGGACACAGCGGTGGACGTGACTCCCCGGACCTGTTGGTGAGCGCAAACATGTCCTCCGACGATTCCTCGTCCAGGGAAGCGTCTGCCGCACCGGCCACCGAGGACGGCCAACAGCCACAGGCAAGTACATAAAAGAAACCGTTGTTCCCGCCGCAGTCAAGACTGCAAGTGACAGCCCGGTTCTGTGGTGTGTCGTGGCTGCTGCCACTGGTGACGTCCCCCTCGAGCCCAGGCTGAGCAGGGAGGACACCTGTTCGCACCCTTTGTCGTCGTCACTGTTATGACTCGACGGATCAAAGTTTGTGTCAACTGAGGGGAAGGGGGGCAAGCTGTGAATCCTATCTGTGAATGCTATGTGTGTCACGCTGACATGTGACACACGTGACCTTCATTTTGCTGGACTTTTCCCCCTTTCCCCCCTCCGTCCTTGAGGTCACTTCCCCTCGCCCCCTCGGTTTCGGTGAGACACAAAGAACGCATCTTCAATGTGAGCCACAAAAAAGGTTACATCGGACCCGGGGGGGGTCAAAGCGGAATAAAAAAGGGCAGCTGTTTGATGCAACAATGGATTCAGTGGGTCCTTTTCTCCCTCGAAAACTGGTAGCCCCAGACTGTTTTTTGTCCGTCCCGCAGCTGCTGGATTCACCTTTACCTGGCCCAGATTAATTAATCGGCCATTTTTCTGTCGTCCGGAAGCTTTTTTGTGCGTTCGCTCCCAATATGTTGGGCTGATTGATTGGGTGAGACAAGAGCTTGAGCGGCTCCGAGGCCATCAACGATATTCAACACTGTGACTGGACAGCAGCAGCAGAGCGCAGATCACCCTGGTGTGGAAAAAGAACTGTTTTCTCTGGCTTTTCCCCAATATCGCGGTGAAAAATGACTTTTGCGTCGGATTCGACACAACTTTTGTGAGTGGACGGGACCAAAAACACTTTGGGAGTGATCCTGGGGTGCTCGGAGAAGAAGGGCAATCTATACGTAGAAACTGGGTGGACTGGATGAAGTCTTGCGTCGTCGCGTTATCGAGGCGTTCTCGGCCGCGTCGGCCGCGTCCGCCCTCCCTCCGTCGTCCGTCCAGACTGACCTGGAGCTCCTCTCTTGGCAGGGTTGACTGGGAACACAAAGCATCATTTTCTAGAGTGACTGTGCACAATTTTTTTATCAGTGAAACCAAGCACGCAATTTGGCGCAATCCGAAGTCGGACACGCCCGACCGGCCTTTGGCCAGGGTCATTTACGGCCGTTGAAAGTCCTTAATTGAAACGTTAATTGGCTCCTTCTTAAAGAGGAGTCATTAGAGGGAGGCCGAACTCAGGCCTTCGATTTCATGCAGCCTCTGTTGCAATTTCGCAAAGGCCCAACTTTTTGGAGCAGCGGGCGGGAGCGCCGTCCTCGGCGGAGACTTTCCCAAAAGTCTCGGAAAGTTGCTTCTTCACCACGTTGACCTCGGATCGTCAGACTTCGCGGAGGAAAATCCTGAAAATACATGTGCAAGGGCAACCGCACTACGCAAGAGATAATGGGGCTTTGTGTCCAATTTTGGGCAGGAAGGAGCTTGGGTTTCTATCTGAGGAAGCATCTTTTTCCTGGTCACACACGCGCGCGCAATAACTGTCACGATAGGGCGTGCTTCATCACTCCTATCTGATGACTCTTCCCAGATAAAGACAAGGAGGTATTATAAGGGGGGGGGGAGGATACCCTTCCCATCCTGCATCATCCCCCCCCCCCTCCCGTCAACAACAATGTATGGCTGGCCATAAGAACACTAATGCAGAGTGGCGATGCCAGCGAAGTTGCAGCACTACAAAATTGATAAGGATGTAGCTCTCTTTCTCCCTCTCACACACACGATTTTCTCCTCTACAGCGAAAATCCAACAGTTGAGCAGCTCTCGAGCGCGCAGGCGGCTGCCGGGGTTATCTTGTTACTATGTGACTCACTCGTGATCGCTCGCCGTGGACTCCCCCCTCGGGGTAAGGAGGGGGTCACTCACCTCCATCGAGGAGACCAACGCGACTGCCACAGTGGCGACCACGGTCGTGACACGTACCTCAACACCCCCTCTTTCTCTATGTGTTAACACTCTTTGAGTCTTGGAGATTCGTTTGGGGTGGGTGGGTGGGTGTCATACGTAACTTTTTACTTAGTTCGAGAGTTTGATACCAGTACCAGGAGGTCTGACATACCCCCCACATACACACGCACCTCCGGCCACAACCTCCTGAGGCATAATTTCCTTCACTACGTGCACTCAGTTTGATGCACCAGTAAATGCGTCTTATGGGCTGCGCCCATTCTTCACAGCAGGAGTGGGGGGGTTGGGGGGCTTGATCCTCCACTTTTTGTTCTCCCCACCCACCCGCAGTTCAAAAAAACTGCTTCTGTGGAGATTTTTGTCTCTCCGAGGCCATTTGCACAAATCCCTGATGACAAACGCAGTTGAAGATGCAAAAAAAGGCCTAAGTTTTTACTTTTTTTTCCCCCCCCCCCATTTAGTGCACGAGGCCTTCCAGGCCTGGGCCCGGCTAATTGTCAGCCAGTGAATCATCTCTCGAGGCCTGTAATTGAGGCCCATTAGCGTCGTCGGACCCTAATAATGCTTGATCAAAATCTGGGAAGAGATTAAGGGTTGCGTGGCCAAGTTGAGGTCTTCTTGAAAAACTTTCTCTCCGTAGCAGCTTTTTAAGGTGAGTGAATTATTTCACTTCTGCGCACACTTTTGCCCCGCCAAAACTCTGCAACGAGAGAACTGCGTGCGAGTGCCTAAACTTGTGGCCTCTGACCTGAAGACGAGGAGACAAATGAGCATCTCTCGAGCAAAATGAGCAGCAAAGAAGACAATTTGAGCGTGCGCGCGTGCACATTTTGTTGCTGAAACGCACGCACCGACGCGTGCACATGCGCGCGCGCGCAGGCGCGCGCGAGAGAGTTTTGTACTCGCTCATTATCAGTCATCAGAGGCAGTAATAAAACAGGTAGTTGATAGTGATCTGAGGGGTTTTAATGGCACAACTTTTTTTTTCTTCCAGGGGTGATTACGAATTTGCTACGGGGCAGGCGCATTTGCGCCAATGCGCGCCCAAACAGACAAAGAGAAATCGGCCCCCGCCGTCTCCGGGCCCTCAGAGTACCGCGAGTACTCGCAGTACAGCAGAGCTGTACTTGGGCGCTGGTGACGCAGGCGCCACTCAGACTTGCACTGCTCGCAATCAGTGAAATTTGAAAGGGTTTAAGAAAGAAATAGGGCCCGAAAGTACCTGCTGGAGGCCTTGTCAAACACTGGGAGAAAACGCGCGCGCTGCGTCTGGGCCAATTTCGGGTACTTTTTTCAGAGTGTGAGTGAATGGATGTTTTTGAAAAGTACTGGCAGACGCTGCAAGTACCCTGTTGAGCGAGGTACTGATTTGGTGCGGCCGAGGCGCACATCTGCAAAGCGTCGTGAGTGCTGTACTTTGGAGCTGCGCTGTCAATGCAACAACCCGTTACTTGCACAAGGCAGACACGTTTTCTGTGTGTGTCTGGTGACAGAATTCGCGACAGTGGACAAAGATTCTCCCCGGGTGGGACCTTTTTTTTCTCGTCTTTGCGTGAGCTGATGCCAAATTTGGCACCCCCGAGTTGGTCCGTGAATCCGCAGGACTCGAGTCTGTCCTCGTCCCCCTCGACTCAATCAGCGAAGGACTCGCCTGGACTGAAGACGATTCACAATTGTTTTTCCTTAAACGCAGCCCAGTGAGTGATATTTTCCCCATGCCTCGTTATCGTCGTCGTCCGAGCAAAACAAACTGTTTCTCCCAGGAAATAATAAAATTGCGGCTTTTATTCCCTTTTCCCCTCATCAGGTCCGATTTTGCGCGCCCGCGCGCGCAAAAAGTGCCTCTCCCAGGCGTAATCAAAGCTCCCCTTCTCAGGAAATTAAGAGTACTTAAGCACTAATTGCCTTTTCCCACTTTCTCGAGGAAATAATTCAGTCCTCAATGAAGCTGTCAGCGTTGGAGGGAAGGGGGGAGGAGGGGGGGGGGAAATTGACTCTCGCCCGCTACAAATGTCTGGTAGAGTTTGTGGCTTCGAGCCACGCTGAACAAGTCTAAGAATAACCTTTTCTAGAGCTCATTTTTAGACCTGGCAACAAGAATTGAAAAAGCCTAAACGAGCCGTGTCATGACTCGGCCCTATTTTAATTGGCATCGCTACTGGCGGGACCATGGACTTCTTTACGTCACGGACGCCCCCGGACGGGACGGCGGGGCGGCCCCCTGAACCGCTGGGCGTGGAGGAACGGGACGGCCGAGGGGGGGAGGGGGTCCACGGACCGGTGCGGCTGCACGAGACCGGCCGCGGCTCATGTCCCGGACGCGGAGCCGGTGTGCGACGCCGCCAAGAGGCTCCTCCGCGGGTCCACAGCGCCAGTTCTCCCTGCTGCCGCTCCCCTATTTTACAGCTGCTTAGCAGACGTGTGTAGTAAGGAGGTATGGTGTATTAACGGCTCTTTTGTATATTATTCGATCCGTGCTCTATTGTGAGGAGTAATATCAAAGGTGAGATGAGCTCGACGGAGTGGAAAAGGCCGGCGTCACCGGGCACGATGGGACTTCAGCTTCACGCCAGAAGCTTTCAGGGGGAATCGCCTGAACTTGTCGAAGTTGCTCTCCTTCATCTTGTTCGCGCATCCGCAACAACATTTCCGAAGACTGCGCTTTTGAAGGAAGTGCTCTTGTTCTCCTTCGTCTTCTTCTTCCCCTCCTCCCCCCCCCCCTCATTTCGCTCTACCCCGTCTGATTTATGGCCCTGAGTTCAATCATTCTCAGTTTTGTGTGCTCAGACAGACAGATACAGATAGACAAACTGACAATCCTTTCCACAACTCTCTCCTCCCCACCCCTTTTCTCTGCGTGCGTGCGTGCGTGCGTGCATGTGTGAGAGAGAGCAGGAAATGACTTGGAAAATAGTCCAAAGAAATAGAAAAAAAAGTCTTCTTGAAGTCGGTTCCAACTGACATTTGCCATTCTTCACTTATTTCAGCACTCCCTTAAGGACGCGTTTGCACTGGGGGATTTAGGGGGGGGGATTAGCACCCGAACGAAGTCCTTTCTTCGGATGGAGCAGCTGAAGTGTGACCCTCGGGGTGTCAAAGTGTCGGGACCCCCCGAAGAGTTGTTAAGGACGCGCTGACGCAAGCACTTTTTTTTCTTCTTCTCCTCCCACAAGACTTGGCTGAAACTTGTCCCCCTTTTCAACGCAACGCACTTCTGCACACTCTGGCATGATTATCCCAGTATAAATCAGTGGAGAGAAGTGGGCCTGTCTCATTTGCCCCTCGTGTGTGCGCACGTATGAGCGACAGAAGCAAACAGCCGTCCCCCCCCCCCCCCAAATGTATCCCCCTTCCCCGAGGGCTCTGTTTGAATAAAAGTCGATTTATGACGATCTTTTTTTACGTGTAATGGTAACACTGTATTATTTTCCTCGCCCGTTGACTTTGACGAATGGCGTCTCTTCTCTCGGTCGGGCGGAGGAAGAAGAGATTTCCTCGCATTAATTCCCCGTCTTGACTTTGACAAAAAGCAGGCCAACAGTGAGAAAAGGGAGAGGAGAGGCCAGGACTGAGGAGGCATAACTTATGGCAGAAACCCCTCGTTATAACAACAAAACAGAGAAAAGAAAATGGCGTGCGTATGTTGTGTATGCGGAGGCGAGGCAGGCGAGGCAGTGGAGACTGCGTTTAACGGGCTGGGAGGTGAAGGCGCGGTCGTCGCGCGCCTCCATCGGCGGGGCGGCGGCGGGGAAGGCCTTCCAGAGGGGCGGGGGGGCCCCAGGCCTAGGCTCCAGACGTGATCAAGCACCCTCACTACATTGCCGTGGCTGAATGGGGGGGGGCGGGCAACACTTGTTGCGGCGCCCCGGTGGACACGACCAAATTCGGGCATCGCGGAGTGACGGAGTGCCAGATTTGGCATCCCGACTTCCACCCGCCGGGAGAACAAACAGCTTTCCTCCACGGCCAGGTTGGCGGCGTCTTTTGCGTCGAAACTTTTTTGTTTGCTCAACTTTCTGAGTGTTTTCTCCTGGCGGGTGGAGAGGAAGAGGAAGGAGGGGTCCTCGGTGCCGGAGAAGCCGTTAAACGCCGCTTCGCCTGTGTTTTGTCGCAGATAAGAGATTGTGGTGGGGTCTCTTGAGGGCTAAGACAATGCCGGTAATAGGAGCAGCCACGATGAAACCCTCTGATTGCAGCCAGCCAGCGAGAAGGGGTTGAGAGTCAGGCTGCGTTTGAGCACTCGCCGAGTCCGGGTTTCTTGAGCAGTCGTCCGGTCCGGGCGGCTCCGGCGGGCCGGACTTCTGTGACGCACAATGTGCGCAGACCTGGCGCTGCATAAACGGTCGACTCACGAGCCCAGCTGATTCGATTCGGGCTCAAAGTCCATCCCTAGTCGAGAGCTGGCGCGCGCGCGCGCACGCACACATGCATAAGCGCTTTGTCTGAAGTCACTCAGAAGTGAAATTAAATGTGTTGTGTCAAGAGATATTCATCGAGGAGCCTTTTGTCTCCTCTGTGTGGAGCCTGCGAATGAAGTCTCTCGTCACTTTTGCACGCGAGGAAAGTGGCGATTATTCAGTCGAATATGTTAATCCGCATGATTGAAGAGGGAAACAGATAGAGATTAAGCCACTTTTCCCACCGAAAGAGGAGTCCGGGCTTGATTTATGCCGTCATTACTTGGTGTCCGTAGCCCGGGGAGGGTGAGACACCCCGCCATTAGACGGACTTTTTCAGTTCAAATGTTGGGAAAACGCATACCTCAATATTTATCATCGTCACTAGACAATGGTGGTGTGAGTACGAGCCTCTGGGGACGATTTTTCTTCTCTATTCTAGGGTATAAAAGATTTCTCACTTCTCCTAATGCACGTGTAATTTCAGTTTATAACTCGGCCAGATAATTTAAGAGTGGCGGACGTTTTCTCTTTCTCTCCCATGAATTAGGGCTGGCTTTCCAGCCCGAATCGGTGTGTCAACTGTTGAGGGCGGCCCGCCGAGCGGCTCGCCGGGCGGCCCGCCGGGCGACTCGCCAGTCGCTCAGTTACGCAGCGGCAGTGGAGGTCACGCCTGTCTGCGTCCACATTCTTATTCATATCAGACGTTGCAGGACTTGGTGTCAAAGTATTGAGCAAGTCACTCCTGCGGGCCGGAGCCGCCCGACGGCTGGCTGGGAGGAGAACCCGACGACCCGGACAGTGGCCGGAATGCAGCCTTGTCCCGAATCTCGCACGATCTGATTTACAAGCTGCTACTGACTTCCCACGTATCACTCGAGTCCGGGCGTGCTCGGTTCACTTTCCGATGCTAAGGGCCGGGTTGGACGAGCCAATTCTGGCAGTTCCCTCTCACTCTTGGAGGTGACCTCGCTGTCTTCGTATCCAATGTGTTTACTTTGGGGGTGAAAATTAGTCAGACTGATTTGTGACACCCTGTCTTAAAGACCCATGTGAGGTTTAACCCCCTGTCAGGGCGTAAATCTGAGAGAAAAATGTCAAAAGTGAAGCGATGAAAAATGAAGGAATCCTCCCTCTTCCTCCAGATAACTCTGGAATTGTTCAGGCTTTTAGTGCTTAAGAAGTCGTGAAATCGCGCTTGAAAATCTCCAGGAAAAACGAGGCTTTTCTTTGCCATCAGGACCCACCCAAACCACACAAAAAAGCATCTCCGATTGATCAGGATGATTCGGCAAATCTCCACTTTTTTTTCCCTTCTTTTTGGTTCGGCAGCTGCTTTCCCTGAAAAATGGGCTCCGCGGGCGGGAACGGGACGGACCGGAACGGCCCGGAGACTCGAGAGGGGCCAGAACGATTTTTATTTCCCTTTTTTGGGGGGGGGCTTTTGTCAACGCCGATTCTAATTTGACCCCTTTTCTCCTACTGCCCGCCGTCGTCGTCCCCGCCGTCGCCGTCGCCGTCGCCGTCGTCGTCGTCGCCGTAGCCAGACACGGAGGACATAAAGCAGGGTCCAGACCTGACTTTTATGATCCAATTCCAGTCTCCAAAATTGTGGGAGACGCACGTAGAGAAAATGTCTGTACTATTATGGGGGGTGGGTTGTGCTTCAGACTATTGTGCTCATACATACGCACGCATCAAGTCGCTCGTAAAACATGAAATATCGATACAAATACCCCCCTTTTTAAGAATGTATTCTGCACATAAACCCCCCCTACACACGAACATTATTTTCGACGCTATTCAGCCTGACCCACGCGAGGTTCTCACCAAAGACGGCAAGTGTGAAAACAGGAGCAAATTTGGGAACCTGACACTTTTTTGGGAGGGGGGGGGTTGGCTTGAATTGGTGGTTGCTGTTCATTGTCGAGCACCGTTGGTGTTTTTACCCCGTTGGGTGCTCAAGTATGGGCGCATAGGTGTGACAGACGGGCCAAACGGTCTTGGCTGCCCTTATGCACGACTGGGTTGCATCTTTAAGCCCGGTTGACCCGGGGCAGACGCGCCGGACACTTTTCTCCGCGTCGTCGCCAACAATTTGCTCGGGCAACCGCGCCCTCAAGCCCAGAAAAATATGGCGTCGAGACATGAGCAGCACAAGAAAAAAGATGTTTTCTCAGCTCCTTGTTTGGGAAGACACATTTTTTGTGGTCCCGCATTGTGGCCATGCCAGCCCGACTTTATCTGCCAGCAAAAGTATTTGTTCTTCTCCGGATTTTCCTCCGTAAATTATGGAGGCCACTTCTTTTGTCACCGGGCTGATGAACTCCTAATTTGCCGTCTCTCCGGGCGTGGTTTGGGGGGCTTTTTGGGGGGTCGGAGGCGGCACAATAATAAAGTGAGCCCCGTCGGGGTCGACCCGACCCCCGTCGTCTGTTCCCAGTCTGCGTGCCAGAGAGAGATCTTTTCTCGCCGGGATCCAAATCACAGTGATTGGAGCTTCTCGGCCAGACAGGAGAGGATCTTGCAATGTTGTGTTTGCGTGTTTCGGGCAGCCATTAATGGGTCTGCCCAAAACAGCCCGGCCGAGCTGAGGCAACTTTTATGAGCCATTTGCACACTCGTTCAGCGTTGGGAATTTGCGTTCTTCGCTTCCGTCCCGAGACGGAAGCTGCTTCTGGCATTGACGAAACGTGTCCTACGGCTGCGAGATCAACTTCAGGGGCACGGAGAGGCCTTCAGACTTGTGCTGCGGTAAATTTCACTTCAAAAATCTGTTCCAAAGGCTCTTAAAAAAAAGTGATGGCTCAAGCTGAACTGGGACCTCTCTCACCAATTATTCTGCGGCTAAGAAATGCATTCGTATTCATTGAAAAAAAAAGTGAAAATGACTGAAAACACAGATTCAAAATTTTGCTCGACCCAACTTTCCTGCATTAGTTTTACATATATGAAAATTAGGGATGAAAAGTCATTTTGAAATGTTTCATCAACTTCTCATTTCCAGCTCAGTGTCTGTTTCAGTCTGAGTGCAAAAGCTTCTCCTCCATTTCACTTCTTGACTTCACGTTATTGTTGTCAAAAAGCTTCCACACACATTAATATCAACATCACAGAGCTGCAGTTTACAGCTGAACCAACCTCTAATACTTTGTATTCACAGTTTTGAGGTAAATGCACGTTTGCCAGGAGAGCTAAACATATGGAACACCTTGTTAAGCCTGAGGAGAAGGAGAAAATTTTCCTTTTTTTCCAAAAAAAAAAGAGGCAATTCCCATATTTTCTCAGCCAAAGCAGGTATTGCTGGTCTAGGGGAGACCTCAAAAGCCACTTTTTGTAATTGCACTCTGGTGTTGGAAAGAAGATACTTTGGGGGCCTCTAAATAGATATTTGTCACGCCAAGACAGCTGCTGACTCATTTAATGGCACCATTAATTGCACGTAGGCCTCTCAACATTAAAATTTTGCGACCTCTCTCAGGCAATAAGGGAAGTTGGCAATTGCAACCGAGACTTGGCGGAAAAGAAGGAACTCAGTCAAGTGTTTCTTCCCTCTGCTACGTGACCGATGCTCCCATCGTGGTCTCGGCGGACCTGTTGGCGGCGCAGGAATTCACTGCCAAGGTGAGGCAAGGGCGGACACGCCTCCAAGACCTGCGGCTTCACGGACAACTTTCAATTGGACTCGGAACTTTCGGGGACGCTCGGAAAGTTTCGCTGGCTGGCGGATTGTGTCTGAGACTGAGGTGGCCTCAGTGATGGCGCGACCTCGCACGCCGGCCTCAACGCGCTCGGATGTGCCACAAGTTGCTCTTGTGGCCAGAGGAGGCTGAGGAAAGCCTTCAGCTTTGGAACGACTTGATTATTACATAATAAAGCCGGGTTTTCTGGAAATTCCCCTTCCCCCTCCCGCCCGCGAAGAAGAACAACTTGAACCGCTTCAAGTCCGTCTTCGGCTCGCACCGCGGGCCAGAGCAACAACTGCAAAAAAGCGATTTTCATAAATTTTTACGGCCGCAAAATAGAGGAAATGGCCGCAATTGGCATTGTCCAGATCTCCTCCGTCTGCACCCGAGCAAAAAAAAGGGTTAGCATATTTGCATGCAAATTTGCACGCCGCGTGCAAATACTAGCGTAGGCCTCTGCACTTCTTATCTCTCTCTCTCCAGGTCCGCGTTATTTACGAGGGGAGCAGAATGCGAGGGATCCCCATAATTCAATGATTATAATTCCATGAATACTTTGTGCAAAATTGCTTCTTTGAGTAGGATAAATAAGCCTTCTTAATTGGGGCCCTGGCGCAATTTCCCATAAATAAGCGCCCGGCGACGCATGTAATTATGGAGAGGGGGGGCTCGAAAGGACCGATTAGACACGGAGAAACACCAGTGAAAAAGAAGGTTTCATTTCAGAAGCAACAACAACACTTCTACCCTCCCTGCTAATTTATGCGTCACGTTTTTGCGCTTCTTTTCCCGCATTTTATCAGCCGAAAATCTATAGGGAGGGCGGGCCCAATGGGGGCCTCAGGCCCAGGGAGAGGGGGGGAGGGGACTTTACCCCCTTAGGCGGACAGACTCTAATTGTGTGCGATTGTCGACGTTTGTGAAAGGTTGGACCGGACTGACATTTCGCAAAACTCTCTGGCTCTGGGTGCCCGGGTGGGGAGAAGGGGCTGCCAGACACCTTCTGCGCCCGCGGCACTGACCGACGCAGACCTTCACGCTGTCAAAGTTGTTCTGCTCGTCGGGGAAAGGGTTGAACCGCCAACACTCGAGAGCCGGTGGATAATTGCTTCTCAGTCAAAGTGAGCACCGAGGCCGCGTCTCGAGGCCGCGTCTCAAGGCCGGCCCCCACGCTGACCAAGCCGGCACCGGACTCGTCCCCCCCCTCCCCGCCAGTGGCCTCGGAGGCCGCCCCCGAAGAAGCCTCCGTCGATGCCGCAGGCCTCGGAGCCGGAGTCTCTGCTCGTCCTCTCAGACTTTGTGTGTTTGTGTACGTGGAGCGCACTTAACACGTATGCAATTCCTCCTGTCTGACGCGGCCGCGCGCGCGCACCGAGTCCAATTTTCTGCTCTGTCTCTCCTTCATCTTGCCTCTCACTCAATCTTCTTCATGTCGGATGATTACTCGTTCTCTCTTTCCCCTCCCCAAAAATGGGGCATCAAAAAATCCAATCAGTCGGATCGCACGCAAAACTTCTTTGTATCATCCTCAGGTGGCCGTGACCACCTGCGCGGAGGGAAAGAGCGCCCAAAACTTGGAGTCGGCAGAGACGCTCTCGTCGGCGGACGCGTCGTCGACGTGGGACATCGCGTCGGCCTCGGACGCGTCCTGACTCATGCCTGGAGTCGACTCAGCCTCTTTTTTTGTGCTCACCCGCCGGAAATTCCACTTCTTTTTCACTCACCTCAGTGGTCGAAGCATCAAAATTGGACCTTTTCCAAGCCAAATTTGTACAAGACACTTCTATGGCCTCTCCTTACCCCCCCCCCCAAAGTTTATACCCCCGATTTGCGAAAAAAAAAATACCCCAAGCTGCGTGCGTGTATTTTCAGCTTGTGCGTGAAGAGCAAAAAAGCATCGAAGTGGCTTCGCTGCTCTACAATTAGCGAAATTTGTAGTTTGGCAGAAGAAGAAAGGGTTTCCCCACTTTTATGCCTCCCCGACCAATGGGAGAGGGTTGGGATTGAGCAGGGGTGGGTGGGGAACAAGATAGAATGAGGTAAGATTGCTCATATCCATACGTGAGCGCAGGGACGAGGGTGTTCTGACCCCACTTCCACCATCCAACATCCTCAAAGTCTCTCGAAGCTACTATGACACGATGACAAAGCCCTCTTCACCTTCGAGTGTCGGGGCCCCCCTCTCGTGTCAGGTGACCTGGGCTGATCTCACCTACCTTTTTCTTCTTAGTGCTGATTTTATGGGTCCGGAAACTTCCTTTGTGGAGGCCCAAACCACAACGTCACTTTTACAACGATGCAGTAGGAGCCTTTTCCCTTGCTCCTGCCACACTTCGGCCTTGTGGGTGTGGAGCCCCGTGACCAACGGGAGCTCCTCCAGCACTTGTGTGCAGAGTAGTAGTAGCTCCTACAGCACCAAGGGCTTGTGTGTGTGTGTGTAGAGCATGCGACCGACAAGAGCGCCTATCACACTTGTGTGTAGAGTAGTAGTAGCTCCTGCAGCACCTTAAACAGTTGTGTGTGTAGAGCACTGTGACCAAAAGGGGCTGTCACCACACTTGTTTGCATAAGGTAGCAGCTACT
>JAAUXU010180986.1_pt1 | contig 33683 bp, 29 predicted proteins | sample 7278151 | NCBI WGS metagenome assembly JAAUXU01 (sample SAMN14350113, study PRJNA611818) | marine sediment metagenome | isolation source: surface marine sediment (1.8m) | place: French Polynesia: Moorea | collected 2018-08 | reverse complement strand
TCAACTATGTTTTGTGTCTGAGTCAGATGTTGGAACTTCTAAGGAAAGGTAGCATGCTAAAATGTTATCATAATTGAAAATCTGGTATGCAGTGGCTTCTGGGTTGAAAATGGAAATACTATTGTTAATGACTGACAGTGTTGCCAGACAGCCGGTGACCGAAATGACCGAGTTCAATGCCCCAAATACAGCATAGCTCTAAACGAGCGGGTCAGTCGAAAAACACAACATAACGCTAAATATCCTCCGGCACAAACATGTTCAAAGGAGACTCCAATTTGATGTTTCTGACTCCAAGCGTGAACAGATCTGGCCAACAAGTGGGACTCGTGCATGAGAGGTGGCTAAAATATAGAGATTGCCCTCCTAACGTGCACTTGTTTTAGGTATCCGCGTCTTACGGCACACCACTTGAACAAATGTCATTTCAGTTCAGCACCACCAGCAATTTATTCGCATGTGGCCGTACAAGTTGCATTGGTCATAGTTGTCTTTGGTCTGTTAGTTCAGTATGTGCATCGTAGACTGTACTTAGGCCCAACGCTCAACACGTTCAGAACGCCGAAGACGGCAGCGTCACCATCATGGCTCAGAGGGATATCAGGGAGGGAGAGGAAATCACGATCAGCTACATTAATCAATTCGAAGGTGAGTCCCCTGTTGCATAGCATGCAACAGATGATTGATAGATTTATATCCTCATCGTGCTTGTTGCGCATGAGTGTTGCAACATGTATAACGCTGAGGACGCGTGATACACGTAGTGCACAGCCCAGGACGCGTCTTTCAATGTCCACTTTGTCCCGTGTACACGTACGGTAGATGACTGTGCTGAGCGAGCGGAGCGCGCACTTGTGTTCGAAAAATTTAGGTCAGGAAATGCGGTGCGTACAATGCAAAAATCCTCAGGATTTCTGAGCAAAAAGCTATATGCATACCATGCACGCTGAAGTGCGGTAAATCGTTCTGTCTCTGCTACGTGCAAGTGTACACGTACACGAGGAGTCGCTCGCCAATCACTTGCAGTGAGAAGAGGCTGAAGCACTTTCATTTGAATGGGAAGAATGCATCCTCCTCTCCCCATACGTGCTCAGACAGCAATTTCCCCCTTTCTCTGTTGTAAACTTGGTTTGAGGTAGGGAGAAGACTGGCAAATCTCTCCTCCACATTTCAGAATCTTCCCCTGCCATAGCATTCTTGGAGAGATTTTATCCGGTATACAAACTGATGCATGAAGTTCCTACGTGAAGGAGATCTTTTTTCTTTCCCAATCGGGAATTTCTCCTATCTCAGCCTTCAAAGGAGTGAATAAAAGAAGGGTAGGCCATTTTACCCCTGCGAGGTATTGAAAAACCGATGGCAATATAAAAATCTGGGCTGAGAAAAGAAGTTGTTCCCTTGGAAGCAGGATGCAATACTTGATGTGTCCTGTACGTGAATAAAGAACAGTGTAAGAAATTGGGATGAGTTAACTCCACGAGACACCTCCTTAACAGGGCAATGACGACGCACGTAACTGCTGTGCGTACAGGGTGTGGAAGCAAAAAGTTCACTAGTCTTCAGCACAACGCCGTCGCTGTAAATCGCTTGTCTTACAATTTAAAAATTCCCACCGACAGTCATCAACGTCAGTTGTTTACCAGGTCGAGAACTCCACTTGTGCTTTTGTCAGTACAGTTGCTGGTTTGGTTGAACTTTTAAGGTAGGAGGCAAGAATGCCAAGAATGATCCATCCTCGTGACTGCCACATTGCCCTAGGCAGAACTGCCAGGGCCACAGTAATTCCAAGACAATCCGTTCTCAAGATCAAGCCCTATGACAAGACTAGGAGAAGAGGGGGAAGAAGTGGTGAAGGCATGCTAGGAAGGGGACCTGATTGGGGCCTTTGAGGATGCATCGACCGACAGCTTTCGTCTAGATGACATGAGCTATGACGTAGGCTCCGAGCTAAACACCTCGAGTTCAATTACACAACTACAGCAATCAGTAATTTCTTCTACTCATGTATTCGTCCATGGCTTGATCATTCACTGGCGAAGTCAGATGAGGTCTGGATAAATGTGAATACATAAACTTATCATCTCTCCAAGTGACCTCCTTGTTCTTTCATTACACTTCTGTGACTCTGTAAAGGCGTCACAGTGAGCACAGACGACGTTCGTTCGTATCCTGCCCCATTCCTTGTTGAAGGTGTCCTCGAAGGGCTCCACATAGAAGAAGTTTTTGGCAAGGGGCTTCCTTTGACAGACAGACCACTTACCACTTGGCAAAATCCGTGTAGTTCGGGGAGGCCACAAGTCCTTCCAGATGAAGTCAGGGAGATAATACTGGCATTATTTTTCACAAAATTTTGACTCATAAACCGGTGAATGCTACGTGTAGGATTCGCCAACACATGATGTCCTCCTAACATCTTCCACAGCTTATTCACTTGGGTGCCCCAAAAAGGTGACGGGGGACTTGCTCCTTTCGTTGCCAGAGGCTTCGGGCTTGATGGAAGCAAGCTTTGACGTCTGTAGGATGCCTGGGAGACCATGGGCTAGGAGTCCTCCCAACATGCTCTTCAATGAGCCCGGGTGAGCTCTGTAAGGTAGTGATGGGTCGGGTTGAGGAATTTGGAATCTGGTTCACTCTCGGGTTCAGAGCTTTGGGATATGGGTCGTGCCGGGTCAGGCGACCCGAAATCTCGGTCGAATTTGGATCCCATTCGGATCGAGTCAAAAGCCAATATTTTCGGGTCCACGGCAACGAATAAAAGTCTATCAATAAGACAAGAAATCCAATAACAGAAGGGTTGATTTTCAAAGGAACAAGAATAATATTGACTGGTTCAGAGCAAGGAACATTCGAATTTGACTACAGAAGCCGGTTTTTTTTTTAAATTTTAGAACGCATCTAGAGTCATTAGACGCGAATTTTAGGTGGCTGTGACAGTTTTGAGGCCTTTAAGTTTAGATGGCAGTGAATTGCCAGTTGCGATTTGAGAGCTGCTGTCTATTTTTAGCTGGCATCAAGATTGGTATTTTTAACTCAAGCGATGACAGATAAGAAATAGCTCACAGCCGAACTGATCCGTAGATCTACATGTTGGGGGATGCATTCCTAGATTTGAAGACGAGCTGCATTCACTCAAACTTTCTGAAGCTCACAAAAATGGACACTTCTGCTGCTACTTCCACCCCTGACACCAACAACAACAACATCTCCATCAAGGAGATGTTCCAAGTTTCCATCCATGGTGTCGTCCTTCTCATTGTTCTCCTTCCTCTGATTCAGCATTTGAAAGGCAGCTCTTTCAAGTGCAAGACCTGACTGTTTCAGTCAGCTCTTACACACTCTTTCACTTCTTGGTGAACTCCTCATCTCCTTGTATCTAATTACGTGGCAGCTAGAACTATTTAAAATACAGAGATTTTCATGCCTGCTAGTGAGACGAGAGCTCACTGCCTTATAGAGGTCACATACCGTCAAACGTAAGCTCGCTAGAAATGAATTTTAAAAGACCGGCCTCATTCGAATCTGACTCATCTCAGAGTGAGCAAAAAAAACGACTGGAACCGAGTCAAAGTGGCTCGAGTCGAGACTCGACCCATAACTGCTGTAAGGACAAACAATAATAAGAAAGTTGCGGCTCTGACAAGTTTGCGGGAGTTGAAGTACCTCTAACACCATAACTATACGCTAGGGCGGGAGTCTGCTCTCACCCGAACCTGGTGTTGAAACAATGTTGCAGGGTATGCTTATGAAATGCAGAAGTCACGTATGTAGGCCTTGTCCAGACCGACATTTGTAGTTTTCAACGTCACTTTCTGACCTTTTTTGCTCTCCAACTCGATCTATTTCATGATTGAAAGAGATTTTGTCGCTGTTGTCTCAGAAAGCAGAACTTCCTTTACAGACAGCACTGATCCTTTTAATGAGGACGGGCCTCGACTCACGTGGCCTCCCATTTGTATCACGGCACACTTGATGGCAACGTCAGTATTTCTTGGCCTTGTCATGAAGGACGTGACCAGGCTCGAACCCCAGATTACCTGAGTGTGACACTATGACACTCAACCGTAGGACACTTATCGAACCGGACACTCATCCCTAGGCTATCCTGCCAAAGAGGTGAGCAGAGGCTCACTGACCAGGTCTTTAGTAGGGTGTGTAGTTGCTGCCGCTGGTCTTACAGTGCACATTCGACCCACCATTTGCCATACAGCAGGGTTTTTGGGCTGCATGTGTTGCAAAGTCTGCATAGCAGAAAAATACCACACACATCTAGCCAAAAGTATTCACGGAAAGTGATGTCAAGGATTGTTCGTACAGTATGTCTCGATGCATATCAGACTTGGGATGGATGGCTACATGCAGCACGTACGAGGTTCGTTGTTCAACATAGCAAAAACTTTTCTCCATCGCGTGCGTGGATATTCTGTTGTTGCGAAGGGAGATATTAGATTGCTTTTCCATTTTACACATGTTCTTCCATTCGTTCCTATCTATTCGCATAACTACATAACATTCATCAAAGAGGCAGCGACTCACATACCGGAGCGTCTACGTATAGCACGATGAGCTACGTACACGTGAGGTGCGCTATGTTCGATCAGAAATTTATCTTTCCTTCTCCTGCAAAAACTTATAGCGGTAGAAATTCCCGAATATGCACCAGACGCTTGCCTAGAGGCTAAGAGCACTCAACGATGCGGAGAACGGCGAGGAGGACGCACTGAAGCAGGAGGGCTTGGGCTCAATGAAAGTGTGCTCACCCATCTTCATAGTCACGTTGAACGTACAAGCCAAAGTAATTCCAACAAAGTTGATCTTAAAGCTGTTGACAGAGACTGGCATGCACCATGATGTCAATGACCATGGCTTCCGAGACCTCCAACTCACCGCGCATGTCCATAGGCACTAGCAGCTCCACTCAGAGAAGATGAGGGTGGCACTGAGCACAGCCAGAAGTTGCTGACAAAAATGAAGCACAACAACCAGGGTCTTACAGTATTGTAAGACAAGAATTGCGATATGAGCTCCAAAGAAGGATTGGCAATGTATTGAAGTACCTCCCAAAAAGTAAAAGGGGAGCGTTCTTCTAAGCTTTGCATGTTTATTGTAGAGGGCGCAATGATCTTCCGTAGCTAGAATCGGCAAACATAAGCAAGCTACTAACCTCAAAACAAGTCTTCCAGTGATCTGAAATGTCCGACGACTGTACAAAAACCAGGCAGCGACACCTGACGGGCAACCCAGACGGGCACAGCTTCGAGAACGCATCCCATTGTTTTAAAATTTTTGTTAAAAAATAGAGCAATGCCCAATGAACGGTGGGCCGGCAGTGGCGTTGGCCGGCAGCCACCGCCACCTCTGAAGGCAATGAGAGGTTGCGAGGCACGAGGGAGAGGCTGCATTTCACTTAAAAAGACAAGTGTGAAAAACTTTGAGATGCATCTACTCATGCACGTTGATGATACCCGGAAATAAGTTCAAAAGTTTTGAGTACTGTATTGTCAATACTTCTTTGGGCAATTTAGAGTGTTGTATGGCAGTGCAATAAATTGTGCATTGTGTAAAGCCCTGTCAGTAACCGGTCAACTAACTGTTTATGTTCTCTGGCAAAATATGAACTGTCGACTTGGTACGCAACAGCTGCAATGACTTCTTCCTAGCCAAGTCGTCTGAAGCCACACCGCCAATCTGGTGCGCACAGCACCCTGCTAACGTCATGATCCTTAGCATCATTGACTTTAATGGTCAGAGAATGCCACCACATTGGTTTTGCGGTCGCCTGAAGAACATGGTGAAAGTCTACCGGGACTTCTTGAAGAAGAACATATTGCTGTGGGTGTGGGCCACATTCCCTTGTGGCAAGTACATGTTCCAGCAGGATCCAGCCTCTCGCACTCCTTCCCCAATGTATCATCATTGTAATATGCCAAGGGGGGCAATGCAATAGGGGCATGCATGATTCCCCATGGCAACATGGGGGACCACCAGAGACAGTGGTTGAGGCCATCTGGACTGATTATCAACAACCTGAGGTCAGACAATCTTGTGCAGCCTTCTGCCTGCGTATCGCGTATCGAGAGTGGGCTACCACCAGCGACTGCTTGGAATGATTCTGTATTTCGAAGAGGTGCCAATACAACTCATTATTGACACTTCTCCCTCTTCATGGGACGACCGGAGCATGATGAATGTGGCTGCGGGAGTTTAAATTTTATGCATGCACTCTGTAGCACCAGGGAAACACTGAGCGCCACCCAAAAGATGGAGTAGAAGAAGCCTTAAGTATTAGCTAAGCAGTCCATCAGGTAGGTAGGCCAATATGTGTCATAACAGAAGACCTGGACTAAGAGCCCCAAGGCTTAGGAGGAATTTGTCCAAGTGGCAACCCAAGTACTCTTATAACATAGAACAAGTTGGATGTTGCGGTGCAACTCAGTGCTTGGGTGTTTCGTCTTCACTTTACTCGGGTATGAGCGTCAGAGCAAAGTAGGGTTCAATCAGATGGCTCGAGAGAGGTGGATGAAGACTTATCAGTTACCTGTTGTTCCGATATCCTCATGCGACCTTGAATTTTCTTTTGCACGGAAAAATGTTAACAAAAAGGACAGGAAAATCCTCCACTACACGCCTCCCTCGGCCTTCGAGACGCGTTTAATGTCTGACGTGATGGAAATCCTTTTCATGGAGGAAAAAGGATAAAGAAAGATCTGGAATACAGGGTGGAGACCTAAAGTATCGAAATCTTTCCTTTAGAAACCGGGGTGCGTTATTATGACTAGCCCAAATTATGTAACAATTTTCAACAAACGCCAAGCGAATTTTTCGTCTTTTGGTCGCACAACCCCATGGTTTCATGAAAAACTGGTTGATGGAAAAATGAGAAGTGCATGCTTTTGTGTCCGAGCAAAATGTACGTGAAAGTGCCAAATTATGTGCATACAGCACCAATTGAGATGTCGCTGGGATAGGCTTGTTTAAGATTAGGCAGGTTAGACTTATGTCACACATTTTTCTGAACACTTAGTGTCTCGACTAACAGATTATCGAAAACTGTCTCCATTGGGGGCTTTCAAGATTGTTTGGACCACTGTTGTGCAACAAATGACATCACCAGTTACGCATTCACCTAGACATGTCAGTTTTTTTGTTACACATGATACCTTCAGCCAATAGAGACAGTGTGCACGGTAGGAAAAACTTCAATGATGGCCGTTTCTGTCTTAAAAGTTTACATGCCTTCGGGAACTTTCTGTTACACATCACTGGTCACGGCGCGATGTCACTTGTGAAAGGAAAACGCGCCATCGGCCGAGCTTCTCTTCCGTCCACACCGAGGAAGACAAGTTGGATGACGTGATGCAAACTGTATGGAGCAGAAAGCAGACAGTCCACTCAATGATTCTGTCAAACCTCAATTTTCTGAAGGCCTTAACTGGTGTCACATGCTAGAAGAAACATTCTGATGATCATACATTTTTGATGGAAATAAGATTTTCTCGTCAGATATTCTCATCATCATTTCCTACCATAGTTCTTATCCTGGAAGATATTCCAAAGTTTGGTTGGAGTCTCTGCAAATGTGAAACAACAGTTGCTGTTTTGATGTGAGCAGTCGACTCTTGATTTTGGAAAGTCTCTAAGAGTCACTCGACAAAGTCGAAAGTGTTAAAAAAGAGGCCGAAAAGTGAATGATTAAGCCCGAGTGCAGGTTACGTTGGTGACAAAGTAAGAAGAAAAACAACTACCCAGCTGAAATCGCAAAATATGCTCACCTCGAGTCAATTTAATGACCTTCATTGAGAATCTCAGCAATATGTAACTTAAAACATCAAAAATGTCATCAAAGAACGGCCAAAAATTGCAACAGACTGAAATTCGGGAGGAGCCAGGTTGTGAAAAGCTTGACAGAATTGAATTTCCCCCATTGGGCCCTGAAAAACTCAAGTGACTTTACTACATTGAAAACCGTTTACCACGAAGTCTTCCCATAATGGTATTTCTTTCCGAAATCGAACTTTTCTGTCGGGCCTCGACAGTACTTGTATTTCGCTTGGAATTCTGATGAAAAGTTCAAATACCATTCGCTTCATTATGGCCACTGAACACAGATTTGTCATAGAGTTAGTTTGCGATTTTTCTGTTTGTTTCTTCAGCGTCGACTGCTTTCGACCCTTGTTGCCATAGATCTGTCAATGCAAAGCAAAAGTGAAGCAATTATAGAGATGCAATCAGGTGGCGGCCCATTAAAATAACAGCATGCTGTATAAGTGACAGCACTCAGTGACAGGGGAAACAGTGCTGTCTGTGATTAACTTCCAGGTGTGTAGAACAAACCTTGGCAAGCATAGAAATCAAAACTCAAAAGTATTCATAGTGCATGGAGTTTATGCAATTGGCTCCCGCATTGTTAGAACTTTCCAAAACAACTTCTCCCACGCTCTGCAACAGCTCATGAAGTGTCCAACCTTTTCGTGCAGATTCAGCTTTCTGTAAGAGTTGAACAATTTTGCCCAGTGATGCATGATTAAGTGTGTTTTTCGCAATGCCCACGCAGATCAAAGTTGTAGAGCATGGTCTGCACTTTCCGAAACAGTACTCGGAGAAACTATTGCAGAGCTATGGCAATTTTAAATGCTACACCTATACCTACACCTATAGACAGTCATTTTTGCGTGATGCAGAATAAGGAAAGTTGTGGAGCATGGTCTGCAATTTCTGAAATGGTGTGGCAGTAGACGATCGGACCCACGGTTGCTGAGATATGAGCAGTTGAAGTTGATACTGTCAGGTTTGGTGGGAGCTTTCATTCTAGGCTGAAAAGGCTGGTCGCCATGGGGGTGAACATACCGAAGGGCGCCACCATGACTATTGAGTATAACACCTCGTCATGGTGCAACAGTCCCTCACGTGGTCCCACCACCCTCATGGCGGTGCAACCACGGTTAACATCCAGGTACAAGTGCAAGTTTGTAACCTGCACGCAGTCTTTTGAAGCTTTGGCCTCCCTCGCTCTTCCAAGTAAGCATGCTGCAAAAAGTATCATTTCATAACATCCTATCTAAAGGACAGAATATTGTGGCTCAGCAAGCGAATTGCAAGGCCAAACTGCTCACCATTGCTGTATTGCTTTCGCCGTCACGAAAACTGGGAAATTAATCACGGGTCGCATTGTATAATGGAGAGAATTATCAGAAAAGGAAAGAGTCAAAATTTACTGAAAGTGTGCTGACTTGAGCAGGTTTTCTCTGGGTTTCATTTTTTACTACCTTTTTTTCTTGTAAAATTTGTTTTGCAGAAATGGCGTGAGACCTGTCAAAAGAAAAGCAATGAGAAGATAAAAACTTTCAAGCTTTTTGCAGTTTTGAATTTTCCCGCATTTTATTTGCAATTTCTTCCGCAATTTCTCGTTAATATTCGCAATTTTTTCAACAGATCTACTTACCTCGAGCTTGCATTACGACCATGACTGTTGCCCAACTATTAGCAAGGTTTTTCTATGTACGGCAATTTCGCATCGCCACCACGTAAGAGGAGGAGGAGCATGACGGAAATTTCAAGAATTGTTCTACGTCACCATAAAACCGCTACATTCTCATGCTGCTGGAGACGGTGAAAACTTCATCTGTTGTATAGGGCATTGGGGAATTCTTTTAAAATATGAACTGAGAGCTACAGAACCAGGGTGCGCAATATTCGGCTTCCTCCAAAAAGTGACTCATGACTCCACTGTACAAGCATGTTGCGAAACGATATTTACATTAATGGAAAGGGACTAATTATTATGCTGTGGGCCAGGTCGATGACGTGGAATTGGCACAAGAAGAATCATCACAAGAAGAAGAAAAACAAAACAAGTCAGCAAAGAAGACGTCGCTACTTCAGGGAGGTTGTGGGATAAAGATAAAGACTTGCTCTGCGCAAAGCTTTCGCGCTGATCGACTGGGAGGCTTATGGATCTCCGATGTCCCAAATGAGAGGTTGAGAGTCCCAAAGTGGCACAAACGCAGCAGTTTCTAAGTAAGTCTCAAAAGAAAGCTCGCGTGAGTGAAGAGATTTTAAACGTCTGCTTTGGACTGAATCTATTTTCAGTGACTTAAAATTCTTAAAGTCCATTTATGACCAAGGAAATGATCTCTGGGTCACAAAAAGTCACAAAAAGTGCTACATCCAACTCTTGACTTCTTCCGGGGAAATTTGTGACGTTAAAAGCCTTTGCTTGTTGTTCATGCTGCGGGAGCATGCATTATGCGCAAGCCCGGAGTGCTCAAAGCAACGTGCGTCGATAGGAAACCAACGCGTGCTCAGCATGATTCCGATCTACTACTGGAGTCAAGTCACTTCTAAGTCAGTTAGTTTTCTCAAGATGTCAGAGAACCAGGCACCTGCAGGGATAAGAGCTCCGACACCACATTGTCCCGGTCTTCTGTGCTCTTGCCCATCACCATGTCTTGCAGAACGAGAGAGCACAGGGGTTCCACAGGGAAGGAGCAAGTATAAACCTCGCGCGGACTTTTTGTTCCAAGTTAGCGTCAAGAGCCATGTAGAACCTTTCAGAAACTACCAATATTTGGGTCACCTGAGCTTTTCTCTGCCGTAGGTCACACAGCCCGAAGAACTATCCTAAAGGATCAGTGGTACTTTGACTGTCTTTGTCAAAGGTGCCAAGATCCATCAGAATGCGGGACACTCGCGGACCGCATCGTGTGCCCGAACTGCCCGGAAGCAACCTTGATGGCGTCACAAGATCAGCTGAACGTGAATGCCAACTGGTCATGTATGCTTGGTAAGATTGTGCTGACACTGACGGCGCCGCACACCTTTGCACTCTTAAGGTACGTGTTCTTATATCAAGTGGAGTATAGCATTCTATGGTCTTTGAAGGTCACGTCATTTCCGCCAAGGAAGCATCGGAGAGCATAGCAGCTGTGAACTCTGAGTGGAATAGTGACCTCGTGGACAGAAGTAGCGTAAGAAGTTGCGAGGAGTTCCTGAATTCGGTGGCTTACGCGAGACTGGGCCAAGGCAATCACTATGTGATGAAGCTGAAGAGCCACTTGGTCATGTTGTACAGCTTAAGGGAGGAGGAACACTCTGCTGACGTCGCCACCTTACAGAGGAGGGAAACCCTTTGCCGAGAGATACTTGCCTACCTTGCCAGGATCGATCCAGGGCAGACTAGAAAGGTGAGAGAGGAATGATCCAGATACAACATAGTCCAACTAAACCTAAACTATTTTGAATTTTGCCCTTTATTTATTTTCTCTTGTCATTTCATGCAGTTGTATCTGAGGAAAGACTCTCAGAACATTTTAAGTTAGTTGCTGAATAACAGAAATCCCACAAAAGCACCTCCCTGAAGTTCTTAGACATGAATGAGTGCGACCAACAAGCAGCCATTTAGGCCTTGCTTGCGCACATCTTGTGTGGCCATGGCTTCTCCAGTGCAAAATCTACACTGTCAATGGGACAAGGCTTAGGCAAAAGTGCTCAATTCTAATCAAACTACGTGACCATAACTGATTTATCTGACACGATGGTAAGCACAATGTGTATGGAATGCCAGGGGGTCCATTTCTGAACAGATCTTACAGCCACCAACTAAAATCTTGTCATGATAGTCCAAAGAATATCCTTCAGAACTGTCGTCAAGATAGCAACCTTTGCCAACAAGATAACACCTTTGGTGAAACATAAGCGGCATATTTTTAATAACTTCAAAACCTGTCATACTTAGCGAGATAGTGTAATACTACAATGCCTTATATGAAAGTTGAATATCGGACAAATTGTTCCCCACTCACGGATATATGATCATTATGCCCCAACTGTCACTATTTCATCATTAAAGAAGAAAAACCGCTTCGTAAACAGAACACTGGCAAAACTCATCATGCTTCCACTTTCACTCATCATGCCCTGCATCCTCAGTGACGTCAACAATGTAATCAAAGAGAGACCCTTAAGATTCATTCCCGACATAAACAAGCACTCCTCTTTGCTTATGAGCCATGACTGTGGTTCAGGCTCTGGAACAGTTGCTGCTGCCCTGACTTGGCCTCTGCATTAGAAAAGCATTGTGCGTTTCATGACAAGAGCGAGTAAAATCATCAGATTTGGGGTTTTCTTTACATCTTGCGCTCGAAGAGTCACACCACCCTCAGACATGCACCATCGAACCCTGTGCAGAACAGTGCTCACAGCAGAGTGATGATTTCTTCCTCCTGCAACAACCTGCATGCTGATGGTGGGCACGAATGTTGTCGTTCTCTCTTGGATCACATTGCTGACGTCATTGAGGGTACTGGGCACATCCAGAGCGCAGTCATGATGTGTTCTGTTTTTGAGTTGATTTTTACTTTTTTTTGCATGATGGAATAGTGTTCAGGCAATCATGTGACGATGAATCTATGAGTTGAGAACAATTTGTCCGATATTCAACTATTCTTTGAGTCACTGAACTGTGATCTCCCTGCAAAAATGTAGAATCTGCTTTTTGCAAGACTCTGTATATTACTTGTGGCCATGTGCACTAGGCATACGTGAGCACCGTTCAGTACCTCCTTCATGTCCCTGGGCAAGTTTCGGCATAGACAGGAGTGTGTTTGTAGGTGGTGGTGGGCACGTTGAGGACCCACGTCAGGACCGCTAAGGGTCGCCAAGTGCGTTGGAAGCTTAACCTATGTGCCGAAACAAACATTTCTGTGCTTTTCCCAAACAGACGCTTTCTGTGCTGTGCAAAACGAACATGAATTAACCACCCAACTATAAAACATGCCCAATTTTCACTGCGCTCATCTCTCAGGTTGGAGTCTTTCTCATCGAGCTCAACCGCCCCAGACTTCTCTTGGCCAAGGCGAAGGCGGCCTCCGGTGAGATCAGTCGGCTGGAGTACTTGCGCAAGTTGGGCGAAGGCGCCAGAGTCGAGGCCCGAGCGAAGAAGTTGATAGGACACTACAACAAGAGGATTGGGTCGGCCCTGCTCATCTGACCGACCCCAGCGCTGTTTTTTGTAACGGGCCGTCGATAGGCAGGCACTATTGCAAGAGCAGCTTGATCTCGTGTCAAGTTTGACAGCGCTGTAGTGTGTATGTGTAGCGCATGAGGAGACAATGCATCTGTGTACATGGATATAACTGTTATTAGGTGTGATTCTGCCCTTTGAGGCAGACACTCTTGACTGACTCGCGTCAATCATCATTGAGGTTTCCACGAACCTCAAGATCGTCGCCTGCGAGTAGCCAGAGGAGTCTCGAGAGAGAGAAAAGAAGGTCAGGGTGTGCGAAGTACGTCATGTCACCCTCAGGGATTGTGCCACGAGTCTGCATAAACATTTTCCGATCATCGTTGAGAGTTCTTGGAGTGGTTCAAGGGAAATTCTATGTGGCTCTGCTTCCGGGTGATTCAGGACAGGGTTTCTCCTCCATGGTCTCCAACGCTAAGTACAGGAACAATCGCATCAAGGTCACCTGACCTCTGCCAAGCTCACTGTGTGGTTTCAGTACTCCTTCAGCCATCGTCTTGAACAAGTTACTGACAACAATGGGAATTTCATAAATATGTCCGAGACATTTTCCTTCAGCTGTAGCTCAACTTTACACGAACTTCTGGCATGCAGTGTACACAGAAGGCAGCCAATATTCGTTTCCTCTTGGTGACACATAAACACAGCATTTCATAGCTAGAAGACGTCCAGGATGCAGCCGAGCTTGCTTTCCTGCCTGATGTGCACCCAGCGCTTTCACCTGCGCACCACAAGAAGACACATTTGCATGAGTATACTGCAAAGTTTGTTCGCTGCAATAGTTTAGGCGAAGATTGGATACCTTTGCTCATGAAAAGTGTAAAAAAACCCGGTGATCACTCAGAACAACGCTCCTTGCATAAAATGGGGACGGGATGCGACACAAGAAGGATACAATAGCTGCACTGTCGGTTTCCAGGAAAATTGTCACTACAATAACTCCCGCGGATTTTTTTCCAGACTATTTAAAGTTTTCGTCGGCAACCATTTGCTCTGCATGTACTTCAACCAGTCTGGAAAACCGTAAATCGTCCGGAGGAAAAGCCAGAGGACTTGCGGGGCTTACTCTAGAGAGCGAAAAATAGTTCTTTTTGCCATAGACTTCTTCTGTAACCCTACTGACCGCTGTGGACGTTGCTGCAGTGCGCCGAGTCTCAGCTTCGTGGACATAAGGACTTTATTCAGGGCAGTCACAGAAGCTGCCAATGGCAAAAAGAAATATTTTTTTCCGCTCTCCAGTCATCCAGTCTGAGGCGCTGAGAAAAAAAGTGGTGTTGTCACAGACGGCTTATACCACTGCACTGCCAACCTGGTTTTATTAACTACAGTTAGTCCGATGAGAAGCCTGTGGCAAAAAACCACATTTGTTTTTTCTCTATACCTAATCGTCACTTAGCACAGCAAGGAGGCAAAAGGAAGCAATTGCTCTGCCAAAAACTACTTGTTCGAACAGAAGTAACCTAGACTTGTTTTCACGCGCTGATTCATTGGGGTAGTTGTTTTATACTTCAAATGAACAATCGGATGGTGAAGAAAAACTTTTCTTCTTATCCAACGGCATCCCGCGTTGCAGGACATAAAGAGAACCCTTTCTTATACCTACGTAGATTCGAGCAGACTCAGCCATGAAGTGTCTCCATTTTATCTTTAAAAGGTTGTTGTCCCCTGTGCATGATTAAAGCAATGAACTGATCAGCACCAAACTTGGCATCGGGCTGCCTTCTTACCCAGGGACGGTTGGGAGGGGGGGGTTAACTCTGATCTGGAAGGTCACTTAGGTCAAACGGTTAAATCAGAGTCACGCATTGAGGTTGGCAGGATAAATTTCGTTTTTCGGAAGGTGACTGCAAGGTCAAAGAAGTTCATAGAAGCAAAGTTGCTCAACATGGGAAAGCGGATATGGTCACATCTTGAATGTACGAGTCACTCAAGGTCACCAATGAGGGTCAATAATTTTTCACAAGTAGACAACCTTGAACCTCAATTTGTGGCCTCAGAGGTCAGATCTGACCCTATCCAATCCCCTTTTTTGGGGGTGCTGAACATTTTTTTCATGAACGTTTGATTAACTGCTAATACAGGTACTAAAGTACCCCTCTCCAAATTTATCTCCCCTATATCCCCATTAAAAAAGAAGGCCCCCCTGCAAATTCAGCCCGAAGTTCAGGTCAAGAGTTGTCACCATACTAAGTTAGTTTTTGATATGTCAAGGGGTTCAGATATGTGAGTAAGTAAGAGTAAGTATATAAGTATCACAAACACCCACCAACGAGTCGGATAAACCTGCATTGCTGGGTTATGTGCTTCAATTCAAGTCAATTCAATTCAAATGTGCTTCAAATCAATAAAGGGGATATAACGCCCTTAGTTTTGCTCCAATCCACGATTGGCCCTCCATTGAAGGGGTACACATGGGTTGAGTCAATCTCAGAATTTCTTTCATTGGCGGCCTCCTTCGGCCCAAAAGGGCCATTCTGGGGTTGGAGGCACCAAATAGACCCCCCTTGGGAAGAAGGTGCAAAATCATAACCTCAACCATATTACTCTTGATGAAGAATCAAGCCTTCATGGTAAACTTCGGCTTCCATAAGCCTACCCTCTGTCGCAGGCTACAGGTAAGAAACACATGCGCGCAAACAATGAAGTGTATATCTCCGATAAAGTTTTCTTTCCTGCATTTGTTTTTTGCACGATCAGTTATACCCTAAGAAATCAGCCCCAGAATGCTTGATCATTTTCTGAAGGCCAGACCAGACCATTGCTGGCAAAGTCCCCAAAATGAACAAAAAAGTAGCTTTTTCTCGAATTTTTCTCACTCAGCGTCTTCCCTTCACACTTCTCTGACGCATTTTTGAGGGTCAACAAGTGGACGTGCACCAGAAAATGACTTTTGGTGGATTGGCTTAAAGAGAGGTTTTAATAGTGCTGGTTAAAATCTATTTGTTATCGATGTTGATGCTTTTTTAATCATCAAAATGCACGCACTTCATGGATGAAGCGCGACGACGCGCTTCGACAGATTCAGCCGAATGTTTTAAAAGTGTCTAGAACTACACTTACACTGCAAAGTGTAAAGATTACACCAAGGTCTTTTTGCTGTTGAAATTCTTCTTGCTGCATTATCAAGCATGCTTACCATTTTATCAATGTCAAAGGAGCAGATGCACATGCAAACACGCAATGCGCGCACCATGTCTAAAACCTTCATTCCGGTAGGGTGGACACCACTTACAGTGTCATCAGTTACAGAATCACTCTGCATAAAGTATCACTTTTCTCGGGTCTTGAATTAAAATGGCCTTGTATTAAGTAATGTAAGATTTCTATCCGTGTGAGGTTAACGATGTATTTCAAAGAGTTCTTTCCTCTTCCAAGTTCCGCGTCTGAATGCCTGTGCATATTCTGTGCGGTCACCCAGTAAACTTTGGGTGCTCCATTTGGCTCAATCTGCAGACAGGTCTAGACCTTGCAGAATATGCGCAGCAGACAGGGCATACAAAACATGCATCATGCCATGCATGCATGCATTCTACATGCATGTGTGCAATTGGGTCCACTGACTGACAGAAACAGATGGAGGCAAAGACCTGTTTCTCACCTTCAGATCATGATCATGATAAACAAAAAGAGAACAGAATAAGAATGCGTGGACAATGCAAAGAATTCGTACAGTAAAATCACTCTGGAAAGAACTTTGCTTACAGCATCATTTTGACTGACATGAACCGCATTACAGGAGTACTTGTCAAGTAAATAAATAACTTGGGGGGTTTTCGTCCAAGATATCATTTCTCAGTTCTCCGAATAAAAGACCAATGAGAGTGACGAGGATGACGATGAAGAGGATGACGAGGCCTCTGCTGAGGCTCTTCCATCCTTGGCCACACTTAGCAAAGGCCTTCGTGATTATAATTTTGACTTGAAATTACTGAAAACCTTTGAAAAAGAGGTAGAAACAACTTCGGGGCACTCTTTGAAGCAGCCTACACTTGAAAGATTCTTTGGCAAATGTATAGTCAGGGCATTAAACAGCGATCAACTGATTGGCGATCAACTGATCGGCAATCATGTGATCAGCGATTGCTCTCTTTGCTCGCCTGATCTGATTGCTAGCACATGGATCAAACGGAATGCAGAATAACTGGTGACAAACTGGTCACACGTGATGTGGAGGGCATCATACAGAGGCCTCGTAGACACAGTCCCAGTAAAGGCTTTACTTGACCGGCACATGGGCGAAACAGTCACAGCTTGAAGGATGAAATCTTTGAAGCCCAACTTCTATTAAATGTTAGTGTTTTCTGACAAGTTACGTGTTTTTCTCATGAGAATATACATAACAATGAAACAAGCTGCAGCGCCATCTAGTGAGTGCTAATATTATGATTGCACAAAAATGATTCGCCAAAATGATTGCAATATTGATTGGGATTGCTGCTTTTCGACAGCTACTCTTTGATTGCCAATCTGATCGCTGTCACATGAGCGTGACCAGGATCGACAAACACAAAAAGAATGATCGCGTGAATGCCCAGTGTATAGTGTATATGAACACCTGCCTTTCTAATGTTACCTCATTTACAGTGTCACTCGGCCTGTGCAGTCCCTGGCATAAAGATTAGCTGCAGGCATGACTACACCTCGTACACTATGCTGGGACATTTTGAGTTGAATTTTTGGACACATAGATGTGATACTTGGGCACTATATTGAGTACAGAGGTTCAGTGTCAGGATGCCCATTTTGGTGCTAGAATGCTCAAAACAAGACCAACTGGAGGGGCTGACATGCCGGAGAGGTTAGAAATTTGACTTTTTTTAGATGGGAAACATTATTGAAATCATGGGACAATCCCAGGCCCATCATGTCCACAGGGTTTCACTTGCCGGATCATCCAGTGCCATGTGGTACCAAGCAAAACCCTACCGTCCCAGCCAAAGGTTGGTAGGTTCTGTGATGGGAGAAAAAAAGCGTGACAGGGTGTGAAAAGGTGACAATCCGACCTGTAAATAAAATGTATTCCTGGAATGTGTAGGCACGACAAATAAGCATGGAAAATTTCGTGTGGGTGGAGAAGTTGCTAGGTTTCCTAAAGCATGACAACTGCCAACTTGTGGACTGTCATCGATGCATTTTGTTTACAGGTCGGATTGTCACCCTCTCTTGCACCATGTCACGCTTTTTTTCAGGGACGGTAGTGTCATTTCAGTCCGGTCCTGAGGGTGACACCTCAAGCGAAATAAATTGATAAAAATCTGATTTTGGAGTCAGAATCATTTTGACCCCAGCTTATTCTTTAGATACTTCTGGAAAGGCTGGAATGTTTGGGCACTGCCTTGCTGAAGGTGTTAGTTGTTGACACAATGCTCGTTGCGGGATGACAGTTCCATCAAGCATCTTGATACACTTCTTACTGTTGAGATGGATGTCAACCAAAAATTGGCTTGGATTCAAAGGCGTCTGCGCCGATCATGTCAAATAACATGGTATTGGAAGGGAATTTGGACTTGGCGATGTACCTCACACGTGGATCGACATCCTCAGGAGCCTTGGCGATGTTCCAGTGGTTGCGGCGGTCGCAGAACTTATTGACAAACCAGTTCTTTTCATAGGAGAAGGCAATTGGTCTGTCGGTCTCCAATTTGAAAAACCTGAGCAGTTTTTGACCCTATTTTACCTTCTTTTGACACTGCTCCTCGGACAGGGACTGTGCCTGCTACATGACCCTCGGCTTCAGCTTGTTCATCCCTTACCTGGGACTCCAATCTTGATCTCTGGCTGTGTTGAGAATTTCTGATCTGCCAGCAACCTCGTCACTGGAGGAAATTACCAGAAATCGGCAGGGTCAAGGTCTGGTGAAAGGCATGTGCAAGGGATGAGATGCCCTTTTTCTCCATGAACTCCTTGGTCAATTTGCAACTGCGCGGAAAGGCATTATCGTAGCGCAGAAGAAATAACGCATTCTCTGGGGAAAATTCCTCAGAGATGTTGCAGAGATGTTGCTCAGAATTTCTTGATAAACTTTGCTGTTTATGGTCCTTCCCTCAGGGACGAAGTGTCTGTATATGGTGCCATTATGGTCAAAGGAGACCACAAGCATAGATTTTTTGGCACTCGGAACAATCTTGGCTCTTTCTGGTGGGGTGGGGAAAGCTTCCCATTGAAAGCCACTGGCGGCCTTGCTCTTTTGTTTCGGGTGTATTGAAGAAAATCCAAGCCTCACTCGTTGTCACAATCGAATGCACAGAGCTGTCATCACCATTCTCCCCATACTGCTTAATGATGTTCCTGACCACCTGCAGATGCTGCATCTTGTGGACTTCCGCCCAAAGTGAGGGAGCCCGTATCTACTTATGGAATGGGTGTCAAAGGTTGTAGGATCAGTTTGATCAAGGATCTCTCGAATGGTGATCCTCCTGTCCTTCCTGACGACATGTTCGACCTCAATGTTCTGCAGAGGGTGGGGATTGGATGGCGACCACTTCCACAGTAAATATCGTCACGTCCACTCTGAAACTGCCAAACAAAACTTGAAAGACTTCCATTCTGCTCACTGCAGCAGCATCTCCAAAAGGGTCCACCAAGGCTCGTCTGCCTCTGTCGATGTCTTCTTGGCGTCATCGTACGTAGGTATAAAGAGGCGAGACCTTTGACCCTTCGAGAGTCCCGATTGTCCATCCCACTTCAGCCAGGAGGGGGTGTGTCACTCCATAAAGGCTGGAAGTTTGTCGGACGGCAGACACTCCCCCACGCAGGCCATCACTCCCACTTGACGGAAATGCGGCAGCATCAGCTGTTGGTGCCCAATCTTTCAAGTTCGTCCGCGACGCTGTCTCGCTGCGCGTTATTGCATCAGTCCGGGTCTTACTCCAATGCGCTTGTACAACATTTAACGTAGATGGCTGTCATCGCTAGCAAGGGAGCTGCGCACCAATTTTCCCCTTGAGCTCCTACGCTACTTTATGACATTGAAATCTACTCTCGCAGAGTCAAGCATTTCATTAAGTTGTGTTTTATCAGCGGAACTCTAATTTTCCCCCTCTGCACTAAACTATGAGTAAGTGACAGAAACCCCAAGCTGGTGAGCAGAGAAGCAATTTGCCGAGAAGCTCGTATGTTACGCCAGAGTTATAGTGGATACTGTAGCAAAGACATCTTTTCCATCGTCCAGAACGTTGCGCTGCTCCATTGCACCTACGTAATGGATGACGATAAAAGAAAATCGGCACTTTAATCCGTTGCATCCACCTTCAAAGAGGCTTGTTGACATGAGACAAGTCTTTTTTATGCCGCACGCGCGTCAGCACAGTTGTGTGGACCATACGTAGACGCAGAAGTAATACACGGACTCGCCCTATCTTAAGGGGCAACAGAACCGCGTACATTAGCTGACTCTGTGTTATTTGCTGCTCCGTACCCACCCACCTACGTATACAGTATTAGTGCTTTGGGCCATGTTTTGAGTGCTCCGATAAAGCGGTAACGGCGCCAGATGCAGACCCTTCCAGGCAGACGCGCCGTGAAGATCACGTGTACGGCACAAGTGGAGGCCTTGGAGGAAACGGCGATTGCAACCAGGCCAAATTGACCCTAACGTCTATACTTCTACGTAGACGTCCGATGCGTCTGGTGTTGCAATGTGTGGATGTGACCGGCAAACGAAATGGCCAAGTCATGACAAGAAAGCTTCTTCTGGTAAAAGTACGGTGTGACAACACTGCTGAAAAAAGAAAATAAAACGGGGAAGGGGTGGGTTCTGCTCTGCATTTCGCGCATTTGCTCTCTCAGGTCCGGCCGGAATGGGGGGAAAAAGGGGGACCAATTTCCCGATCCCTATTGATTCCACTCGATATCTGTGGCTTAAAAGTGTAGCAAGAACAAAGACCCTCCCATTGTTCAATACCGTTTTTCTTCTGTGCGTGCTTTTTTGTTGAACCTTCCAATCAGTTAAGCTTGTTCGATCTACCAGAAACTCATCAATCGTTCGTAGCAGCGGGCTTCCCAACTGGAAGGTCGTTTATGCCACAAAAATTTGGGCAAGGAACTAATGACGGCCTTAAAACGCGATCTTCGGAACATTTTCCCACTTATTCACTGTCTGGAGGGAAATATTTTGGCATTATTTTTCCCTCTCCACAGGGACACATTGTGGTGACAGGGGGGGTTGCTTCATCGTGAGCCGAAATCTGCTGACTCACTTTCTCCAACTCTTTATTCACCCTTTTTTTCAATTTTGTTGAAAGATCAAATGCCAGTGTCATGAAAAATTCCTAGAATCGTGATGACGAATTGATGATGTATAATGTGTACTCACATGTACCCTCCTTGGTACATGTGAGTACACATTATGCAACCCGTTGGAGCTGACAGCATGATGATGGGTGACTTGGGTCCATATAGTACCACAATATGCATCGAATAAAACAGACAAACAGACAGACGGACAGGCGAACACTCTTTAATCAAAACTTTTTCTCTTCCTCGGTTCCTTGCAAAACTTGCAACTGCGCTCTGGCTGCTCTTCTCTATTAATGAAGCGCATCTTGAGGCTGTAAAAAAGGGTCTTTGGCAATCCGCAAGGATCCGTGGCCAAGTGGAGCTGATGCGTACGACTTGCCCATCCGTCCGTGTGTCTGTCTGTCTGTCCGCCGTACGCAGGCCGATGGCTCAGCACGTCTTCCAGCTGATTTCGCATGCATTTATTGTCTTGGCTTGATGTGAACTTCCCTTTCACGGGACAGATTGACAGATTCAACGGGCCGGTTGAAAAATATGTGCCGTCAGATAATGGAGACGCCTGATTCAGATTGGTTTTGAAGTTGGTGACTCGACTGAAGCAGCTGCCAGGTGACTGTCAGACTGCCATTGATGAACCAGAGTAACAAATCTCATTTCAGATCTATCGTGTATTCACAAAAATCTGACATATTTGTCAAAGACCCTTTCTCATTAGAATCTTTCTTCCTTTGCTTTCGAAAACACTTCTCGTGTCTCCTCTTACTTTGCGGAGAGTAAAACAATGGGAAAATCTTCATTCTCTCAGATGTGATGTCATGTGGAAGGAACGGCACCGATCGCATGAGTGATAGTGGAATCCCGCAGCTGATGACGGGGTGAAGCAACTTTTCCTAGTGCGTAGGGTCTGGAGTTGGGATTACTGCCTCCGGTACCAGTCCTGGTACCATCAGGGTGACGCTGCTGGCTTCTAAAGAGCTGCGATAACTACCCGCCTTGTAGATAATTTGGTCTTTGTCATCATCATTGGCGCCGAAGAAGCTGTCCCTGCTCCTCCGCCTGTCGTCCCTGACTGCCGCCGTCCTCCTGGCCCAACGTCCGGCGGCCGCTTCAGCCATCTTCATGGCTAGTTGCTCCCGCTGGGTGTCTTTGCTGGAGAGAAGGGGGATTCATTGAGCACACTCCGCACTAAACGGTATCTATTCAGTGCCAGGTGAGGAAAAAAAGTGCATCCATTTTATTTCAACGGGGGGGATCACAGAAACCGACTTATGCGCTCCTGGTGAAAGAAATGCATTGCGTTGTCTGTAGAACGGCCAAGAACGCATTTCTTGGCACGAGTTACACAGCCTCTAAGAAACACATATACACCGTAATCTTATCTGGACTCACAGCGACTTCTCCTGCATCGTCATTGTCATTTTCACTTTGGCCGCCAGACGCTTGATGCTTTCCAGAAAAAGGCATCGACAAAGGCAGTAGGTGAGGCCGAGGAAGATGATGAGGGCACCGAAGCAGATCAGGGCGAGGTGGAAGATGGCGTCTTCGCTCTTGGCACCAGAGGGGGTAATGTCGTCGGCACTTGGAAACGTCATGAGAGAAACCCAGGACAGAATTCCTAAATCACAAGAAAAGCATGACTGCTCAACAAAAGGCTCACAGTTGCACAATGGCATGTGCCACATCACACATGTGCAACCGAATGGAGAAAGTCACGAATGGATCCGATTTTTTCCCTGTCTGCAGCATCACTTTAAGCTCTTCCGAAATAGTCAATTTACAAAGAGGCCCCTGACACTTCCAAAACTCTGGAGTCAGAACATTTTGCTAGAAAGTAACAGTTGCTACGAGAGGCGCGTCTACTTTACGTAGCAACTGTGCAACATAGCCACTATTTTGCTCCTCGCCCTCGATTCTCGGAGCTCCGTGATCCTGTGCGAGATGTCAAACGACAGCAGAATCGCAATTTTGATGAGGAACTGAGCTGGAGAGCTTTTTTTCTATATAACAAAAGTTGGGAAACACATACGAACATACGCTTGAACGCTTCGAAGTACTTGTCAAATAGTGAATGGTCGCAATAAAGTAATCTTAGACAACAACGTGTAGGTACAGGAATATCACGATAGATTGAGACTGCCCTGACAGAAATGAAATATTTATTTTTGTGAACTGCCTATGTAATGTTCTGACATTTCAGTGCCTTGTCATGAAACAACATGTCCTTGGGCAGCTTCACTCAAAATAAGAGCCTTTGGCTGCAATCACAGTCTCGAGACAACAAATGAATCCCCACTGGACCTAGTGACCACATCCCTGTCCAAGGCAGACGTGTTCTTTGTGATAAAGGTCTTTAGGGATCCTATCTCTGGATCGTAGTTAGCATTGACCTTCCCCTCACAACAACATCGCAGAAAATAGTCACAGGGGTCAGGGTCGAGTGAGGACAGGGGCCACAGCTCAACACAGCCATAGGTGAAAAACTAAAATATCCTTTGTGGAACCGCCGACGCGCATGACACCGAGGATGCAAGTCCTGGTCATCTCCTCCGTCCAAACCATGGTTGATATGTTGACATCAGCTCGTGCAACCACAAGGCTTGCCACGAGTGGTGCCCAAAGTCTGCACAACTTCTCTTGACGAATAATTGAGGTCCGTCTCAATTTATCGTGATAACAGTCCTTTGTGTAGAAAATTCTCCCAAATTTAAAATGAGCTGCATTGTGTACGCCACGAAGTGCAACAACTGTCTTAGATTTGGGATTCATGCGAAATCGGTCGTCGAGATATTGAGACTCAAGATCCAGCGCCATAAGAAGCCTTTTGACTACCCATTTTGGTGTTAGAGTGCTCAAACGACCGCGATCTGAAAAGGGCGCAAAGCCAAAATGCCTCATTTTTCACTTCTTTGGTCAGTTCTTCTCAACATATACGGTTGAAATTTTCTGATGGGCTTCTCTTCCGCCGCTCCGACCTCTCCAGATCATTGGGGAGGACCTCCAACCGGGCACCCTGAGGGTACACACATGGGAGTGCTCGATGCGCAAAACCTCACGTTCGGTCACATCCGTCCCTGTCTGTTACTTCTTCATTGTCTTTCTTCCTCTGCACTCCCCAGGGCAGTGCAGGGCAGTCTGCCCTACACCACAGTGGTGCGTGCAGCTAACAGCGTGTCTTTGTAGCACCCGAACATCACGTTGTGTAATTTCACTGTTATTCAGAATAAAACTTAGCCCACAGGCTGAATATCTCATGATAGGAAAAACTACTGCCTCTGTTTGAAAATAAGTGAGCCATCACCCCTTGAGCAGGACATGGAAAGTCTCAAGATGCATTTTGATCCACAAGTTCGCTATACAGGGCATTACAAAAGGCGTGGACGGGTTTCTCTGGACTTATAAGGCCTACAGTAATCAGTAAGGGCTCTTCGGAAAGCAGAAAATCATGAGATTTTGATGGTGCGCAACACTTTGAAATGAAGTGTGACAATTGTTGCTAACAGTCTTCTGAAAAATTTGGCTAATAGATCAAGTCCAGATAAATTGATCACTTCTTGAGAACCTCAACCTGGAGGCCGCCAGTGTCAATTACAGTCTCAAAGTCTCCCACTGCACTTTGAAAGGTGCTGTACTGGAATGGTTGCAAACTCCTCACGGATCCTGGTCTTGAGTTCATCAATGTTGTTCACCTTGGTTGCACACTCTCAGTTCTCGAGGTGTCCCCACAGATGACACCATTAGCAGAGTTCCAGATAAGGTAAAAGATCTTGGCTGTGTGACACCATTAAAATCTCATGATTTTCTGCTTTCCAAAGACCCCTTGCTGATTATTGTAGGCCTTATCAGTCCAGATATATGAGTCCATGAAACCCATCGACGACTTTTGGAAAACCCTGTAAATTTATTACGTACACACTATTCTGCTGTTTCGATCAGTCCCCCTAAGACTATGCTAGAGATTGAGTATCTTAAGATACCTAGTCTCAGATCACAGCAGAAGACATCTTCCCATTCTGGTTCAGGAAGACCAGCGCTGAGAGATTTTCTTGATTCAGACTGGGGATTCGAAACCATCCTGTAGAATATTCGCGATTATCGTATTTTGGCGATACGATTAACGATAATGGAAATTATCGCGACAGCGATAACGAGTACTCGCCCAGTCTTAGCAGTACTATTACAATCTGCCAATTATGGTAGCTTTGGTTCAAAGTAACTCACTTATTTTGAACCGAGGAGTACGACAAAACGTGAAAAACGATGCATTTTGGTGTTGAGTCCTCCCGAGGTTGCTGCACTTTATGTCCTCTAGCATCAAAATGACAGTCTAAAAGTTCTCCACGGTGCTGGAGTTCGTGTCTGTGTCTCGATGACCGATTTCCAGGCGAAATTCAACCCCGAAATGCTTCACTTCAGTGAATGACGTCCACCTCACCCCATCCTGAGCCCAGGACTGCATGAGCATTGTCACTATGGGATCAGTCTCGATCCGTGTTTTGACAGGTCCGACGTGGTTGTTGAAACTTTACCAGCCGACAGAGTCAAATACATTGACCTTGATAGTGTTCAAGATGCTGTCCACACAGGGATGAGATGAAGCTGTTTTTGGACAGCACAAAGCACGTTCATCTCCTCCAGAACCAAGCTGATGTGTACCCACCCATATGCACTGAGGATGATGAAGCACTCTCACACTAGGCAATATTCTTTGCATGACTGACTGACTAGCAGATTTTGGGTCCTTTTATGTCCCCTCCTAAAGGAAATCTACCTTCAAACTTATTTTCCCTTGGTCTAAAGCGTTTTTTCTTGTCCCTCCATACAACGTTCCGGTCTTCTACCATAAGTACTTCCATAATAACTTTCACGACCGACGCCAACCTCAGAGCTTGATCCTTTTCAAGTAGCCGTACATATATTGGGATGCGCTGACAGGTTATACGATCACTCCTGCCTCTCCGAATTCGTCCAGACGGAGGTGGCAGCGTTGAGCTACGTCGGTAGGACCGCACGCATGTACTGCGAGTACATACGTGAGTGCTGGCGCACAGGAAAGTACATAGGAAGCGCAATCACCCTCCAGGCAATCGGCAAAAGAAAACGACTCAAAGAACTTTGATGTTGAAAAATATCGTAGAGCTCTTAAACTTGGTTATACCACGCACATGTTCAAGGATCTTGATATCTCCTCTGCTGAAAAGTGCTGTAAAAAGCTTAAGACAGAGCATTCGCTTCAAAGTCTGCTATGATGTTACATTGTACTCCGGAGAAGAAGGACGGAAAATTGTCGACTTCTATTAAGCGAAGTCACACTAGAAGAGCCTCAAGTCAAAGAAGAAAGACACAGAATTAAAAGGCTATTTATTGAATTTGAACGAAGAGAAAAATTAAATTCACATTTTCTGCGTTGCCTGACTTTTACAGGCAGGTTTATGAATGAGCCACAAAGGAACTGGAAGTTACAACAATTTCTTGCCCGACTGATGACTCAGAGTCCCAAATTTTCAGAGACCGGTGGCGGCACCCGGCTTTGCTCCGGTTTTTATAACATGAAGCTCAAAAATATGAGAGAGCCCGGGTGTTTCATGCTGTCGATGCATCCAATTCCTTAAGATCTCTTCAGTAATTTCTCTTCATTTTAACGCCTCCTCCATCCCAAAGCAGCTGTTTTCGAATTTTGGGTACTAGAGGGCACCCCTTAAATGATCCTTCCAGGAAGGGAGTCTGGCTCCCCCAGCATGACTTAATCCAGTTAAAATGCTGGGCCTGGGCCAAATTTGTTCCCCCTCGCTCCAACGGCTCGGTCGCGACAAACACTTTCTCCTTCATATTCAGGGTTCAATATTACAACATCAATTGCACGGGATTTAAATTTGCAAAATTTGGCTCGAGGAGCTAGTTACAATAGAAAACCGCAAACATTTCTGCAGAATTGACATTCTAGTGCAGAGACTTTTTAAAATTTTGGATGAGGGTAAAGAGCTATGTGTGAGAAGTTGTCCGAACTTGTGAAAAAGTGGAATTTACTCTCAAAACGTCCTTTAATGAATATCACAACCACGAGCACCAGAATTTGCTGACTTCCTCACCCAAATTTCGGTAGGTAGACAGATTTCAGAAGCCCTGAGTCTCCTCTAGGCGACAAAGAAATGTGAACGCAATTGTTCATTCGAAACACATTTTACTCGATACTTGAGTGTTCGAAATGAATGTTTCCAAATTTTATTGTCCGATCAATTTTATTATCACTCTCCCTGTTCCAAAGTAAGTGATCCATCATTGGGCTTCAATTTTTCCAATGTACAGGGATGAACAACCAAATCGCTCCGTTTTAAATCACCCAGTCTTGCAAACAAAAGATGTTGCTTCTTTCAATGTAAATAAAAGTAGAAGCAACATTTGATGAGCAAATTTTCTTTTCTCTTGGCGCATCTCTACGCCACCTATTTATGCCGGCAATCCATGTCAGAGAGAGCCTGGAGGGAGCTAGTCCTCCATCTCCTGCACTGGGGCAAGGAAGTGAGGGGGGGACTGAGTCACTGTGCCGCGAGGGTTGCCAAGACAACAATCTGCTGGGTCAAACAGCTCCAAATGGCGGAGAGGATTCCAACTGAGATGACCACGCCAAAATTGACAGTGAACCAAGCCCTCAAGACCAACTTGAGGACCACTGACTTGTTGCTGGTCCGCCAGTCTAACATCACTGGGTCATTGGCTTGTGGATGAAGATTTGGAGTATAAGGTTTACAAGAGGTTGACAAAATCATGCGTGGCACTAAAGAGCGCTGCCTAGATGCACCAGAAAGCTCTTGAACAAGATCAAGCACAAGCATGATGGCAAAGTCATCATCACTTTACGGACAAGAAGTTCTTCACCCTGGTGCAATATTCAAACCACCAAAACGACAAGTTGATACAAGGGTGAGCAAGGCTTTGCGCCAGTTGCCACGTGGGCCAAGTCCAGCACCCCACTTGCGTGATGTTCTTCAGCTCAGTGGCAAACAATGGGAACCCAGTAATTGAGCCATTTGAGTCGCGTGCATGTGATTGAAGTAGGACCTTAACGTCACTGGCTAAAATGATTTACTCTAGAGTACTGATCATGATCAGTATACTGCGTTGATTCACTGTCTTGGTGTCCCTGCAGCAGGGCATGGAACACCTCAAAATGCTTTTTGACTGATGTCTTTCGTTTCGCCTGCCATTGCTATGTTCCCTTCATTTCCAGAGCAAAACCTGAAGTATTGTAGTCACAGCTGAAGTGATTCGATCTCATCTGAAAATTTCGTCCCGTGTTCCCCCAAATAGTGTAGTAGTCACAGTCTCTGGTCATCTCTGTTAGTCTCTGTGTTTAGAATGGTGAATTTTGTTAAAAAAAATTGCTTTTTTCCCTTTCGAGCTTATCTATCTCCATAACTGTGGAAGGCCTCTGGGCCAACTAGACAAAGGAGAGCCTTGTTAGCTAGGAAAACCTAGCAGTTTGAGGCTCATTTAGATCAGGAGTCCAAGCTGCACCAGATAAGACGAGGCTGAAAATCAAGCTAAAAATCAAGCTCCACCAAGTTTTTCACTCGACCTAATGCATGGTGCCATGTTTTAATTGTCAATGAAACGCTAGGTTAAACGAGGGACCACATCTCTGTCGTTCCGTAGGATATCTCTCGGCCCGGGCTATTTAAGGACTAGCTATCCTGGCCAAATTGGGAAAAAAGAAGTTCGGCCTTTTCGGAGTTGCCATCTTGATTGATTCGGTTTGGCCAAAATGAATGATATACCCCAAAATTTGGTCACACAATGAAATTCTGCTCTTCGAAAGTCCTGCACACTGCCTCACATTTGCTGCGATGATTGCTTAGGAGGATTCGTTTTCTACGTTTGTGTCTGAACCAATTCTTTAATTCATGATTTTGTGCGCCTTTCATCCCAGTTTGCTTTTCGTACTGTGTCAGCACTTATGCTGGAGCCAAGCTCTTTCTGCCTTTTGCAGACAACCGCTCTTTATCTTAACTGCAGGCAATTTCCATCAGTTCTGCCCCATGACTTTGAATGTTATGCGCCTCCATTAGGCCTTGCACCTACCCTAATAGAGTTTAGAAGAAAGAGAAGAAGAAGAACAGCATCCAATTGCATTCCAAAAATTGGAGAGGGTGGAGTGTCAATGTATCGAAATCGATCGCGGAGAAAATTTACGGTATATCAAGGGCTTTAAGTCGACTTTCAAGTATTCTTTCAATGCAAGCAAGGATCTTCTTGGACTGGACATCTGATCAGGGTCTCTCACTCAAGAGTATGACAAGAAGAATGTCAATGAATTAAAAATTACGTAGAATTTCTTGTCAAATGACTAGAAATTCATCGACGACATGACTTCATGTGGATCTGTCTATCATCAATGACTGCCTGGAACCTCTTAGGAATGGATCATCAATCGCAGGCACAGTTCTCATCCTGGTCTGATGATGGACATATCAGCCAGATGATGACTGACCACAAGTAGTCATGTCATCAATGGACTAGTCATTTGACATGAAGTTATACGTAGCTTACACGTGGCATAGTATTTTTGCAGTTACACCCTTTAGGCACCTGCCGGTGCCATCCTCCGCACAGGTGAATGAATGAATGGTGCTGTGGACAGGAAAAATAGAGTTTGGGGAGGTGTCAGCGCCCGATATGAATGTCTTGACATGCTGCAGTGCAGCATCAGAGCAATTTGTTCCCCCCTTTACCATAGCAGCTGATTTCAACTTCCTTAGAACTAACGAGAAAAAACCCTGGAGCAAAAGGTAACATAAATTTGCACCGCTACAAAAGGAGACTCGCAGGAAATGAAAGTTGCAGCTGATGATGATGATGACGAGATAAACAAAATCGACGCGGTACCAGTATCGTATCAGACACTCGAGTGGGCTTCTTCCCCGCGCCCTTTTTGCACATGCAGATTTGCTCGACGCTTCCTGGAGAATTCGGCAGCGCAGAAAGTCTTTATACTTCAAACAGTACACTGCACCCGAACGTGCGAAGGAGGCACATGGGTTGCAGCTGCCCGCGCGTGTGTACTTTAAAGAGTGAGCGTGATCAACCAGTGCTCCCCAAGATGTCGTGGGAGGGGGCTTTGGCCGTGTTCCCTAGTCAGTACTAATCGGGTGAAGCCACAGTCGCGTTCTCGGTCTTGAGGAAGCGGGGGGAGGACAGTGGAAATGCAACAGCCTCGGTATAATGATGGGAAAACTTGAGACCGAAAATGGGGAGAAGGCAACAACGTGCCTGACTTAGCAGTGTGGGTACGAAGTGAAAATGAACAGTTCTGGTGTGCCAAACCTCGGACTCCAGCTGGCTCCTAGTTACAACTTGTGAACTTATGCAGTCCACACTGCAAGGACTGCATGGCTTTGAAGGCGATCCAGAGGTTGTGTTCTCTGTCACTCACAATGTGCGTTGTCTTGCTAGGCAGAAACGGAAAAGTCACGGGCGTTATCTGGAGATGATAGCAATAGCTAGGCAAGAAATGCAATAACGAAGGCCGTGTAACTGTATGTGATGGAGTCAGGCCGAAACATATCTCGAATCATATTCAGGCCCGACTCGACTCCTACTTGACACTGCTAGGCTCCAACGAATTTGACTGTTCCTCAGTAACTCTAGAACCAACACCTGTGGCTGTCATATCGACAGTACTTTCACTGTGCTCTTTGATCAAGATACATCCGAGCTTGGCTTTTCCGCACAGCGCTCATGTCAGTCTTCTCGCCACTGCAGCGGCAAAGACAATCGCATTTTCGGTTTCCCCCGTTATCTTGGCACGCGCGTTCAAACTGCAAGCCTGGCTGGCTGGCATCCACGTACAATATAATGTCTCTTAACTGCGCTTGAGCGTGCTCGAATATGTCATTGGGAGGGTGGGACAAAACGGGTCTGCAGGCACTGACGCAATGAGATGAGATGGCTGCCTATTTACCAATGTCGCACTCTGCTCTGCATTGTGCCACGGCAGTGCAAAAGCATCATAGCCGGTCAACTGTCGTAGTCGTGGATTAGACACTAGGTAAGGTGCAGAAAGTTAGGACACAGGAGTGGGGAAGGGGGTATTAGAAGTTACTGCAGCATTGCTTATGTAGCAGCTCAAGTTTCATCTTCCCTTAGTGGGTTTTAAAGGCGAAAGTTCCTCGTGGATAAAAAAAAACGCAAAAAACTTCGCGTCTCTACTATCAGAAAGTTCAAAGTCAAATCTATCTTCTCTCTCCAAAACAAAAAAAAATAACTCGGTCTTGTCTCAGATACCAACTGATTCGCGCTGTCCAGATGAAATCGAGAAAATCGAGTTCTTGATTCGTCGTACTCACTGTGACAAGTGCGCACCTATCCAGTCAGACCCATTCATGGCACCACGAATGTGTGCAATAATATTTCGGATTAAATCATCGACATTAGATGGGCATTTGTGCCCAAGATTGAAGTAAGAAACGTCAACTCCAAAGGCCTCAGGGCTTCCAACTGCGTAAAATGTGTCTGCGTGGTTAAGGTTTCAAGCAACCTGCGTTTTTGTAGCAATTGCAGCGGTTTGGGCTGCACGCAGTTGTACAGCATTACCAGACTGTTGCGTGGGTACTTTGATTGAGCACTAGAAGAGCTAACTACCAGCGTTATTACTAAAACTTCTCGAACAGACGGTGAAAATCACGAGGTGTTACCACTCCGTTGGAGCCTGACTGTCCGTATACAGTACTGAACAGCAGTGCACTTCCTTTTTGTGCCTAGCTGACCATGATTGACAATCATTGGTCACTTCTCCTTACCTCAAAAGACGTGACAAGAGAAAGAAAACCTCCCTCTTTTTCCCTCTCAACTTTCGGGCAGTCTTGGGTAGGATGAGGCCTCCTTCTGTCACTTTTTTCTCCACAACTTGTTGCTGCTTCTTGTCCGCTCAAATTACATCCTCGACGCCGGACGAGTAAAAGTACCATAGAAATGGGGAGCTGCTAATGAGTGCTAATGTGATTGAGGCCTTACTGGCATGAAGAATGCAGAGCTCGACTGATGTGCTGTTCGGTAAATAATATACCCGTACACTGTACAAACAGCTGCAATCTTGGACTGCTTTCCTTTATCGATGAACTCTCTCCATTTTAAACGTGCACCGAGTCGATAATACTATACTCGTACAGGAAAAAGTCAGACTTCACTTTCTTGAAGGGCTTCTGCATACACATGTGCATGTAATAACGAGCGATATTGAGGTGTACTACATGGCTCATAAGGCGAGAACCATTGGATGGACTTGAATAATTCGTTGTGACGCTGACGGCTCCCGCTGTACTTCACAAGTGTATTGCAACATTGGCGATAGCAACTCGTATGTCTACCTGCTTACTACGTATATGACTGGTTACTGGCAACCGCAACTGGTTACTGGCAGCCGGCACAAGTCAAGGTGCAGTCAGAGTCGTCATACTGAGTTTCTTTCGTTTTGAGATACAAATTCTCAAGCACTGGGCAAAATACCGCTGCAAAAATATATTGGTGATAACAACGAATGCACACGTACTGCCAAGAAATACACCGCGGGGATGTAACGCATGTATTGTAGCAAAAAATTGCAGGCGTAACTGGTAATGCTGACCAAACGTGACGTGAACGAAGGGTTAGGGCAGGGCAGGTTTGTTAGGCTAGTAAGGTTAGCTAAGACAATTTAGGTTGGGTTTGTTCAGTTGGCTAGGGCAGGTTAGTGGCACTAGGTTCGTCTGGTTAGGTCAGCAACTTATTTCAGAGTACGTAAAAAAATCACACCAAGGTCTGCTAGTCTCCTGCTACATGGAGAAAAATTCTCTAACTTGGTAGGAAGACATTTCAGGTAAGTGTCGTATAACATAAATTTCTATTTAACTTTGAATTTAAGGAGACCTTATGAAACCAAGCATTTTTAATTAGGTGCCTCCAATCGGTCGATCACAAACTATACGAAAGCGGGTGAAAAATTGCTTTCATCTAATTGTCTTTAGAGTTCGATAAGACTCAGTTAGGTTATGCATGCCTTTAAGTACAGGAAGCACACATTTAGGTTTTACAATATACCTGAGGGGTTCTTCCTTTCGATGAACTGCACATTTCTGAATTAGTGCATAACTTTTACAATTGGTTTTTCTTCCTCTCCTGCGCTTTGCCTCCCGTATGTCTCGGGACCTCACGTGGTACGACCAGTACGGATTTTCACTGCTAAAGTAGCTGAAATCAGGCACATTAAACGTATTTCGGGTCTTCAGCTCAGCTCGAATTTGAGCAGACTCAAAACGTCAACTCGACTAATGTCCTTACGGATTAGAATTCACGAAAGTGACCAGGACAAACGCTCTATCTCGAGCTAGGTACACTTTCGTAGAACTAGGTCACGTGCCACTGGACTCGAGTTGAGTGTGTAGAGTGAGCGCGCCTT
>JAAUXU010159209.1_pt1 | contig 33684 bp, 32 predicted proteins | sample 7278151 | NCBI WGS metagenome assembly JAAUXU01 (sample SAMN14350113, study PRJNA611818) | marine sediment metagenome | isolation source: surface marine sediment (1.8m) | place: French Polynesia: Moorea | collected 2018-08 | reverse complement strand
GTCGTCTTCGTCGTCGCCGTCGTAATCCTCGCCCCCCTCCTTTTTTTAGTACTGTGGCAAGAAGAAGAAGAAGAAGAAGAAGAAGAAGAAGAAGAAGAAGAAGAAGAAGAAGAAGAAGAAGAAGACGAAGAAGAAGAAGAAGAAGAAAGGAAGCAGGGGGAGGGTAGGGATCAGATTCCCCATCCTTCTCCCCCCTCCCTTCAAAGAAGGCCATGCACAAATTGAGTGTGCATACTGTGTCCTATCAAAGGGAAACTGCGCAGTGAAAAAACTCACTACTTACCACACACGTACATACACGTTAACACACTTACAGACGTAATACAAGTACTCATACATACTAGTGCGTGTGAGTTTACTTGAGTGTTTCTACGTGAGCCGAGAGAAAGCTGTTAAAACAAAGCAAAAAATGAGGACACAAGAAAAGGCAAAAAGTGTCATTATCAACACTTGAAAAAAAATGATGAATAAGAAGAAGACATTACTACTTTTGTTACATAGTTCTTAGGTTATGTTACATACTTGCTGCTTTTGATGAGGACTTTTGTGATACACTTTCTACAGAAAGTCTGCAGAATGAGACTCTTTCTGTCCGCCGCCAACTCCTGACACCCTTCACTCAAGACAGGATCTCAGGTGCGTGAGGAGATGACAAGAGGAAGCGAGAGAGAACGACGGCGTCGCCGACGACGCCTTGGCCGTCGATGTCAACGTTAAGTCGGTCTACGCAGCACCAGCCATCGTCACCTCTTATTCACAAAAGTTGCCTCAAACCGACCTCGTCGAGGCTGAAGAAGAGAGAGAGGCCGCTACCAACGACCTCGAAAACGTGGTAGCGACAACGCTTTTCCAGATCTCGCTAACTTGTCTGAAGAAGGAAAGAACGAAAGAAAGCAAAAAAGTAGCAAATATGTGGTGGAATTGGAGAATTCGCACTGGTGGAGGAGGCGGGCTCGTCAGACTGGCACTAGCTGTTCTATTCGTCCTATTCTCATCCTTGCAGGTCGGACCAGGTAAGATCTTCTTCTGCTTCATCTTCTTCCTCATGATCTTCTTCAAAGAGGTCATCATGGGGGGAGGGGGGACAGAATATTATAAAAGTGCAGCAAGAAAAGAAAGTCTCGGTGAGACTTCTTTGCCTGAGAGGCTTTTTTTATTCGATTCTCGTATATGAAATGATTTACAGACGTTAAAATGGACTTTTGGGCTACGACGCCTGCAGGGCTTAAGCTTTTTTGCCCAAAGCGAGAAGAGAAATACACACAAAAAAAACCATTCTGGGCCGAAGAAAAAGACAGAGTCTCTGGTCACTTGGGCCCAGTACAACTACTTTAGCACAATATTCAGTGGCGCCTGACACACAAGACACTTGCCCCGGAGGTTTAATCAGGGTCACAATTGTCTGTGTGTCCGTGCATGCGTAGAGAGGAATACTCATACCACTGAGTAGAAAGGACTGCCGAAGTCCACGCAGTGGCAGAGAAGTAACCGGAGGCTCGGAACGAGCGACGTCTCTGAGTCACACTGCACGTGCATGGTTTACAGGGTGTCCCAAGTGCTGAGAGAAGAGAGGAAGACTTTTCTTGACTTAACATGATATTGAGGTCTCATACAGGGTGACTGTTTAAGTCCCCGCAGCAGCGGGGGAAAAAAACGGAACTTCAAAATGAGCAATATCTTTACGTCATCCTGTGCATCTTTTCTCCTTTGTTAGTTCGCAGAAGCTCGTCCTTTTTTACCATTTCTGTAAAATACGTCTACTATTTGTATATTGTATCTAGAGAAAAGAGTATGGTCTAGTAGCGCGTATTCATTTGCAGGCTGTACACACACACACACACACAGTCAAGCTGATTTACAGCACGTGCAACTCTCCACTTGCACATCTTTTCATGAAGGGAAATGGATCGTTTTCATCTCCGTGGTCGTCGTGCCAATCTGACAGGACGACGGCTTCTCCGGGGGCCTTAGGTGTGTGCACAATATAACTACAGAGAGAGAGAGAGAGAGCGGGAAAAAAGTGTCACTTCGGCTAGAAAATGTGCAATTTCATATGCAATTTTTGGCAGAATGAATGAAGATTATGGCACTTTTGGAAAATGGCTTGGTCTTGGCCGGAAGACAGTGATTTTGTTTTTGGCACAGTGCGTGAATACCATTGTACTTTTCAAAGAAATGTTTTGTTGGTTTTTGGCCTAAGAACAATGATTTCTCATGTTTTCTATCCCAATTTGGCACAAAAATATGAGAATTATGACGATTTCGCAAAAGTGTGGGATTTCGGCATAACGTTGGATTTTGGCGTAACAACCCTGGATCATAATACATGAAAGCATATTTTCCCTCTCTAAATATTACAACACGCACCCGTTATCTTTCTCAAGAATTCGATCAAGCCAAACTCAATCATAGTGAAGTAGTTGTAAAGTGTGCTGCAGTAGACGCCGCTTACGGGGACCCCGGATATAGTGTGACAGATTTTGCTAGGGCATTTTTATCATACCATATAGTTTGTACTGTAGATTCTGCTTATGGTGACGCCCCCGGGCAGGGGCAGGGCCGAAACTGTCGCTACAGTTCAGCCCTCTTACAGTGAAAGATTCTGCCAGGACAAGTTCACACCTCATAAGCACTGCAGTGGACCCCGCATGTACAGAATGGCTCAGGTTGATATGTAAATGAGAGCGCTGACGATTTCGGGCCTCCCACATTGAGGTGTGACTTTCGGAGTGATTCATGTTGGGCTTCAGCCGCACGACATGATTCAAATCAATACAGTGCGAGGCGTAAAAAGTTTCCGTGGGGTAAAATGGACTCCCCACGCCTTTTGAGGTGGGATCTTCACGTGGAATCGGTGACCCAGACAGTGCTTGACTCTAGCATCAAACAATGGGCAGTCACCAAGTGGCTCAAGATGTTGGGTCTTGTCACGCACTGTCTGGGTCACCGATTCCAAGTGAAGATCCCACCTCAAAGCAGTGTAGTCGCTAGCGGGATTGACCAACCTATAGAGCTGTTGTAATTGGAGCAACTCAAAAAGTGTCCCTCCTCCCCTGTACAAGTCCAGAATTTCATTCATGACTAAAATTACGCTTTTCAGCGAGGTTGACAGGGTCAACGAAGAGTAAAAATTGATCAGCTATGAGCAGGTACTGAGGCAGCTGCTGACCCAGTGGAACCGGTCGGGGTTCTAAGCCTCGTCCGTTTCGTGGCTGGCTGGAGAGTGTCCTCGCAAACTGCGGAGGCCGCAAAGAGGCCCGAAATCCATATCTTGAAGGCCTGCAAATCACATTGACACCCATTTCTTATGTTTGGTTAAATGTGCAAGTAAATCATTGTCGAAATGCATTCGTGCGTCAGCATTTGCATGTCAAGCTGAGCCATTCTGCACATGCGGAGTCAGCTCCAGTAACTACGAGCTGTGAACTCGTCCTTGTCACTGTCAGCGGGGTGAACTGTGCAGGGATTGGGCTGCAGCTTTTCTTTCTACCGTGCTACTTAAGTCACTACAGCTGACTCCGCATATTTGTGGTGAGCTTTGGCTCCGCCTTCGGGGTCACTGCTTGACTTTTCTCTGCATACATGTGCGGTAAAAGTAGCAGTCCTTTATTATTCTTTTGGTGAGTGTTTGCATGCAGATCTTCTCTCCCTCCATTTTTTCAGATTCTAAACGACAGTAATTTTTCTTTCCATTCGACAAAGAGAGTTTTCTCTTGGAGGATTCTTGTCTTCCCCCTCAAAATAGTGCTGTCAGCGATTTGGGTCGGTGGGGGGAATCGAAATAAAGGAGATGGCAGCATCAGACAGCTCCTTTTTCTCTTCTTCTCTGTGCGCAAGTCCCATTTCCAAACGACCTGAGAGACATCGTACGTACGTTAATCGTGGAGGGGGGGGGGGGGGTTGGCTTTCGGCTGCATGTCTGGGGCCTGCCAGGCCTTTGCTGCAATTCGGGCCTCTTCCTTGCAGGTGTTGCTAACGCGCAGTTATTCTCACGTTAAACATAGTACGAGGGGCAAGAAGAAGACACAGAAAATGCGTAAATATTTGGCTTAACTCCTAATGTAGGCTCATGAGCTTGCTCTGACGACAACTAATGACTTGTTTACACTGTAGCTAATGTGGTGCTGTGAAAAATGCACGGGAGGGGGGGAGGGTGAACCTCACACACTCTTTCGGTTACATCTGGCATGTTTTTTATCGGTCATTTGGCTTAACAAAATCGGAATCCCAAGTACGACAGCAAATAAACATTTCTGGAGCATGTGAGCAAGACTCACACCTGTCTGGGTCGTACGTAGGAAGTAACAACACCAGAGAAGTTTTATTGGGCGAGAAAGTAGGTGCGCCTATGCTATACGTGAAGCAATACGTACGTACACGTGCAGGGATGATCTTATCTAGTGGGATACGTCTATTGCGTCTTTCAGGCCTCAATGGAGGTCACGTCGAGGCCTAAATGGAGGCAATGCAGAAGTGTAAATGGAGGTCACGTCGAGGCCGGGATGGAGCTTACATAGAGGCCTAAATGGAGGCCGCGTAGAACTCCAAATGAACGTTCCGCATAGGCCGTTATGGAAGCCACGTAGAGGCCCAAATGGAGATGACGTACTGTAGAGGTCTAAAGGGAGGCCGCATTGAAGCATAGATGGAGGCCACTCCCAGGCCGAAATTGAGGCCACACCAAGGCCGACGGTGGAAACCACGTGGAGGCCTACATTGGATATTTTTTTATATAAATAATTCATTGCAATGTTGACATTTTCTCCACAAGATCACTTTATACGTTTTATCACGGAGAGAGAATGCCATTCATATGCTCTGCGTCTCGCTCGTGATCGGTCGAGATGGGCCTGAAACTGTCCTGAATGTGTGCAGTAAAAATAGCCAAAATATGAATAAAAGTTGGTGGGGAGAATCAACCTAAGCAGAACTGCATATTTCATTGCAACAGCACCGAGACGGAGAGTGTTGAACTTTTGCAGAGACATCTCAGAATATTTACAATACAATGAGTTCTTTCCAAACAGAGCCAAAATTCGGGGATGATTTATGCAGAAATGTGGAAAATTAGAAGCAAACATCCCAAAAGTTTTACGCCATAACAGGGGTCTCTCATGCCTTAACTTTGATGTAACCTTCCCAAACTGTTGGTGCAGTAGGTGGAGGTGAGCAAAATTCGCAGTAAATACCCATTAAATGTGTGTAATTACAGTTACGTGGCACTAAATACGTGTTATGTTCATTCATTTCTACCGGGTCTGTAATGCACCAAGTTGCAGTCCATACGGCCATCCTTACTTAATTAGAACGGGGTTGGTGACCAGACGAAAAAGTTAGACATTTGCACAATAGGGTCAAATTTGTGTTCTGCATAATGCATCTATGATGATCAGATTAGTACCAGGTACTGATCGGAGACGATGGAGACCTAAATAGAGGCTTTGCCGATTCGGAAATGAGTAAAATGCATGTTTTTGGTCGTAGTCACCCGGGACATTGCGGATTTTAGCTATTTCAAAAATCGCACTTAAACTTATCTCTTTTATTTCACCAACTCTAAGTCCCCAAAAGTCTTGTTGTAGCGCCGAGACAACTTAAGTCAATCAGATGTGGCATCTATCCGAGTCAACTCGAGTCAAACTTCCTTGCCACAGATGTGAGATGAGTTGGAGTCGTGATCAGAGAATCTGTGGTTCAGGCAGACAATTTTTGGTGAGTCAGCGCAACACTTGTATCTGGTAGAGCCAAAGAAAAAATAAACTTTTATGTTGTCACAGACTCCTCATCTTACCACGCCAGAGTCAGGGGATGTTATTCAGTGCAGTTGCAGCTGTCTGTGACCTTTTTTTCTGTGTTTTGCTGCTTAGTGCTGACCAAGTTGGTTCCTGTGGCGCGAAATCTCTGCCAAACACAATGTTGTGATCAACTTAACCATGGACAACATGCAGACCATCTGCCTCGGCTGCCTCTCGGCTGCCAGGGCCTTCTAGTCAGCCTTGGAAGACCATCCTTCCCCAGGCAAATGAGCTACATACGACGGTGTTTGCCCGGCTCGCGTCAGTCAGCTGTCGATAGCAGACCCAGGTCTGTTGACCCCTGTGGTAACTTCTCTATGAGTTCTCTAGGAGTATAACAGCTGATCACTTTATACTGTCTATGGCGCCTATTGCGCGCCACCAAGATATGTTTTCAAAAAAAAAAATGTGCTGTATTCATTCATGACTTTCGGCTTTCAGCCAAGATCACGCATTTTTGCCCAAATCTGAATAATTTTCACACACTTTTGCCAGAAATTGCGCCAAACATGGTACACTTCGAAACAACATACAGGGCGAACGGACATACGAACGTCCGATTCTCCATTTTCAGCCGCCCTGTAGCGACTGCCATTTTCAGCCGCCATTCAAGCCAGGGAGTCGGAAACAACTTTGAAAAGGAGCTTCTGTTGTGTATTCGACAGCTGATAATTTAGACGTGTCGTCAAAAAGTTTGCCTGAGTCCTGTGTTCCGGCAGGTTGAGCAGCCACAACAGCCTGTTCGACGTGAGTCACCCTGCACTTCCCCGCTCCCTCTCACGACGTGTGCCACCCGCCCGTCCCCAGTCCAACACCACCGCCGTCCGCGGGCACGTGCAGATCGAGACACAGTCAGTTGTCACTCTGAAAGAGAAGATGCTGGAAGATACAAGAGGAAAACTCTGGCAGATTACTTTTTCCTCCTTTCCATTATGTGATTCCCCATTGTGAAAGCAAACGCGTCGCTCAAGTTTTCGCCCTAATCTTCCCGAAATCTTGTTCTCGGAATGGCACCTCGATCGTCAGAGGACGGCCCGTTTTTCCGGATCGTCGGAAAAACCTTTTCTTATTGAATGGGAGAGAAGGAGGCAGAGACGGAGGGAGAAAGACAAGGGGGCCATAAAGACTTTCTCCTTTTTAAAAAAAGAAGGGAGGCTCTTTCCTTGTTTACAATGAGCCAATAAAGCAGTTTCTCCTTCCTTCCGTCCGTCCGTCTCCTTTCTCTTACCCTCCATTTTGCTGTTGGGCTCCACTTTATTATGAGCTACAGCTGGTTTAAGGTGCGTTGGCTCATACAAAAGTCAGCCCGGTTATTTGTTCGTTTTAGTGAGGTTCTTGAGGTGTTATTGAAGGGTTGGATGCATGATTGGGATTCACTTCTGGAGAGATTCTTTCCCTTCCTCTTGGTGAAACACGCAAGACAACAATTTTACTCTGTGCCTTTTTGACTTAAGGTCTGCCTAATGTGGTCCCTGTCAATGGACCCAACTAGGCAGTTGAAGTCAGGGGAGGTTGACCAGGTGGGAGCTTGCACATTGCCTCCGTCTTCTCTCTTACCAATGCTTGGGACTGACACAAGTTGTTCTCACTTGCAGAAAGGACATTCTTGTGTTTGTGTGGTGCATAGTCGGTATAAGAGACAGTGTAGGGAGCAGTGAGGCTATGCACCATCCTTCCTCACGGGGTTCTGGTTGGTTTCATGGCCCAAACTCCGATTAGTCTAGGGGTGTTTAGCCAGAACTTTGTTTGTCGACATTTTTTTACCCCTTCCACCACTGGTCCCATTTATCAAGGTATATCTCTTGGATGGTCCTTTTACAAACTGCGAGCGACATTGGAGTTGTCATAGTCAGTTTGGTATTCGTGCTTTCCACTTTATCATGCTTTGCAGCTGGTTTAAGGTCAAGGTGCAAAAGTCAGCCTGGGTATTCATGCTCTCCATTTTTCATGTTCTGATGCAGCTTTAAGGTACACGTTGGATGCGGGCCAAAAAGTGTGTCCACATATCTATTGACTTTTACTCATTCTTGCAGTAATACTTTGAAGGGGCCATTGTGTATGGCACGTTTTGCAAAGACCAAATCTTTGTTTACATATTCATGGACTTTCACTGAAGTACTCCTAAAAAACGCATATGCATCTTGATGAGCGACTCAAAAGACCGTGGCTTTTTTGGTGAAAACTTGAAAAAGGGCGTTTCAAAAGCCTTTTGTGTCCCTTTTGGTGCCAAAATTTGATTGCGCAAAACAAAGAAATTGAGAGATATGGAAGGAAGTGCACGTGGTTTGTTTAGACAAGTGGTACAAAAATTGCCAAATATGATGCAGTATTCGTCACCTAAAATTTCTGAAACTATTCATCTAAATTTTCCTGCGCCTCCTAATGAGCCTCTCCCTCTGGTATTTAGGCCTTATTTAGGCCCATTATGCTCTTTTTGCGTCGTTCCATTTGTCATGCGTAATTGGCCAGACAAGTGCTTGAACAGGCTCATCTGGTGTCTGGTAACTGCACTGATAGCGCACGTTAGTCGTCACTTGAGGTAAAAGTCGCTCTGTCTGATATATCTCAGCCATTTCAGGGAGAGAAGAACTGGTATGATTACGTCCTTCATTATTTCCATTTCATCCTGAAAAGAAGAAAAAAAAAAGAAAACAGCATCTGAGAGGGAAAGGAAATAGTTTCCCCTTCTCCCTTTCTCCTCGCCTTCTGCATTGTGGAACTTTAGTGAATCACCTCAAAATGTGTCAAAATACATGTAAGTTGTAATATTATGTTTTTCAAAAAAATGTCTGAATGTGGCTTTCTTGAGAGAATATCAACGATTCGTAGGCGAGTGGATGGAAATCAAAAGAAATATGCAACTGCGTTGTGAAGAACTTTGGGTAAATTTTGGAAATATTTGGTAGGAACAAGAAACTATGAAAAAACTTGGTTGTGCCCCCTGCCTTTTAGGCAGAGGCGGCAACATCAAAGAGGGGCTGGACTGCGAATGAGAAAGGTGTCACAGCGAGGCCGTGCGGTAAAACTTCAGCAGAATTTGGTGGTTTTTTCGTCAAATTGAGTGGTTTTCTCATCAAATTGAGTGGTTTTCTCATCAAATTGGGTGATTTCATCGTCAAATCTGGTGATCTCATCATCGAATGTGATGATTTTTATCATCAAGAATTTTGTGGTCCGGCTGTGGTCACGGCCGTGTCAGAAAGCTCACTTGTCTGAAGAGCAACATGACCAAGAAAAAGCAATTTTGATCCCCGGAAACGAGACCAAAAAGTTGGCAACAAAATGCAGCAATTGATGAAAGATCAAGAAATGTTCCAGCGGCACCAAAAATTGGGATCTTTCTCAAAAAAAAAAATTAAACATGTTTCTTGATTAAAAGCACAAAAGCCTGTTTTTCTCCCCACATTGATTTCACGATGCAGTAGAAGAATCGTCTTTTGGGGCACAATTTTCGCTTCTGCATCGCGAAAAAAGGTCGCGAAGGCCAAGATGCTGCTAGTACAATCAGTACAGGAAGGAAAATGGGTTGGTTTTTTTTAGTGAACGTGATGTTTTCTTCTTAAAATGGCCTTTTTTCCTACGTATTTTTGCGCAGCCCCAGCTTTGATCTTTTTGGGAAACCAGGTGAAACTTCTTGCAACATGAATAAAAACGAGTTGCAGGCAGGGTTGCCACGTGACCCCGTTTGCGAGCCAGATTGGGCTGACCTTAGTTGACATCATCATCCTTGGAAGTTTTGTCATCGATTTTCTTCCTGGCCTGATGTCAAGCTCAACTTTTACTGCATCAGCTGCAAATTTGGCTGTCTGCTCACTGTTCAACCTTTTGGTGCGAGTAGTTTGGCTTTTCATGATAACAAAGCTCTGGCAAGCCTAGTTAAAGCGCGAAAAAAAACGCGCCGAGAATGAAAAAACGACTTCCAGCATGAAATTCGTTGGTGTTTTTGTTTTTACACGCTGGCCGGCTTGAAGTTAACGGCCATTTTAGGAAGAAAAGTTGCAAAAACAACATTAAAAAGAATCAAGCTCCAACTTCTGTTCACTCTAAAAGTTCCCAGTTCCACAGACCACGCAGCCCACACTAAGAGCAGCGCACGTGATTCTCTGTACACACTCGAACACAGTCTTTATGCTGTTGCTTTGGAAGACTCCCCTGAAAGTCTCTGTCTACCCAATCTTTCCGTTCGTCACTCGGGCCCAATTTGGCAGTGCGAAAAGCATTGCAAAATGAGGCCTTCCTTTCTACCGCGTCGGTCCTCTCCTTGTGCTCCGTGACCTTTTTGCGGTGGCCTTTGGTACCTGTGCTGGTTGCTGCTGCTTCTCCCACTTAGTGACTTCACGGCAGAGTCTGCATTTGCGTCACCACCTGCAGTGTCTGTGACCAAAACTTAACCTGACGTGACCAAGGTGCTGCTGCTTTGGCACTGCACAGTCGAGTCTAGACTTAACGGCGTCTGTCAGCAAAGCAGGCGCTGCTGCCACTGATACACAGCACTGTTAGAGTCTCCGTCAGACAGTGTCTTTCAGTCTTTTTGCACTGAGGTAGAGTGAGCAAACTCGTCATCGCTTCTTGCACTTGCAGTTCAGCCCCGGCTTTGTCAAATCGAGACTTCACTGTCGAGTTCACTCGCCAGCACTGTAAGGTCTCGATTGAACAGCATCTTTGGTGGAACGTGGAGGAGAACTTCACTACTAAAGGGGAGTAGCAAAGTTATTGCTGGACTTTACAGTGATCTCGTTAAATGCAGACTTGACTGTCCAGTGCTCAGCAGTACGTAGAGCCGCCATTTACTCATAAGTGGGTATGACAGGTTAAGGTTTTTCGATGTTGCCGCAGTGCTCCCAAGAGCATTGGGGAAGAAGCGGCAGGGGAGCACTGTACAATAGTAAACTTTCATATATTTATATAGACAGGAACACAGCACAGGGTGTACGTGAAATAGCGTGCCATTTTTTCCTCGAGTATGTGTGTGTGGTTTGTCGTTTTGCAACATAGGGAGGGATATATCTGGCTTTCATTATATTCCCCTGCTTTTACCGCATTGACCGTTTCTTGAGACATGCCCGAACGCCAGAGTTAAAAACATAAGTTCATTTTGACCCTCTGTGTCTTCAAATTCATGTACATATGAGATAGACCACAAAATTAGTGCTCATGTACCGTAGCATTTGTGATGTCGATAAGTCGAAATTTACAGTCCCGGACACTGCCCAGGGAGTGGGCAACTTCATCCCTTTTTTATTCTTTTTATCTAATAGAGTGCGGATACAAGCCTTAGGGCTAAATTTCACTATATCTGCACTCGTTGTCGAGAAAAATGTGCATGCAGTCTGCGCCAAAAAATCGCGTTAGCGAATTGCCTGTATAATGTAGTTTTGCTCATGTGCTCCAAGTTTGAATCTGGATAGAAATGGTATACGACAAAATGATGCCACTGAAAAGCCCATCAAATTATTTCATTGATCACCGTCATGACATCGCACATCATTTTCAGGGTTGCCAAAAAGCTAAGAAAAGCAAACCCTCTATCATGTCGGGGACTGTTATTTTAAATATCTCCACACACCTGACTGCCGTTGGGCCACCACCCCACCCCACCCCCCACCCCCCAACTCACAACCCCCCGTGCCGTCTATAGCCCCCTCGGGTCCGCCAAATTGCCCTCTTGGGTGGGATGCACAGCATGTTGCGCTCATATGAGCTCTCGCAATAAAGAGTTGGTACAGTGGAATCCGTATTCAGTGACATAGTGACAGCCTTCGGTAGGACATTTCTCAGTGTGTGCAGTATACGTTCGGTTTTCGCAAAGGGTCGGGATGATCTTGCAAAAGTCGAGAGCTTTGCAAACATTGAAAGTCGCAAAGGCAAAATCTTGCTATAATCTTGGCACTGACTGAAGTCGCAACAATCGAATATCTACTGTACTTGCTGCAGTAGCCTTGGGCAGAAGTGACATTTTGGGCTTTGTCACTCCTACAGGCGGAGTCAACTGTACTTCAATGATGAACTACAGGGTGGCCCTGCAGTGGTGGACAGATTTTGCCACCGCACTGTAGCAGTGCAGTGGAAGTTGCAAAGTCGCCATCAGGAATGACTTCGAACTTGAAAATTGAAACAAAAGAAAGGACACAGATGGCAAAAACAATCGTGACACTGACCAAAGAACACGTTTAACTAGGTAAATTTCCAAACTTTGACTTAGCCCTGAATCCCTGGAATATATTGTTTGAGAATAAGTTGAATTTTAAAGCAACCCGTGATTCACTTGTCAAAACAGCAAGTTGTGTTGGAGCACAGCTAAAAGAGAGACCATAATTTATCCCCATGTTCTGCAGGCCCAAGATGACTCTTGTGTACCAGAAGATTACTGTCTGCAACGTCATCAGCAGAGTGAAATTGCAAAAGAAAGGTCTGTGCTTGCCCACATTTATGTTCTCGAGGTAGTTAAACTTGATGTAAATATGTGTGGATCAACCCTATAGATCTGCCAACAACTTAACAGCATCTGATTTTTGCCCCGTTTGGACTTTCCCAAGTCGAGTGCTTTTACTACAAAGAAAAAATGGTTTCTCTACTCTAAAGCACAGAGTTGCTACTAAGCTCCAGGGAGAGCAAAATATTCCAAGTGTAGCACACCGAACTGAGTGAGACCTGATGGAAGTTGCATGGCGACTTAGCTGGAGGCGGAACGAGCTTTTGGCCCTGCTCGAAAAAGCTCGCTAGTCTGTATAGATTTGGGCAGTTCGAGGAGGTCCATGGCTCTATGATGGAGAAACCCGACAAAACACCCGGACTCGGCTCGAACAGATTCCTTTTTCCATAAGCATCCTCCATAAGAGAGGGCAACCCTAGTAGGCTCGGGCCAAAGAAAGCTGAGGGCCCAGGTTGGGTCGTCGGCCTGCCCGATCCCGCAGCGGCCGCCGGCCCAGGAGCTGCCCCTGGCCAAGCAGGTTTAGTTTTTTCTGCATGAGAGAACATGTAATGAGTGTGCTCCTTAGGAAAACTTTCCACGTATAACACACGTGTTGTGAATTTCACTAATTTTTAGTTCCTTTTTCTTACTAGGCAGTTTGAGGCTTGCTTGAAATTTGGCTTGGCTCACTCACTGGCCCAAAGCTTGACCCAGCTTGAGGCTCGAAGGGTCAAAGCGGAATCTAGATCAGGTTTAAAAGCCCCAACATAACTTGGGCAGAAAGTTTAAGCAGCTCGATCCACCTCTAGCAACACAGAATAACATTTATTCTCTCCCAAATACGTGACAATGAATGTTTTCAACAGTCGCACGGATGAAGCTTTGCCAGCACTGAAGAAGCTGGACAACCAGGTCGTGACGTGCACAGTACAAGTCAATAGAGGATGTGAGCCTCGACGCTGGGAACAGGCGTGTCAGAAAAAGCCTTCGAAACAATTGTCTTGTGTTGAGCTAAGAAACATATAAATTCAATGCCCTGCAACTAGGAGGCAACCCTGTCTACACTTACTCCGCATATGGTGACGGCTTTGGCTCTGCCCCAGGGAGTCGTGATAGGCAGAGTCCACTGTGCCCACAGCTATGACGGTTCCCAGGTGTTTCAAAACGACGGGAGAAATTTCATCATGCACTACTGAAGTCTCACGCAATAAAAAGACGAGGCTTATGTTGAATTTCCATCCCAACTTTGTCAAGTACAAGAAGGAAACATAAACATTGTAGCAAGCCAGAGCTCATGATGAAACGAAAATTTAGAAAATGCACCATTTTTGAGCATGACACCATCATAGGGGTCATCTCCTGCTAGGAAACGTTCCTTTTTGTCAAGTAGGTCAGAAAATGAATATTCTAATATTTTCCCTAAAAAGCTAACCATTTAGGCCTCCTTCAGCCCTAATGATGACCTGTAAAGGCTATTTACATACACGTCATCTGTGTTTTGCTGGAGGTTATCATTTATCTAGTGAAACACTCAATTTCACGTCAAGATTGTCAAAACATAGTCATGTTCTCCTTTAAAAACTTAAGTTAGGCCTCATAAGACGGCCTCCATAAGATACCTAGGATCTACACTGCCTATGCAGGCTCTACATACAGTCTACCTGGTGGATAGATGAACTGAAATAGGAGGTGCTCTCATCTTGTAAAACGTTTAAATTTTCACGGTAGAGCATCAAGACAAAAACGACCGCGAAAAAAAAAAAAGAAGAAGAAAAGTAAATTTCGACCTCGACGTAGCCTCAATGATGGCCTCGACGCTTCCTCACATGATCTTATCTGCTGAACTTTTGCCCCAACTCTGCCAAGTAGCCATGGAAAGATCAACATTGTTATACTTTAAAAAAAAAAAATCAACAGTTTCAACCCTAATGCGGTCGCAATGGCAGCCTCAACGGCAGCCTCCTCCACAGTCTTTGGCTGGTCCTCACCAGGTAGAGTCTAAGAAAAACAATGTTTTTTTTTTCTTTGTAAGGTGACGACGTAAGCCTAACTGTATATATTTACCCACATGGAAAAAAGTACGCAAAAGTTGTGCAAAAGTTTGCTTGTGCGCAGGCTTCTTAATGAGATCCTGGTGCTTCCTGCCCACAAAGATATCGGCTTATCGGGCCAAGGCAAGAAGAGGATACGCTGCTCTACGCGGTTCAGGATCCCTCAGTTTGCTCTGGGGACCTTCTACATATACGTATATACATACCATGGACTGAGAGAGCCCGGAATTTCAGGCGAAACCATGAAAAAAAAATGAATCAGCGAGCCTAAATAACCCCTGTTGGCAGGCCGAAAATTTGAAAATACGATTTGACAAAATCAAGGAACTTTGAAGGGATTTCGAGAATACATGTGAATGATCTTGCTGTGAAAGGAAAAATGGGAAGAAAAAAAAGGCTCTTTTCGTCACCTAAATTGCTTCAGATTCTTCATCTTCCATTTCTGGGTCGCTGCTTATATATACACACACAAACACATGTATATAGACACATGATATGCAGCATGCACGTAGTGCATACTGGCCCACACATGTGGGCACAGAAACTCCAACAAAAGAATGTGCTGCTCTGGATGCGCACTGGACACATACGGTGTGTGCCCTACCATCAATCTTGTCCTCATGATTCAAGAATCATCTGAATTCTCTTATTTTGATTTCATGACTTTAAGATAATTTTCAAAAGAGGAGAAAATTTTGCCTCATACGGTACACGGTTTGTCCGCACTGGAGTTTTCTTCGAGATGCTAATAAGTAAAGACTCATCCAAGGTAAGGTATACCAATGATACTGGACAGAAATTGTGTGAGGCGCAAGAAAGATGCATTGAAAATGAGACTAGATCAAAAAGATTGCTGTTTGGTGGGCCCAAAACGTGATTTTAGGTCGTTATTTTTTGTTCAAAATAGGGAAAAGTTGCATTAATGCTGTAGCAACATCAGCATGAGTGAAGAAAGAATGCACCAAAAGAGAGAGTTAAGAACAATATGCTATTTGGGGCTGAAAGCTTCCTTTTAAGTCATTCTTCCATGCATTTTTTTAGCGAAATGAGCAAAAATTGTTTCATCTTGGCTCCTTCCTATGGTGTGTGGAGAAAAATGGCACAAAAAATAAGACTACTGAATTACATTCTGTTTGTTGCAAAAACATCGCTTTCAAGTCACCCTTCCAATACAATATTTTGGCAAAATGAGCAAAAAATTCATTAACTCTAAAAAATCGTCAAAACAAGCAATGCACTAAAGCAAGACCAAAGAACAAGCTATTTGTCTGTATGCACGTACGTCTGTCTGGGAGTGAGTGAGGCTGTCACAAGGTTGGCGCCCCCGCCTCCGGACTGATCGTCCCCGGACTTGGTCAGCAGTCACTACTTTGCATGCGCAGTGAAATTAATGCGCATAAAGTGAGGCCATTTCAAGGCCAAGACCGGGGTCAAAAGTTGCGTTTTATCCATAACTCATCGTTTGCTATGTTGAGGGCAGGAGATAGAGGAGGGGGAACCCCTTGATCAATCAAAACAGATCGGATGGGTGTCCTGAGCTCATAGCCAGGCTATGTTCGGACCGACCCGGGCAAACCCGGCCACCCAAACCTGGCTGAGGCCAGGCCCGCTGCCATGTCAGAGTAGTTCTGACCGGCTGCGAGGGTCCAGATTGAGCAAGAGCGCAGAGGAACCCCGACAGCAGCTGTCGACCTGTGGCCAGGTGAGCCCAGCAGAACAAAAAGAGATGGGAGTGAACACAACTTTTGGGGCTTTTTGGCTGGCTTTCTGGCCACCTCATAAGGTCACCAGCTCCTGTGGAGAGCACGGTGGACAATGCGGCGTTGGCACGTGAACAACGTGGATGGCTTGGAGCACTTAGTCGGCGTGGAGCATGTGGACGCCGTAAAACGTGGTGCCTGCTGCACACACATAGATAGATAACATATAATCTTGTATAGATAGATTTTTATTTGGTCTTAAAATATCCCGAGCAGAGCCGAGTTACTGCACGTCCACCTTCCCCACTCAGCCAGTATTCTGCGTGGTAAGCTAAGAACGTCCCTTTTCAGTCCTCTTTTTTATGCAAAGTTTTGGCAAGCTGAAGAAAAATTGTGTTAATTCTGCAAAATCGTCCTTTTCACTGTACAACATGAGTGGGCGTGGGTTAAAAGCCCTGCAACTTATTTTTACTCCTTATGACTGCGTGGAGAGAGCGGAACATGCATGCTATTCTTGGCCGAAAACGTCGTTTTTAAGTGTTTTTTCTTCTTCTTTTCGAATGCAACTTTTTGGCAAAATATGTGAAAATTATGTTAATTCCGCAAAAATGCGTCAACCCTTTTCAAATCCGCTATTTTTGGGCCGAAAAAAAACGTCGTGTTTAAGTGCTTCTTTAATGCAACTTTTTTTTTGCAAAATATGCGAAAATCATGTTAATTCTGCAAAACTACGCCATTCCAGCTGAAGGCAGTGAAACATATTTTCACATAAAATACATTTTCTCGCTGTCCGAGACGCTTTTGTCCCGTCCCCGACACTCCAGGGCCTCGCTTGGTGCTGACCTCTCTGTCCAAACGTTGCTGCATCCACACACATATGTAGCAGCCACCATTCGCTTTCTTTTTCGTGTCCTGGCTACTGCTATGTATGTCCTTACCTAGCCAATCCTGGTGCACTTTCCAACGATAAGGAATTGAAGCAGTCCCATCTTTTTTCTCCCTCTTCTGAGAGACTCCAAGTGCTGCAAATCCCTATCTTTCTTAACACACTACATGGAATCCTTCAATTGCCCACGCAATAACTCTCTTCTTTAAGGCAATATTTTTTCTCTGTGCATTTCGGACTGTCTCTACTCTCTGCGCCGGGATCTTCCTTAGTATATGTATTAAGCTGGGCCATAATTTGCACGATTTCTTGAGGAGAAATCCTAAAATCTATTAGAGATTGGGAGGATCAATTCGGAATTTGTGACAAGGAAAACGTAGTGAGTATTTAGGGGCCAAAAGCTGTGCCAAAGAAGTGCCAAAAGGGGGGGAGGGAAGGGAGGAGAGATGTCGTGTCAGAAAAATGATTTCGGGAAGAATCAATTTGGTCCCATGTTAAGTGCCAGAAAAAGCAGTCGTATGATTCTTTTAATACGTCACAGTAGTCGTAGTTCTTTGGTGCTGCTACAGACTGTGTAGGGACGCGTCGGAATTGTCTCCATGCGGAGAAATCGGCTCCAAGTGTCACGTTGCACAATAGCTTTGTTGTTCACCTCAAATACAGATTACAGGGGCGGACCTTATCTGGTGAATCACATCAGAAGCCTTTAGAGGCCATCACAGAAGCAGGAGGAGACCTAAATGGTTGACTTTCTTAAGAGAGAGTGTCACAATGCTTCGAAACTGCCGACTGCATAACACTTCCTGTAGCAAAACACAGAGATAGCAGTGTGTAAACAGCCTTTAGTGCCCATGATTGAGGTTGGAGGAGGCCCAGTTTTTCAGGAAAAAATCACCATGTTCCTGACCAAAAGTTGAGTGTTCGACAACGCTGCTATGCTCAATAGAGCATCCCTTTGACCATGAGCTCTGGCATGCTAAAATGTTGATTTTTTCTGGCTGCACTTGACAAAGAAAGAGTAAGTGCTTCAATGGCTAAGTCTCCCCCATTTGGATGGACAAGTGCAAACGTAGCTTAAAGGACACAGCAATTCCCCCCACCCAAAAAAAGAAAAGAAAACACAGAAAGAGCCTAGAACACATTTGGGCACAGGGAGACTGCCAACTTTCCTCTCTTCGACTATCTGACCTCTTTGCTGCTTTCTATTTTTCCTCTCAGTTGGTTGATTCTTTCGTCTCCCCTCATCCGAGAAAGCTCTCTGAATGGGGGAGGAAGGAGGAGGCCTTTGAAGGAGGGAAAGTTTTAGTCTGTTGCTTATTAATGCCAAGCAGGTGAGGCTTGGAAACGTACGAAAATTTTTGGTGGTTTCAGTCATCGACGAATACGGTTTTGGCTTTTTCCTTCCAGCGACTTTGGCAAGAAGTTTTGCTGATATTGAGGGGGGGGGGCATAAACATGAGTTATAATAGCTGAAAAGCCTCTTCTTCGCCATCCAATGGGATTATGGACTACGCGTACACATCCGCACACTTGTTACACTCTACTGGTCTGAGTGGACAGTGACATTTTCGTACGTCAGGGGAAAAAAATTCACCCATGCATAGTAAGAAGTTATTTTTCATTCCTTACATCGTGTCCTTACATTCTGTCATACTGGATGGCATTAGGAGGACACGTGTACATTCGGTCAAAAAGTTTTGCCTCTGACGTCAAGCAAAAAGCTTGGAATTATTTTTAAAAATCCGCACAGAAAAGTTCCTGACTACAGAGCTTCTTTTTCTTCTCTGATCTTGCTCAAGCACGCATTGAGACGACGAGATGGTGACCAGCAGTCACCAGATTAGAAAGAAAAGTCACGTAGGTTTGGCGATAAAAGTCACCGGGTGTAGGGGGAAAATCACCAAATTCCACGACAAAAAGTCACCCGATCTAGTGACAAAAAGCACCAAATTCCAATGCTGCCAGCATTGCCAGCGCTTTGCTATGGCATCCACGCCCTCGCCACTGCTGTGTGTTGAGTTAAAAGGCGAGATAACTTTTTTCTTTCAACTTGTTATGAGGTTTTTCGCTGCATAAAATGTTGGCAAGTGACTGTGACCTCCTTCTTCTCTCATCCCCCTTACAGGCTTGTGCTCCCAAGAGGAGGAGCGTCTGGTGCGAGATCTCTTCCGTGGCTACAACAAATTGATCCGACCGGTGCAGAACATGACACAGAAGGTGGAGGTCGCCTTCGGACTGGCTTTCATTCAGCTCATCAATGTGGTCAGTATCAGCGTTAGAAGATAACAGTCCACGTTCAATCCCTCATGAGTTTTGCTTTGCTTTACAGAATGAGAAAAACCAAATCATGAAGTCCAACGTCTGGCTCAGGCTGGTAAGTGACCATCGTCGTGACCATCGTCGTGACCATCGTCGTGACCATCGTCGTGACTTGGCGCGGACCAAAAGATCTGATGAGGTCACGCACTGACACGACATTTGATGCTAAACGTCTGAACGCGGTCGAGCAGACTGCGGTCGAGCTCTGGAGGGACCGGAACTTTTTTGGCCGCATGCACTCAGTCGTTAGAGTCCCTGCACTCCGTCATGGCTTTCTCGACGGAGATGGCGCTCGGACGGGAGACGGCGTCGGTCGTCCTCTCCAAGTAGCCTGGCCAGAAGTAATCACATGGCTGGGGGACGTGGCCGATCGCCTTGGGCAGCAGCTGGGCGGTCGGTCAGTGGTCATGCGTGAGCAGCAAGTTCTGGTCCCAGCAGAGATTGATTGATCCTAGTTGAGTTAAGTTGTGTGTCTACGTCAGTCATTAATAGCAGACAGTTATTGAATGCATACCATTCTAACTAAATATTTTGGTCCGCGCGAATTTTGGCGATCGCCCCGTATGGGCATAATGTGTGCCAGTAGGTATGTAAGATTATTATTACACAGTTAGTATGACTGCCACAGTGTCGTATGATTGACAAAGTATGGTATAACAGTCTCAATCCAATATGCCCGTATAAGTAGAGTGTCGGTGTCGAACTACAATATGACAGTCCATGAGTACCCTACGCATAACAACGTAGAGAATCACAGCATGGATGTCAGTCTAAGTATAGCATGACTGACTATAAGTACAGCTTGGACGGCAGTCTAAGTACAGCATGACCGACTTAAAGTACGGTATGTACGACAGTCTAAGTATAGTATGTCATGCATAGTGTATGACACACGTACAGCATTGTCATGTAATGAGAATGCCCAAGTGGAGGAGACCAGGGATAGGTCATATTGTTTGTTTGAAGAAGTTGAGAAGGAAAGAGAAGAAAACAGATGATTCTATTTATGTTGCACTGTATACGAATGGGGATGAGCAACAAGCATCAAAGTCAAAGTGTAGCACAAGTGACCCTGAGAAAAGTAGGCATGAATGACAATCCAAGTACGTATAGTCTGACGACATTGTGCGTGCTCATTCTGTACACATTTTCTCTCTACGTACACAGGTATGGAACGACTACCAGCTGCAGTGGGATGAGGCAGACTATGGCGGAATTAGTGTGCTTAGGCTGCCACCAGACAAAGTGTGGAAGCCTGACATTGTGCTGTTTAATAAGTAAGTGTCCTTCGTCTTTGTGCAGTTCAAATAGAGCGCGTGATTACACTTTCCGTCCTTTGCAGTGCCGATGGCAATTACGAGGTACGATACAAGTCAAACGTGCTCATCTATCCAGATGGAGAGGTGCTATGGGTCCCACCTGCTATCTATCAGGTGAGAAGATAGACCTTGGAGGAAGTTATCACAGGCCGGATTATATGTTTAGCTGTGTTTTTCACACATTTTCTGCCAAGTGTGAGCGTGTGCGTGTGTGTGCATAAGCCCAAATAGTGGTAGTTCTTTTTTTTTCTTTTTCCCCGCATGCCAGCGCCTTGGATGAGAAAGTCGATATTGGGGAGTGCAACGCTGAAAGAAACCTCGTCTCATTCTCTCCCTTAGCTGCTTGCTTATTGTTAGTTTTAGCACGGGGATTGTGTAATTCTCGTTCTTTATGTCCCAACTGTCTTAAGCAAGTCTGAAAATTTTCTGGGGCTTGTTTGAGCACACCCAAGTGCTGCTGCTTCTCACGACAAAATGGAAACGTGTTCGTGCCACCTTCGACCATTTCTTGGGTAGCAGAAAACTGTTCTCATCCGGTGTGACGGCGAAACCAGGTTAAGAGTACAACGCAGTACGTATATATCACTGTCAAGGATCTTCTGCAGACTGTATCATGGGTGGCAGGAACATCTTTTCACCCTAATAGCAGCTCCTTCAATGGAAGCAAGCGCAAGCCAGAGAGCGCTAATTTTATTTCCCTCCTCCCCCTCTGGTCCAGAGAAAATGGGCAAGCCTCAAGATGGAAACAGATTCTTTGGGTGGGTGGGCCCTAAAAAAGGTATCCGATATCCACAACTTATGAGAGTGTTGGAGTAAAGAAGAAAGAAGTAAATTGTTGAGGCTCGGTGGCATTTAAGCAATGCCATCTCCCTGATGATCGGCGTTGCCGAAGAGAAATCACTTTTGGTGGATGTTTCCATCAGCCGGAGATGACAGCTCGACGAGCCAAAGATCAATGGGGGTAACACGTGCTGAAAGAAGAAGCAGCAGCAGCTTACTTTATTGGGTGCCAGGGCTGTGCTATTTTTGAACACCGCAGAAAAGGAGGAGGGTGGATGGGTGGGTGGTGATGGTGGCGGCGGTGTTGGCGGCGGCCGAGGAGAAGAACAGCGCCGCATAGGTTTTCTGAGCCAGATTGTGGTAGACGTCAGTGGCCGTGGAGATACAGAAGAAGCGATGGGAGGCGTACTAAGCCAAGCTACAGTCGAACCCGGATAAGCAGGAGACGGAGATAAGCGGGAAATTCGGGATGGCCGGGGGGAGGACACAAGAAACCAAATGCGGACTTTCGTCCTCGATTCCACCGGAAGGCGGCAAATTCGGAGGAGAGGGAGAAAAAAATGGCATCTCTCCATCCTTATCCGGCTTCCACTGTATGAACACACACGTTCTATGTGTACATGCATGTATCTGTGTATGCATGCTTGTCTGTCTGTCTGTATGCACGGCCGACTAATTATAGGCTAGAACTTGCCTAATGAATGAACAAGGTGTACAGATGGAGCAAGGCCTCTGAGATTACTGAGAAAGCACCATGTGACTACGCACTTTTCTGGAAAGGAAAGCCTCTTGAGTGAGCTAGGAAAGCAACTGGCCATAAAAAACTTTCAGTAAAGGACAACCCTTTTTGCATTCCGGCTTTCTCTGGTCGCATGAAAAGGAAAAAAAAGAGGCTTGGCGAAAAGAGGATCTTATGTCGATTGAAAACTACCTCTATATTCCATACCCATTTTTTTTGCTGTCGACGCCTCTTTCAATTTCTTCTTGCCTTCCCCCTTCTCACTCCGTCCCCATCCTCAGAGGTGTGGCCTGGCCTTCACCACGTAAAAAGGCTGCCAGTTTAACAGCCTTGTGGAATTTTTGCCACTTTTTCTCTCTCTCACTCGCTCCTGCACCCACCACCGACATCTTGCACTGTGTTGTCACATGGTGCGAAAGCCCCAAGATGCCCGAAATGAGCACTACAGGAGCAACGGGGGGGTGGGCGGGTGTCAAATTGGGCTGATTTTTTGGCAACGCGTCCGACGAATGCAGCTGGACATGCGCGTGCATGGACTGACTGTAGCCATAGACCATCCAGCCTTTGTTTGTCTTCGATAGAATATCCCTGATGAGGAACGATGCCTTGTGTACATAGAGCACGTGCACACGTACGTAGACAAGGTGTGGGCAGCCGTTCCTTTGACTCGTGCTAAGAGTCTTATCTGACCTGCACCCGTCAGTGCTGCCATAATGAGTGAGTGGAGATCGGAATTTCAGGTAAAAACCTGAACAAGTGTCGAGAAATCTAAGGTAACCTCGGGGGGGGGGGGGATGGGCAATTGCAAGTGGCAAGTCTTGAAAAGAAATTGCAGTAAACAATGGGAATTTTTAGAATGTATTTCGTCTAAAAGATCTCATAAATATAAAAAAACGAAATTAATTTCTTGTCACCTGAATTGCTCAAGATCTTCTCCTAATTCCTAGGTCAACTGATAACGAATAGCATTACTCGTACAATGGAACCTCTCTTAAAGCATTAGATCATTGCTCATTTCCTTCTACTACGCAAAACACAAGAATAACCTTAATGAAAGAATTAACATAAGAATAGACGTGAGCTGACTACTCTATAGAGGTTGTGACTCTTTAGAACTGAAGCCATGGAGGTAGGGTAGTTACTTCTGACCCTCCCAGCATTGTGCTGCGCTTCAAACAGACAAAGATGCCCGCCCACGACTCGTTCGACTGGTTCAATCGTCGAGAGTTCATCTCGTATAACGTCAGTCTGAATCAAGTACAAGCCCACTGGGTGGTTGACGACAGAGATATGACATCGGGAACCATCCAAACCGGAGTTTATTGGACAAATTCCGGATTCCAGGGAAGGAATGACGGCCAGATGGCGCAGAAAACCGTCTTGGAGATACAAGGGAAGACAACCGGAACTTGGAAAGATGCCACTCATGGGTCCTGGTCTGGGCCGAGGACGCCTCAGAAGACTAGAAAACCGTACCTGGAGCTGTGGCAACGTTGCGGAGGTGCAACAAAATTGATCCGACGCCAAGAATCAAGTCCCGTCCGCTCACGCCCGCCTCCCGCCGGCTCTGTGTCTGTCCCACGAAGTCAGGGTGGCCAAAATGTTGTGCCTTTGTGGAGCGCTGGGTGCAAGAGTCAAGTCTCCAGCGCTCACACGTGCTCTGTTCCCGTCGGTCAGAGTCAGGGCTGCCACAAAGTTGGTCCCGGGTGGAGCATTTTGGGTGCAAGAGCCAAGTCCCAAGCGCTCACACGTGCTCTGTTTCCTTCTCTTAGATTCAGGGTTGCCACAATGCAGGAGTCTGACCTCATCCTGACGAAGCCGTTTATTCTAGGGGAAGGAACAGAATGGGGAAAAGTCCGCTCCTTCAGCATCATGTTAAGGAGGCAATCAATTTTGTTACACCCAGTGGTGTTCGGCCTGGATGACTGTCCAGATTTCATGATGAGGTTGGGTAAATGTGGGGAGAAAACACTTATTCAGAGTGTGGATCTGGCAGAGAAAAACAGCATTTGTTCCCAAACTTTTGCCCACATTTTGTGAGAGTTCTTGCTGTTGCTGCCGAAAGCGATGTAGGGTTTTCTTACCATGCCCAAGTGACGGTACAGTGGACACCGGTTAAAGTACTGACAGTGTTACAGTCTTGATCTGTTGGTTATCAGAGTTTCTCCTTAGTGAATCAATCTATCAGTTTCATTTCAGTAAAAGTCAGTTAAAGAGTGGAAGCTGAAAGAAAATCAGCTTGAGCCTCCAGAGACAACAGTGAATCAGGCTCATCGAACCCCAAATTTGCACCCACCAAACTGACGCCCAAAAGTGATCGCCCCAGAAGTTGTGAGGGATCGCAAATATGCTCAATGCATGAATTCATTTGCTGCAACTGCAGGTCATGTCAGACTTGTCGTGTAAATTCAGTGAATACTGCATTTAGGAAAATCATGTCTTTTGCACTTTCTAACATAACTCTGAAGTAACTCTTTTTTTCCACCCTTCAAATGAATGCTCGTGGTTTACCAACATTCAGGTCACAGAAATGACAATGACTTTAACCAGCGTCCACTGTACCTTCTACACCATCCTCTGCAGCACGCACACAGCGTCCAGATTTCTTCCGACCATGTGGCCGAGCACCTCGCAGTCGAGATTGGCAGTAGCAGTGTCGGGAGGTGATGGTCGATCGGGTCAAAGATGTACAAGGGCGTAACCTGGAGGGGCAGGCACGCATTGAACATCCTGGTGTTGGTGGTGAGAAAAAACACACTCGCGAAACTACAAGTCGACATTGGGCCCCAAAAGCTGACTTTTTACACTTTTTCCTTTCTCTCTGAAGTTTCGTCCTTAGTGAGGAGTCCGAACTACGTTGCAACCTTGACTTTGTGAGAGAGGAACACATCACACACGAGCATGTTGGACTTACACCCACAAGTGAGGTGGAAACAACGCTTTGGCAACCTTGACTTTGGCGGACATAAACAGAGCACACACGACCATCTTGGACTTGATTCTTGCTTGGGGAAATCAATTTTGTTACACCCTGTGCACCTTCTACTTACGGTAGAGGTGTGAGGTAGTTCCCAAAAGGCAGCTATTGGAATTCATCGCATGCGAGTTGGCAGCGTTGCTGGAGTCGAATTTTTCTTCCCCAATCACCCAGGCTACAACCAAAGTGTGCAAAGTGTTCGAGAAATCGAGCTCATTGCAATGGTTCAGCAGTGTTAGAAATGGATATACTGCTGGGGCAAATAGACACTCTTAACGTTTAACTGCCATTTTGATGAGTCAACTCGAAGTTTTGACCAACAACAAAAACGTTACTTTTCGTATGAGAGTTCCTCATGTCCTATAATAATTATGGCGAAATTTAATTTTGAGAGAACTTCACCACTAAACAACAGCTGTCCATGATCCCTGGGGACAGGTTTGCCGGTGTTGAACTTTGCGGGCCCGCACAATGTCAGGTGGAGCATCAAGACGATGCTTCTTCCTGTCCTTGCATACATCGAGCCTCCATCATGTATGTGTCAATTTCTGTTAGATTTCGTATGTCTCCCCCAAACCCCTAATGCGCAAATATGGAAAACGAAGAAGAAGAAAGTCGTTATTCATCATTGTTCTTTGCCAAGCAACCTGCTCAAGTGTGAAACCAGCGTTGGCACCTGAATATGCTCTACACTTTGGGGCTGCCCAATTGGATGCCCTTAAATGGGCACCGGTCGTCATTGGCCAGATGGGTCATTTTGGCAAACTCTTCTTTACTGTTTTTGGCAAACGCCTAAAAACTGTGTTATCAAAAAAAAAAAGAGAGACAAAGGTCCCGTGAGGAAGAAAAGTGTCTCAACTCTAAGTTCATATATCAGTTGTGCCATCGAATTTATCCCTAAAGATGAGCCAGAACAGGCTAGGACAAATAGATTCGATTTTCCCTCCCATTGCACCGGCGATTCCGGCAACAAATCAAAACGTTCAAGGTGATTCCAGATTCTAATGCTCCTTTAAAGTTACAAAGAGTCAACCCTTTCTTGGGTCCGAACCATGACACTCCCTAAGGGGCCTCGATCGGTCCACCCAAAAGCAGATTACAGTAAAGGATTTCTTTTCTTTGTTGGGGCAAACGCTTTTGTGGAAGAAAAAGAAAAAAAACTATCAGTGAAGTCCTGGCTCTTTCCTGTCACGTAATAGACACTCACACAATCGTTACAGAAATTCACGCCAGATGAGATCTTAGACAGGTTTTTATCAGTAGCGAGGACTAAATCGAACTCATGTAAGGAACACACAAAGCCAAATCTTCATCGGGAAAGTTACTTCAGAGGTCTTCAGTCTTGGACTTTGCCAATAAATTTAGTCTCCATTCACGTAGACTCGTTTGTACGTAATTGAGGAATTAAGTAGGTAAATATCCCTTGGTTATTACAGATTCCTCCACTAAATTAGTCGAAGGAGAACACCGTAACAAAGTGATGGAGGAATTTTTCTATCGTTTGGGAATTAAGCGAAAAAAAACCTTTTTCAGCTCTTCATCCTCAAAGTAATACTCCTTGTGAAAGAAGCTTTAATCGCCCTTCGTTATTAAGCATCTCCGCACATTGTTTTTAAAATCCACATGGAGATTACGAAGTGCGGTTACCGGAAGTAATGCAAATCCACACGCAAGTCAACATGTTCTTTCCGTCGTCTTTTCTCTGGGAACAGCAGAACCTGAACCGCCACGAGCAGTACGTGGAGTACCTGAAATTCGGTCTCCTCCTGAAAAAAAGCCCTCGATCCTAGGCCGTATAAAGGCCTCCTCTACGGTCCGTCGACGAACTTGTGCGCATGGGCAACGTAGCTGGCCTGAAGTCGACCAAATTATCCTTCAACTACTGCTGAGTTGGCATGGTTGACGTGCTGGTGCCAAATCTTTGTTGAAGGTTTCCTCCGGGTAATTGGCACCAATCTGAGGCCTTTTTGAGGTACATGGGTAGGTAGGCCTCTTTGACCAGTGAGTGAGGGAATTCATGCGTCAAGACAGCAATGTCGAAACTGACCAAGGCTTGGTCCCATTAGCAGCATCCGTACAGATGTTTCATATTCATACAGCACGAACCGAAAGCCCGTGGCCGGAACATGGCTGCATTGGGCGGGTGAGTGTATGCAAATGGTGTGGACTTGGTAAAGTTGGACATGCACAAAAACAAACATAGGATTGCTATCTCACCTACCTGCATGACGCAAGTTGCTACCGTGATAAGTAACAATGTACGTGGATGCACTGACTGAGAAGTTTTAAGCGAAACTGGGACACCACATGGCCAAGGGCCTGGAGGTGTGCCAGAACACCAACCAGATTCATGAAGAGGTCAGGGTCACTTGCGGGAAAGAACTTTAATTCTTTCGCAGATTATGCGGAAAGAACCGTTTCTGCTTGATTTTCCCTGGTAAATCTCCGAAAATTTCCTGAACCCGTCAGGACCCCCTTGATGGGAAGGGACTCCCCCGGGGCGGGCGCACCCTTGACATCCGCCCTTCCCTACGGGTAGGTGAGTGAGTCTTAATTCAGGGGTCAGTGAGCGGAAAGGGCCTTGATCCTATGGTACCGGCGGGAAAAGGCATGAGGCTGGTGAAATAACAGTGACCAAGGCAAGCAAAACCTCTAGTGGTGATGAAAACAGCGATAAATACTGTCTCAACCTTTCCAATCAGCAAGGGTTGTGGTCGCCGATCTCCATCAGCTCCCCACGGAGGTCGAATACGAAGGCTTGAACCAGACCAGCAGCTTCATTGTATTCATTAACCTGGTTTACGGCCTCTAATATACTTTATTGATCATTACAGCGCTATTTTCACCCTCAAAAGCCAAGTTGCGGAAAAACAGGTAGCAACAAAGTCAAGGACCCCCCAAGGATAAAGTCTTACGCATGTCAAATGAGCTTCTCATTCGCTCTGTTTCTACCTCGCCAAGTCAGGGTTGCCAGTGTGTCGTTCCTGCGTGGAGAGTTTTGGGAGCAAGAGATAACTCCTGCATGCTCATGCGTACGCTGTTTTGGTCCATAAGAGTCTGGGGTGCCAAAATGCTGGGGCATTTGCGGTGCCTGACTAAAAAAACTGAGAAAAAAAAATTATGACAAAGGAAGCAAAAGTGTAAAAATCCCGACTGCTTCAACAGAATGCTAAGGGGATCGAGATATTATGTTACACGCTACCGATACATTATTACTTCTCTAGATAGCATTGTCTATAATATAGCATTCTCTATAGCATTGCCATTGGCAATCAGACGTGTACATTGTGTGCTATCATGCGTGTTCCACTAAACGAAGGTAAAATGTTACCACAGCTGTAAACGTGGGCGTGTCGTCGATGTCAATTCACTCGTGTACATTGCGTCTAAATTAGCCTATAATGGAAATGCACACAGAGCTGCACCAGCAGAGCGTTTTTCGTACCAATTCAGGTATCACTTGAAAGCAAATTTTGTTGGCTACCAGGTCTAGGACAAAGTTTGGAGCAACAGTACTGCGAGGTGTCAGACAGCTCAAGACAAGCATCAAGGAAAACATTCAAAAGGCTCTTTTCTTTAAGCAGAGAATCTCTACTCCAGGAAGGTTGCAAGGAGATGAAATCATTCATTTTACTGGAAGAGCAGCGATTGCAGGCTGATTCAGACGCAACGAGTGGATGCATACGAACGTGCACAGTCAGTCTGAGCATGTACTTATGTGCGCGTAGGTGATTATCAGTGGTTTTTAGTACTGCTGCGCTCCTACTTCCCACTCACTCAGTTCCGTGCAGGGAATGTCACAATTGGTCAATGCAGCTGACACATCAGCAAATGCTGATGTTGTCGCATCCCACACCCAGCCTCAACTTTCATGGGACTGAGCAAGGTCACTCACACAAACACATACCTACACATATACAGTGTGCAGTGAGAGGATGCCGGTGAGCTCCGCCTAGGAGAGTTTGTCGCAGCCAGCCGTGATGGATATTATGGTGGAATCCCTGAACAAGAGTCATTGTTGGATCGGGGTTGATCCGTATGGGATCCAGCTCGAACTAGGATTCGGTCGGGGCTCGGATTTGATTTCTAGCTTTCGAATCAGTCTGGAATTTTAGAGCTGGCTAAAAAAATCTTCGCCTTTCATTTGTCTAATGCTTTTTTCCATATCAGCCTCGGATAAAAGTCGAAAGAGTCGCCTTCCCCCATTTTAGTTCCATGAACACTTTGCATTTCCAGATTCGACCCATCTTGACTTGATTCAATTCGGTTAAACTTTCCCCTTGATTCGATTTGAGCCGAGGTGGAAAAATCTCAGATTCGGGTTCAAGTCGTCGTCAAGTTTTTTTCCCGATTCGATCCAACAGCAGTAAAAGTCAGTTGATTTCGACTCTTTTGGGACAAGTCGTTCGTATGGAGCAACTTTACGCTCATAGGGGGCTCATTCTTAAAGGAGCATACGCTGTATATTGTGAAGCAGGACGGCGGAACGTCAGCTTTTTTTTCGATTCTTATTGATACAGAAGAAGTGAGTAATTAACCGCTTGTAGGGGTGCTTATCGCCTTAATTGTGAGAGGATGGCGAGGCCACTCTGGCCTCTCTGGTCGACGTAATAACCGACACGACTAAGAGACCTCGACTTGGCAAGCTCTGCTGGCATCAGCGGGTGCTGTACACGAGTTCTTGACCTGACTGTAGAATCATTCCGGATACCAAGATTAATGCACAGCAGACTTCCGCCAGAGGGGCCAGTGTCAGCTCCCAGGCAACAACAGGGTCATGGATTACAGCATAAGATGATGAGTATGGTTTGTCGGTCTCACCAGCAAACATCCCCGCTGCGTACACACACGTCTTCCCATTCATCACAAAGTGCACGTTCAGCATGTTCAATTATATGCGGCGCTTCTCAATCTCTGGTAAACCCTCCAGAGTGATGTCGCCCATTTCCTTGGGGAAATGGAGTGGGGAAGGAACATTCATACCATGACACTCCTGCAACTATAGGTTGAACCATACAGTGAACCTTCGATATATCGAGAAGCAAAAAATGACTTTACTATATCGAGGTCCTTCACCATAGCCAACCAAGGTCCTCGTGTAATAAATGGGTCAATGGCAAAAAGCACCGTGTACATAAGGTGTCCATCTAGAACTGTTGCTATATCGAAGGTTGATTGTATATTGTGATGCAGCATGCAGAAGCATCACATAGGGCGGCCTAAGTATTATAATGATGATATAGAGTGGAACACGCTTAATCGTGCGCGCCCCGAGACATGGGGAACAGTTGTATGATTAAGCTTCATGCTTTTGGGACCTGGACTCAGGCACTGTTGCACAGATAACTAAGTTGGACTATATAAGATATCAATTATATATCAGATGATACCTTGATTAATTAATGATCACTCGACTGTGGATGAGGCCCTCGAAGTACTTTCTGCCCATGTCAATGATCCTCTGGAGCTACCCCCGCATTGACGTGGATGATTGGATTGATGAGCGGCCGCAGTTGAGACGTCGCAGCTGCTGGACATCAAGATCGTCCTGATGATGTTGGCGCTGTCGCGGCAGTTGACTTTACACGGTTCAGAGGAGTCACAAAATGGTGGAACATTGTGATCAGTCAAGTCAGTTGGCCTCATCAGGTGTGACGTCGCCTATGACGAAACCGCAAGTCAGCCCCGCAGTAAGTGTTTCCTGCAGTAAAATGTGAACAGGGTGAACGTGGATGCGATTTTTGGGTAGCTGTTGTTGCTCACAACAACACCGGAGTCTTCTCTCTCCCCCTCCTTGCTCCCACTATCAATCAGCCTGTCATTTCGCCTGCTGCAAGTACATATGTAGGACGAGCAGCAACTTTAACTGTACCAGAGGAGAAGCAGGAAGGATCTGGGAAAAAACTGCGACTGCACAAAGAGATAGTAGCGGCCCTTTTGCTTGCCTACTAATCCTTTAAGAACGTGAAGCTTTCGGCTAGGAAGAAAGAGAAAGTGAGGAAAAATGAGCAAAAGGCATAGAAGACCTTGTGCTGCCTCCTCCTCTTGCTATTGTATGATCGTGCCTACGCGTCAAGGCCTATATTCCACCTTTTGATCTTCTATCAGCGTCATCTCCCCCCCCCCTCCCACGTCGACGACGATCTTGTGGGGAGAAGCAACATCACGCTCTGGCACCTGTCACAGTATCAAGATCGAGCTTTGTAAAGTCTGATCAGTCACAAATGTAGTCAGGCTTGCCAGATCCATGTCTGCGTCGTCCCCGGCTGTACCGTCTCAAAGGATTCACTTTTTGCATGGACCTAAAATTTTACCGAGTACTCGATTGTATCGTCACTCTCCACGTCAACCGCCGCCAGTAGCGGACTTTGAAACACACATTTGTACTCTACTTGAAATGTACATATAAGTTTATTAAAACTCAATTTTTTTGCACCTGGCAAGTACTCCTTGATGGGGAGAACTTTTCATTTCTCTTCTGTTCAGCCTGTATGGCCACTTCCTACCATGGATTCATCCATTTTTGCCTCTATTTCACGGCACTGAACTCTAATCAGTGCTTGGGCGTGGGGGAAAGATGATATTTTTGTATACTACCTACGTCACGTCACTTCTGTTCAAGAGATTATGCTCACCCTGGTATAAGCAGTGACAGTTCATGGTGGCATCAGCAGTCTGTGACAAAGTCAACTTTTTCTAAAGTCTGACTTTTTCGCAGCAGCTGTTTTTATTTTGACAGTAGTATTTGATCAGCATTTGATAGCGTCTCTTCGGTCGTCTCAACGTTTATACAGTCACTTTCAGCCGGTCTAAAGGGTGACACAGTACAAACATAGATCACTTTCACTCCTCGACATCTTTATTATCAACCTAATCCGGCCTACGTAAGACACGTACTAAAAACGAGTAGGTGGAGCCTGCTCATTTAATCAACTTTACAATTCACACTTACAAGACATTTCCTGTGGCTTTGGCTGCAATTGAGCAGAAAACAGTACTTCCTGCAGTTCTTGACTAGGTTTTGGAGACGAATTTGTCAGCTTTCATGGTGTATGCGTAGCAAAAATGCACATCGCGGTGGCGCTGTTGCCTTCAGCGAGGTTGCAGGAAAAGAAGGTGAACCAGTTGCCCCTGTACAAGCTCGTGTGTAACGTTGAATGCCACCCCTAGAAGTCAAGAAGGGATGCTCAGACTGGCCAGATACTTTCTCTACATCTTTATCAGTAGTCTCACCTAACTTCAGCGTCAAGCCTGAGTGCCTGCGCCGATGTTCACAGAGGGTGACACTGTAAAGGGGGTAAAGTGAACGTGGTCTCTTTTTGTTGTTGCAAGAAGTAGGGGGAATCGAGTAGCAACATGTGCCATACCAAACCTTTTTCACAATTCACTTATTGGAGTAATGGGAGAAAAAGTGAACAAAACAACTCGCATAGAAATGAGTATATAAGCAGATCAAAAAAGATAGTTTCAACAAAGATGCATTACGGAGACAGCTCATCAGAACCTACAGATCCAGAACTGGAACAGTTGTCATCATCATCCAGAAACATCTTCTTCATACGTTCCACTATTGGTGCCATTGCATCATCGTCAGACAGCTGACCTATCTCGAATGATTGCTGATCTTTGTTGAGCAAGTTTTTAACAGGTCATCATCCAACTTAAAAGAGACATTTCAGAGTTTTGATCACTGGTTTTACTAAAAAAAAAACCCTGTCAAGCTCAACGTCGATCCAGTTGGTCTCAAGTTTGACCAGTGGGTAATTCAAGTTGACTTTTTTGCCTACATCGTGAATGCTTGTTGACACCAAACACGAGAACCACATTAAAAATTACATAAAATAAATCAGCAGGGAGTGTGGGCATATACAGTAGCAATACCTATCTATACATATCAGGCTACTTCAAAAACGTACTTTTTCTGGAAATTCACATTTTTTCATCCTGGATTTTTGACGTAGTGTCAAATTAAGAGGATTTTACTAAAAACATTTTTTCGTAAAAGGTTGTTTACTATCAGCACTTTTACTTTGAAGTTTTACTACAGTTGCACAGAACATAGAGTTGTCTGAATTTGTAACTCTAAAAATGCTATTTAAAAGTGTCTCTGATTGAGCTGACATTTTAAGAGGTGGTAGAGGGGAATGCCTGGCAGTAGCGAAAAATTTCAGCTCAATCAGAGACACTTTTGCATTATTAGAGTTACAAATTCAGGCAGGTCTATGTACTGTGCTACTGTAATAAAACTTCAAGTGCAGATAGTACATCAATTTTTTTTCTAATAATGAAACTTATACTAGCTACACCAGAGTCTTGTGCCTCTTGTCCACCCTGAAAATCAGAAGTTGACATTTTCAAACTAGCGTAATACATATATATTAGGCTAGGTCGAAAATTGGAATTCCCCATGGGTGTCCAAAATTTTCAACCACCTACCATTTGAAGACTTTGTAGTCAAATGAAAGTAAGAAAGGAGTTTTAGCTATCCCCAAATGCATTTAAAGTTGCATGATACTGTAAAATAAGTTGAACTTTTTTTCTTCAGGACTTGCTGTAAAATATTTTTCTGACCAACTGGAGCAAGTCAGCATTTAGGTGAATGATTTTCACCCAGTTTGGCAGCTTCTGACAGCCACCAGAGCTCAAATCTACTTTCACAGCAAATTTACTACAGTAGCTTACTACATGAATTTCAAATCAAGTTGG
>JAAUXU010047499.1_pt1 | contig 33686 bp, 31 predicted proteins | sample 7278151 | NCBI WGS metagenome assembly JAAUXU01 (sample SAMN14350113, study PRJNA611818) | marine sediment metagenome | isolation source: surface marine sediment (1.8m) | place: French Polynesia: Moorea | collected 2018-08 | reverse complement strand
GATAGTCCAGGCAGCAAGGTAGCAGAATGATCTATTCAGCATTATAGTAGTGCTTTACTTTCATCTCGACTCGGTCCAGCTGGTGGTCACTGATCATTCATGTCCTTATGTGTTTACTAATCCTAGAATTTTAGATCCAGAATTTCACTATGAACGACTATCTTAACTGTCTTCTTGGTCTTATTCAGCTCAATTAGGTAATTTTAAGATGTTCATGCTCTTTCCCTTGATCTCAAGCCCAGCAGTCCGATCCTGCTTATATTAGCTGTTAAGTTTGATCTTATAGAGCTAAAAGGCAAGGTCAGACTTTGACTTCACATTAATGTTGCCCTGGTTTCGTCTCGTTGACTCACTTTGCTTAAGGACACCTACTCTTTATGCAACCAAAAATTGCCCTGAAGCTAGAAATGGAGGACACATTTTGAGACTCCAGACTTTTCTTGGAGGGCAGACGAAGTTGTGGCTCACGCCAAACGGCCGTTCGAACGTTGTACCGGAGGACCGGATACCCAGGTAGTTTCTGGCGGGCAAAGAGAGCCCAAACAGGTTGCTGGAGTTGACCTTCCAACACCGCGGCCCCATTGTTACGGACAGCGATCTGGACCGCTCCAACGAAAGCCCCTACTTCTGGCCTACCGTGATGGAGAAGTGGGGGGGGGGCTCAGGTGGGCGGTGAGCAATGTACTTTGACTGTTTTTTTTGCTTTGTCTTCCATTTTGGTCCTTCTTTTTTTGGCCTCGGCATTGCCAAAGGAGGTAGCGCTGAAAGCTTAAAATTGACCGGCTACCGCGATGGGGAATATGTTGGACGAAACAACAGTGATTTTTTACCCTAGTAGACGGTAGAGACGGTTTACCGCACAGTCCTGTCCTCCTCGAGCATTGACGTTGCCTCATCCCAATGCTGGAACGGAGCGCACGACTTGTAGATGTCCCTCCCCGAGCCTATGCTTGGATGATGGTGCCCTTCAGCCTGACCACGTTCCATTGAGAGTCCGGCTTGTTTCCCTCTCCTCAACTCCTTCCAATAATGGTTAGGGGACATTGAGGTCAGGAAAAGATGGAGTCTACATGCCATTCGGTCGGCCTTTGTGACCAGAAAGGGCTACAAAGTACCTCTCCAAGACGGTTCTGCCCACACCATCCGGGATGTGTGGGCAGGGGCTCCCCCTTGCCAGTTGGCATTTTCCCCCGGGGTAAATTGCCTTTCTGGGCGGCTGGATCGTGAACTCGACACGATGGATAGCAACCCTCAGACCCCATTTTCTGCCCATGGGGAAAAAGTAGGGAGGCTTCCTGTTCACGACACCAACCCACGCGCCCAGGACCATCCCTGTTGTGGACGTCCGGTTCGGACGCTCCTCAGATGTTATCCACCAATCACTCCTCTGTTTGTAGACCTGGCCCACAATAAAGATCGTTTTGTCAAGGTAGACTTTCATGGCCGACCAACGGCCTTTTAAAGTACATAAGGAGTTTGGATCCCCTTCCTAAGCTTCTGGCCTTTTGGTTGTCAGTGACGAGATGCCTGGGAACACTTGAGAAGCTCGTCATCGCGAAATCCTCCTTCAGTCGCCTCGGTGACATAGTGGGGTCGTCGATTGGGGCTTCAACTGGTCCAGGAAGTCCTCCGTCTTCACGTTGTTTTGTCCCGTGACTCCTGCCCGACTGGGGAGGGGCTGCCACTCTTGATAGCTTCTGGATGGTCTGGATATTGACCTCGACGATGCCAACGGCTGCTTTCGTCCTCACTCTCTCGTGAACGAGATCCGAGACTTTTTGTTGATTTCATTCTTGCTCGGATATCATTGTGCTCACAAACAATAGTGTCAATTAAAAGGGAGAGAGGTGTTCCAACAGAGGTCCAAAGTAGACCTCTGTTACACGGCGGTAGCCGTAAAAATGGCCGCACCCAAACCCATGACGCTAACCGGAGTAGTCAAAAACATTGAATTTCGGCAGCAACCGGCACGGTGCTCTTGTCAACTCATCACACGTAAACTGCTCTAGCATGGCAATGAGTGCCTGGAACCTGACGAAACTGCAGGATCTCATGTCTGATACTCTCCGTGACACGTTCCAACCTTAAATTCAACCTTAAAATTATCCCACTAAGCACAGCACAACGATTTGTACTAAGCGACATTATTTATGGCAAGCACTGTACATGAGTGGGGAGCACCATGTTTTCCATAGTTGACTTGGGAATTGACAAATATGATGATGCAAGTGCGTTGATCATACAAGCAGGGACGATGTACTTGACTATTTACAGACATGTAGAGGTATACAGTGTTCATCATTTGCGCAGTCAACCTATTATGTAACCATGTGTGTTTCGAGAACTTAGACCATGGTGGTAGCTTTGCCTAACAGAGACTTACGTAAGGATGAAAGAAACTATGGTCTGACTGAAGTTCTTTTGAGGCTTTTCTCAATGTCCTGAGACCAACTCAAAGGTTAAGATTTTAGATTTCAGAGTTCAATAACTTTATATTGCGCCTTTGTACAGAAGGAATCTATTGGCCCTTTAGAAAGATGCAATTAGCCAATTCAATGCGACCTTTTTTTGCCTTACTGAAGCCCAGCCCAGCGAAGCTTTGTTTACCCTCTAGGAAGCTATTGTTTCCTACACATGGGCAGACAAGGGCTGCTCAGGGCTGGTCAGCGAGCTCCTGTACACCTGAATTTAGCGGTCAATTGTATTCGAACTCCCCGAAAGAGCACAATAGCAGACGACAATCAAGCAAAAAAGGTCGGGTCGAATGCTTTATTACTCTCTTGGAGGGGACCTATACAACTTACCCTTCCAGAATTATGACTTGACCAATCAGACTTGGCCAATCTACCACTGAGAGTGAGTGGATTCCTCCAACGCAACCATGATAGTGCAGGGAGAAATGAGCTGTGACTGGAAAGTTTGCCTGAAGATAACATGGCCAGCCTATTACCATGGCAGAGCGGCATAGACGAAGTTGATGACGGCATTGAGCAGAGTAGAGCCGGTGGGGCTTGGAGTAGATGATGATCACAGAGAGTTCTTGCTGATGACTGCTGAGGTGAGGCAAAAGTTGCCTCCTTTTACACTCCTTTTCCCCCTCTAAGTAAGAGTCATGCTGTTACAGATCTGACTGCCCTGAGACATAAGTTGCTGCTGTTCCCTGTCTCTCCTTTGTAACTTTCCTGTTTCCCCCTACTTCCTTCAGTTCCACTCGAAAGATCCTTGTTTTTTGCTGCTCTTCCACTCTCCACAAAACATAACAAAAGACACCCAAAAAGAAGTGCAGATCGCGCTCGTGAGTAACGAATTTCTTTACCACACATCATATTTCTCGCTCTCCTAATGAAATGTGCAGCAGAAAGCTTTCCCTCCTCCCCCGTAAAACGTCGCCCAGTCGATAGTCTTTTTTGCTCTGTCCCTATGGTGGTGTCATTGGTGGAGGGCACTGTACATATTTACAGCGGAACTTTATCAAGTGGGACGCCCTTAGGAGTCGGCTGCATATTCCACCTGTCGCAGGTTGCTCAATTGAGGCCCCACGGAACAAACAATGCTGATCCGTATTAGACAACACTTCTACGCAAATAATCCTTAAAAGAATGACATTTTTACCTCACTTCATTCAGCAGAGGAAAAGAAACTTATCTCGTTTGCTTTGTTTAGACAGTTGTTCTGCTGGGGGGATGTCAACATGAAATTGTACACTCAGACCAGAATTTGGTACGAAAATCAGACCAAATTGATACCAAAAGTATCAAACAGCGGTATCAACTGGTAGTTCAAGGTTTTAACAATCAATGGCAACACTTGAATACACCCAAAGTCTCCTCGAAACTGTGCAATTTTGTGGGGACCCCATAAAACGTACAGTGCAACATGCCTACCGTATATACTGTATGAATCCACCTTGAGGGATTTTTTTCTACCCTCTCTTGTGTGTGTGAGCGGGGAGGGGGGGGATAATAAAAGAAGGGCATTCATACAGCATTAACGGCAAGCGGATAACCGCCCAATTAGTCTTCAAGGGTCCCAAGCACTTTTAGAAGAAAACCAGCGCTTTCTCGCTCCCCACTTTACTGGGGAGGGAAAAATATAAAGCGCTGTGCATGTGTCCGTCTGTCTGTCTGTCTGTCACGCGCTTTGCGCTCAACAATGTATCTAAAAATGACGAAAATCAGCCGCGAATGGGCCTGTCAGCCGCGAGAGATGGCAGAACCAGCCGCGGACAGACAGACACACATGCACACGTACATATGGGTCTGTCGTTTTATGTAGCGGGTGCGGCCGATAAAATGCCGCTTTCCTTTACTCATGAATTAACTTCAAATACTGTCCCTGGTGAACAGGCAATATTCTTTGACTGCACCATTCTTGTATACAAACATCTGTGCATCTGCAAAAGTGCATACAAAAATTTGGGTCTCAATCTTGGCTCTAATCAGAGGAAAAACAGATGGAAGTTTTGATCCCTAAGGCAACATTTTATCCGCCGCACCCGGTATGTAAATACCTAGCAGAGGTTACCCGGCATTGCTTGGGTTATTGTAAGACTCGCCGCAATCCCACCCAACAGCACGGACTCGACCTTTGCTGAACACGCACCTCGCACACAACACGAAGCTGGTCTTGTTCCGACTCGAAGCTGGCAGACTTGACCCGCTTTACTGGGTCCCGTGCACTTCACTTGCACCCTCAGAAATGTCGAGGAACAGTCAGTTGTGGTTGCTTTTTTGTGATTGAAACTTCCTCGACCCACCACCAGTTGACAAACCCGTTCCTGCACCTGACCCGAGACCCTAACCCCGACGGAAAGTGGCCTAAATTTTGGAAGTTGACTGAGGGCATCTTAGGTTTGTTATTTAATGCTAAATGGTAAACATGTGGTCAAATGGTTTTCCAAATTTTTTTTTGACCTTTGACCCCCTCCACGGCAATGACGGTTCTACTACATAAGTTCAGTCCATAAGAAGGTGCTCAGATTTTGAAAGCCCTGTGATAAAGCTGCAAGCACTTTGTTTTTAGTTTCATTTCTCTGCAGTGCTTCAGTTTTGCATCTAGAAAGTAACTGAGCAGGTCCACATTAAATTTGTGACGTTGACCTAACATCCTCAGGTACTCTGTCTAAAATACTTTGAAGGCAGAGGGGGGACCCAAACAGTCATTATTTTTTCATTCCATTTGACTAGGTCTTCAAGTAGATTCTGGCAACAAATCCAGGACGCCAGAAGAGATTAACAAATTGACCTAGCCTAATATCTATTAGGTATAGATAATACAGATTCACAAGCTTAATCGCCCAGTTTTCAAATCTCTGAAGCCGGACGTTTAAGCATGATCCACTGCATTCAACAGCCTGAGAAGCCCTGCTTTTTACCATAGCCTGTCAATTCATCTCTCATGAAGTCAGCCAGAAGTAAACCATTGTGACAAAAAGCCCTTCTTTTCACACAGACTTCTCTGCCATAGCGAGTCTCAGAGGAAATATTTTGCCCCCCTGGGGAAGAAATTATCGTTTATCGCAGTCCCACTTTTTTCCTTCACTCCGGTGCGAACAAACATGAACGCTACCCACGAGCTGGCCCACGAGCTGGCCCACGAGCTGGCCCACGAGCTGGCCCACGAGCTGGCCCACGAGCTGGCCCACGAGCCGGCCCACGAGCTGGCCCACGAGCTGGCCCACGAGCTGGCCCACGAGCCGGCCCACGAGCTGGCCCACGAGCCGGCCCACGAGCTGGCCCACGAGCCGGCCCACGAGCTGGCCCACGAGCTGGCCCACGAGCTGGCCCACGTCCTTTACTCGTCCTTTACTCGTCCCTCCCAACGCAGGACGTGGGACAGGCAGAGCTTCATCACTCGACATTGGATGGAGAAAATGAGAGGAGCGAGAGAAGGTTTGAAAAAGAATCGAGTTTCTCTTTGGCACCGCTGGCAGCAGTGGTGGAAAACGCCTTAACTGATTTTCCCTCATGATTTGCGGCTGCTCGCTGAATCAGAATGGAGAGAAGTGTCCTCCTTCCTCGAAATCATATACTGGATCCACTCTCTAAAGATTTCACGTCTCTCAGCTTGCACAGGCTCTTTTTCTCGTTCTCTCTGTACATTTATCTCTCACGAGCAGGCGGAAAACAATGAACTGTCCAACTAAGTGGAAACGGTTACTTACGGTTCGATGTTGTCGGTTTGTTCCTCTTCTTTTCGCCTCATGTTATTGCGGTGACTTTCGACCTTCAGCGCAGCGACTTCTATGCCTTCTCGCATACTTTTATAGGTCTTCTCCTCGTCCTTGAACTACTTCACTCCCGCCTGAAAAGAACAGAAATAGGATGATTTATGTAACCCTAAATCCCCACCCAATTGATCCAAACTTGCTCCCACGTGGGTCTCATCTGGCGGGTCTGGTTCTACATTGACTTAACAGTGGAAGTGTCCAGATTGTGCGTGGATCTATATTCAGGTTCAACAGTATTCATAACGCCTGGAGATTTGCACACTTTGAACAATAACTTCTGAACTGGGCGCTCTACATGGCCATGATAATCGTTGAGCTTTTGTTGCCGCGTCCCCGTCACTGACACTCGAAACCGATCTGCAATATTCATTGACGTAAAATTCAGAACTCATGACACTATGCAAAATGACGCTTAATGTAGTACTATAGGTACCCGACTGGGACGTGACTAAACGACGACAAATTTCTATGCCGCAGAGGGTTACGCGTTTTTGAAACAAAAACACAAAAAGAGGATAGGATTCAGAAGTTATTCTCAATAATGTGCCAATGTCCCGGTGTTACAAGTGCTTTAGCCCAACTGTGCGTATGAAAAGGATGGAGCAACTCAAGAACATGATGACTGACAGCATGTGCTTCTGAAAAGCAAGGGCGCTGTGAGTTATGCCAATGAGAAACCTGGCAGATGCTTGGTATGCATACAATTGCTCTCCTTGTGCGGAGTCTCGGACATCAAAAGAAGCTAAAGAAGGCTCTGGCCGAGGATGCGAGGACGTGTGAAGGATTGCCTGATTTCGTAACATGGTCTTGCTACTACTGCCAACACACGGAAAGCGAGGTAGAAAAAAGCACATCAATGTAGAAATAAAAAAAATCCTGTGCAATCGTCTCGTCAGAGACGATCAGACATAACCCAAATTGTTGCTGGGTTCCAGTTTTTCTTCAATAGCCTCCTTCCTTTGCTTCACTTGGAAGACACTATAGGTCCTTGTGAAGCCCAACTCCTCGTGCGGTAGGTACAACTCGCCCTCGCGTAGCTGATGCCAGGACACAGGGAAAGAATGTGCTCGGTCAACAGAAGCAGGGTCTCCGTGAGCATCATCGTCGGGAAGGTTGTCCACGGAGGAGACACGACTGAATTTTGGGGAGGGCTTTATGGTGGAATGGACTAAGCTGGGATCCACCTTGAACGCAATAAGAGCCAAACAAGATCAGGCTTTTACTGGGCGCACTCAGTATTTGAGGCCATATTTGGCAGACACTTATGCCAAAAGTGAAGAAGTTGTCATGCGTTTCCAGGACCTCCTGCTTCACGTCTCCATCCACGCATATCCATAGCGTGGTGCAAGCAAGTAAGGTGACTGCAATGTAATGCGTCGTTAGTCTTCTGGCATTTTTCTGGGGATTTGTCCACCACTGACCGGACGGCCAGGTGCTCGACTAAATCTTTCCAGACCTAGATCTGAGCAATCAAATAGGCGATCGCATCGAATTGGTCGATTCGTCATCATTCATGTAGTACACGCGACAGAATTTTTGGAAAGTTTGTGAAAGCTCGCGCAAAAAAACAGTAAGTGACTGTGGAAACGTTGCGTGCGTAGTGTAGCGTTGTGTACGGCCATGTATATACAAGATGAGCGATGCGATGCCTGATCAGACAGTGCTGTGCTTTGTTGACTGTTCTGGTCTGTTGCTTACGAATCCTTGACACGAGCGGACGTTTGCCTACGCCATCTTGGATCGCGACTTGACTCACAGACTTGAACTACGCCTTCGGCTACGTTCCCGACCCCAGCGACGACGTCTCCCCTGCCTCTGCCTACTTCTATGTGCCAGCGCTGGACACGATGAAGGTTTTTGAGCTATGGACGGGTATCGCACCACGGTTGAACAGTGAATCTCTCGATCCTGACCGTTTGCTACGTATCTCTATGTAGAATGGCGCTAAGAATACAGTAAGCAATGTCTTAACCCTCTGCTTCCAGTTCCTGAACGGTGACGGTAGCCTTAAGTCCTAGTCCTAAGCCTCAGCCATAGTCCTAAGATCACTTGCCTTCTAGCTCCAGATCGTGGTCCGGTGTCCGATCAACACTGGTCCCTCGAGCCCAGCGGCCGAATCCCACTTTTACACTATCTTTAAGACCTAGAACTAACGTTACTGCAGTTTTCAGACCTTCTAAGTGCTCTGTGTGTGGATATTCATGACCGTATCCAATCGTTCTCTCAGTGACGAAGAATGAATCAAAATGCCTGAAAGCGAGAAAGTTCATGACGGCAAAGTTGATAAACAATCCCAAAAATAAGGAGGTGGATGAGATTAGATTTTAACTCGGAGGTCGTCTGAGGTCGGATCCGACCTTAGAGGTCATTTGAGGTCGGAAATTGAGACTGAAGATTTGGTGTTTGTGAAAAAATTGTTTATCTCGATTTGTGACCTCAAATGACTCCAAGGCTAGATCAGACCTCATCTGCTCCCCCGTTTGAGGGGGTGCTAATCAACTCTCCTTGTATGAACTAATTTGTCGTGGGACCTCCTCCCCTTCCTGACAAATGGCAACTTGACCTTTCAATCTCAAGGTGTCACTGTAGCAGTTCCCTCAGTGCTAAAATTAAGAAAAAAATGTAGTGCGAATCACCTAGAGTGGGGATGGAAAAAACTCTGACCCTCCTGAAGGATGTACTTCCTCCGTCCTTTGATTTAAGTCCACTTTTGCCAGAACAGCTGTCCACAACCAAAAAGACGCGAATAAAGTACAGGAAGCAAGATGAAGATGAACAATCGAGTGATATAATAAACAGCGCCACAAAATGAACGGCAGCAGCCGATTCTTGATAAGTTTACTGGATGGACCTTTAATGTGCCAATTTTTTTATGCAACTGTAGGGGATCACTTGACCTAACATTTTGCTTCACAACCATGTTCACATATGAAGAGAAACTTGTGATAGCCTGTCAACATTATCCCCAGAGTAACTTGGGGATCCATTTCATCTGGCATATTAGGGCAAGAATCAGTTGCTGGGATTAAAACAGCTTCTTCAGGTAATACTACAAACACCAAGATAGAAGTCCCCTTTGAAATGTACATTTTAGGGCATCCGGGAGCTTCTATGCAAAATGGACTTCCATTTTCCAATGGAACACCATGGAACCTAAACTCTGCACGCTAAGTTTCAGGTCAATCTGTTTAGTTGTCTGGCCACTTACCCCTGAACATACACAGGTACAGACATTTAAACACATTATATCTGCAGATCGATAAAGTATACAGCGTGAAGAAGGCATGATGCTACATTGTATTCTTCTTTCATCCTGGCTGGCTAGTCTCATTATGGGATATGGATTAAACAGAAGTGATCGAAATGGTGACCAAGATCGAAAGATCGTGAGGCGATCGAGATTGGCATTTGAACGTGAAGAAAAAGTCGTCAAGGATCGACGAGCTCAACGTAAGAGCTCATGGTCATCTCATCCCTTGCTTTCTCTCCTCAGCAGCCTCTGTACATTTGTGCTTCTTATGGAGAGAGAAAAAGTAACACCCGGGAAGTAACATCCTTTGGCTCGCAAGGGCCAAAGCTTGCCCTCATTTGTTGCTGCTATGCACAATAGAGCTCAGTTAGGCCGATTTAGTCAATGCCACAGCATAAGTGTACAAGCTACGCTTAGAGTTATTTCGCGCTAATAAGGATTACGTAAGAGGGGAATAAGAAAAAAGTTTTGTTTCTTTTCCTCAAATGTTTCGGAAACTTTCGGCCTCAACTGCGCACGACCACACAGGGTGTCCCCAGAGAATTTCCTTTCATTCTTAACCTGCAACAACTGTTAAGAAATCGTTTGGAAGGTAAGCGTTCAAAGTTTTCCACACAATATGGGGAAACTTTTCCGAGATGTGCGTTTGCCAGGCAATAGCAGATCGTTGTTCTCATGAACCTCGCCATGTGTATAAAAACTAATTTTTTTTGGGGGGGGGGGGGAATGACGGCTTCGTTGAGACAAAAGACGTGAAACCCTGGCTCAAGTGAAAGAAATGTCCAAAGCTTCTTCTGATATTCAGCAGCAAACCCCTCAATCCTTGTTGTACAGCTAGGAAGTGAGCATCTTACCGAGATGCCTGTTCACCAATAAGCTTGACACTTGTCTCTAACACACCGGCAAAGGCCAAGGTGCACTCCAAGGTGCTTTTTTCCAGAGACAAGAACGACACTTCTGCTCAGGCAAAAGTCAAGGAGTATGATAACACCGGACTTCTTGAGCCTGACTCGGGCATTAGGAGCAGTGGTGTCCGGACCCTCTCTGAACTCATGTGTGCCCGAGGATCTATTGTGGGGATCCATCAAAATGTCTTAGCTGCGAAGCAAACGTCTTCGTCCTTGTTAAGAAAGTGCATCACGTATCATTTGTCCTGAGGATTGTACAATGCTTCTCTACCCTGCTTTGTGTGGCCTGCCTTTCCATTACCGAATATCAGCTACAAGCCAAAAGTATCCGACCCACCGGGAGCATTTCTTTTCTCCCTCATCTGTCGAAAGGGGACATTTTTTGTTGGAGTCAATTGAATTCTTCGGTGCAAAGGGCAGCTTCCCTTTCCCGAAGGCGTCTGTCTCTGTCAGATCAAGCAGGCTCCTTTCGCAGCACATTTGGGCGTCTTTTCTCAAACTTTTTGATATCAAGTCCCGCCAGCACGAATTCGTTTTTTCGCCGAGACGTCGAACGGCGCTGCTTGCAGTCAGTCAAAACGAAACTTTGTCCTGCTGCACTTTTCGTTTTGCCCTGGTCGAGACTCGGTCCTTCGTTGACGAGACAAAGTATTTGGCACTGAATTAAGCTATGCTACTCTAGTTATTATTGCAAGTAGAGCAATGATACAAGACAGTATCCGCAGTTAAGGACAAAGTTTTGGGCATCCCTCTCAATCCTTTGCATCTAGACATATAACTCTAGGCTCACCTCAAGGGCAGGAGCGGGAGGCTCATAATCTTCCTGCAGTTGGAGTGCAAGCTCATGCAGTTGGTCCACAACAACCCCCAGCTCACGTCCAAGGGCAAGGATCAGTGTTGAAAAACTTAAGAAGGATCTCTCTGGCGCTTTTCTGGAGGAACTCTTAAAGAGAAGAACTTTGAAACATTGACCATCACACACCTGCACCAGAGTCACCCAAGTCATGGACCAAACCTGGGACATGAGACTGGGATTGTTGTGGACCAGCTGCATGAGCTTGTACTCCATCTTTGGCTTCCTGCCCCCGCTCTTTAGGTGAAGACACTTTTATAACATTGGTATAATACTTCCCATCTTGCCCGCAGGGGTGCCAATAATTTTAAGGTTTTAGGCCATGCATTAAAGTCCATCAAAAAATTAGAAACAGCAATAGATTTAGAAAATGTAAAAGCCATTCAACCAATTCGTCTCCAGATTACAGTTGATATCCAGTACTCCATCAACACTCTGTCACTCTCGTTACTAATTGTCAGCTTAGTTTTAAGGCGCTCACTCTACACTCTACTCTGGAGCTCAGCGGCACGATCTGACCGGATACGGAAGTAGATTTAGCTTCAGTTGAAGAAGCAAATTTTGTCCCGATCTCTTCCGTTTACACTCGTACTCTACGTAGGGACATGTGATAAAAATCTCTTACGGTGACAATAGCATTTACCCATGTCCTTCAGGAAGGTCCCCTGCTCCAGCACCTTGTCAGCCTTGTAGCACCTTTTTGTGTGAACCAATGGCAGTCTGATGGAATGGGATCTTACTTTCTACGTCAGCCGCAAATGCTGATGAGTGTGCACTTTGAAAAAAAAATCTCGAGGGGCCGACCCTACTGTAGGTGTTAGTAGTCGACTCTAAACTTAGACTCGTTTAGTGACGGTTTCGCCCTAAGTATACACAGTGCTTGTGCCTCTAGACGAAGGCCTTATACCCAGATGGACTTGGTGCGATGCAATCCATCTCGAGGACGATCGTGATGGCCTCAGATCAAGAAGGGGTCGAACGTTGCGTCGTAGGAAAAACACTTTGCACAACAAAAACATTTGCATACATTAACTACCATTGGCTAGCACTAGGCATGGTAGGCCTCGTGCCTCCACAATGTAGTATTACGTAGTAGACTCATTTCGAGTCGATTCCTTTGTCCTTTTTGCTTAATTTTGGAAGGAGAGAACGCCGGACCGAGACAGTAGCGCTATTACAACATCAAGGCCCCAAGACAGTACTGGGGTGCCCACGATGATCGATCAGTTTGGGGGAAAATGCGCCAATGTCCTTGGTGCAGTTATGCTTGAAAATAGAGCCTGGTGCCAATAATAACTGTGGTAGAACACACAGACACAGAGTCTTTTACATGGTCATTTTTCAATCAGACCACCTTGTGCTTCGATAACAGCAATTAACCGGCAGGGAACAGAGCGGCAACCTCGGCACACAAAATCTGCATCTAGGCTGCGCCAGGCAACACGAATGCGCAGCTGAGTGCACCAATGTTTGGTGCTATCTTCCTGCGAGCTTCGCCAGTCACTCTGTCCCAGATTGAAAGATCCAGTGGAGATAGGTCTGGCAATTTGGGAGGCCATGCTTCTTCGTCCCAAAGTGCCCAGCCCTCAAGATGCATCCATTCATGCTTTTTTCCCAGAGGTGAGTGTACTTGCGCCATCTTACTGCCGGACCCAAGTACCTGGGGCATAATTTCCATCAATCCATGGCTTCACTTGGTGCTGGCTTGACTTTTAGACCTTTTGGGAGAAAACTTGGTGGCCCAACCTTTCCGTCACTGGCCACTAGGCCCAGAAACCTTGCTTCAGCACCAAGTGGGACTGAGTGTTGATGAAGGCCCTCATAGCGCATGTCATCTGGTGCATGATGTTGCTCAGCCTTTCTCAGTATAACCTGGTCATTTTGACGGCTAGAATACTCTGCAAGGGGGTGAAGCATTTTTCATCAGACCAGGTGACAACTTTGCCAGCATCTTGATGCTTGATCCTGTTCAGCAGCTTTTTTGTTCTCTCTCTCCGACACATTTTTGCACCAGGTGGAATATTGTGGTGTCGAGGTCTCACATAGTTCTTGAGACCCAAGTTCTCCTTCACAGCCCTCTGCATGGCTGACCAGGAGATGCCCAAATCCCTCATCAGGGCTGACACTGTTGTCCTTGGTGCCTTCGTCACCTTGTGGCGCACTTTGCTCAACATTTCTGGTGTCCCAACTGTAGTTGGTGACTGCCTTTTCTTCCTCTGCACCGATTGCGTTGCTAGAGTATGACGCTGTAGGATGCACCAGTGGCCCATTTTATCTGTGCTGGTGTTGTGCCCCACCATGAAAGCACCACAAAAAAGCACCACTCCTTTTTTTTCTGTCTCCATTTCCTCCTCCCGTTGCGGTGGAGTGTCCATTTTCAATGTTTTTTTCACCTGACAGCTGAAAATATGCTCTTTCTCGGAACTTTTATGTGTCAGGTGCCACAATCCTGATTTTCCTAGTGAAAACTGCATAGGAAAACGACTGATCGATTATCGTGAGCACCCCTGTAAAGTCTCGGCTTACTCTAAAGTCAGCGCAGTCTCATCGGGAGAAGTCCTTCAATTCATTCACTGGATCTCAGCAGCTGAAGCAGTTGTTTGGAAAGGTTTTCTTTTTGTTCTTAAAGATTTCCAGCTTGTGTGCTGCCAATGAGCGCGAAGCACGTGGCGAACGTGGGTGGGAGACATTGACGGACGGATGGAGACACGCATCACGCTTTATATTTTTGCCTACCCAACGAAGTAGTTTTTATCAAATTCGACTTTCATATATATTAAAGATTCCCTTCGCTCCTCACAAGCATTGTGCCTTTACGCACAGATTACTATGATGGATGAGTGCAGAGTATTGAATTCACCACGCAGCCTTGACAAAACCACACCAACACAAGCAACTGAGCGAGCACTCCAAGTTTCCAATTTACTTCGCACAGCGTTTGTACTCGTTGCTTTTCCTGAGCCTCCTCAAGTGCTCTGCAAGCCGCGCTCCCTTCCACCTTTGCTACTTCGGTTTGGACAAGCATTAAGGGAGACCTCAAACATTCAGCAAAAAAAAACCGAAAATCTTTCTGAAAGGACAAGAAAAGAGGCACTTTTGGCCTGTCCTGGGACAGTTTCATTAAAAGTGACTTACGTGCTTAGGACAACTCCTTAAACATCACTATTGCTTTGTTACTCTTCTCTCCTCTGCAGTCGACTGAAGCCCGCACAGAGAGAAACCTTCTCTTTTCCTCCAGAGAGCGTGTGTGGAGTCTCCCAGACACACTCAGCACGCCTGCATAGCGAAGGTGACGCTCCGGGAGTGGAACATCTTGTCAAAGGAACCGTCTCAGCACTCAAGAAACATCCACGGACGGAGCCAAGCGGAACAACACGGACGCCCAAGGCCTTCGAGCCATAGACATACAGACACTCACGCGAAAGAGCCACGTCCCACATATGCAGAATATGTGAGTGGCGATCAGTGAAACCAGGCGAGCAGATTCTTGCTCTCCCTCTCGACTGAACAGATGTTGTCCTCGTTCTTGTTGTTACTGCTGTTGTTGTCATTGTTCTCACCTGTTTGTTTTATGAGGATCAGGCGTAACAGACTGTTGCAGCAACGAGGCTTTGGCTCTGCTCTATCTGTCATCACAACGTAGAATTAGCGTTAAATATTACAATTGCTGTGAGCTTATGGTAGCGGGTGAGAGAAGACTTTAACAGGGCTAGATTTCCCAGGGAAGAAGAGGAGAATGCTTTGGCCATCTGTCAGTGGTGAATTTTGACCAACGGTTGAAGGTAGGATTGAGGGGTTTGGGGCTCTTTGCCTTCTTGGGATAATGGGACTGATGTTGCCAGCAATGGTGAGCTATGATGGCCTCGCAGGTGGTTGAAACTGCCTCGTCTGTCCTTGTGTTACTGTGTCTGCAGGATCACCTGCAGGATCACCTGCAAGAACAACTTGGCCAATTGATGTCGTAAAGTGTTGACGTCGCCAGTCGCCTGAAAGTGGTTGCCCTTCTAGCCCGTGGGACTCGTGAGCCCAAGGGATTCTGCACATTCCACTGGAGTCCGCTTGACTCAATTGTCTGTACATCTGGACGCTTTGAAAGAATTAAGTCTGTCTCAGAGCTTCTCAGCATGAATTATTGGTCTTCAGCGAAACTTCACGGCCGTTCTCTTTTTTATCTTTTGCGTGCAACGGCACTGGAACAGCAATATCAGTACCAAGTCAAACGGAAAACTAATCTTCTTAACAGCCACACTTTATTTCAAGAGTCTCACTAAAAAAAGGAAAGTGTGCGCTGTTCAGCATAACTTGCACAGTGTGATTAAAACTTGAAGAGTTGTGTACTCTCCATTTTTTCTCCTTCGGTCAAGTGACACGAGGACAAACAAAATACAAATAGATGTCGATGACGTCATTCCAGTTTCATAGCGGCGAAAGTTTTTCAGTAATCCTAAGCCCACCTACGAAAAGCCTTGCATCAGGTATTAATTGATGTCACGACCCTCCTGCAACAACGACACTTGCACAGCGCTGCTGTGACTCAGTCCCCAACAGAGAGCAGAACCAAAGGTTTGTGGCAGGAGACTTGACTGTAAAGCGAAACAACACCAGTCAATGGCACGATTGTCAGGTAACTTTCATACATTGTCTGCCAACGCGAGGCAAAAAGGCGTCACCAACTGACGCAACAAAAGTCGCATTTGTACGTTCCGTAGACGAGGCAAAAAAAAGCCTGTGCGTGTTAGTCCACAGAATGGCTGAGCTTGTTGCCTTTCGCTCGGTTTTTTGTAGTTTTTTCTGAGAGGACAAATACAATTCTGAAAAAATACCCCGGGAGACTCTCAGTCGAAGAAATATCCCGGAGCAACCACTAAACACATCAGCCTTGATCCGAGGTCGTACTTATGCGACTGCTGCTCATTGGCGGGGCAGACTTGTACTGCTCGGTGCCTCGGTCATCACCCCTGGGGTGCTCAATACGGCCATGTTTGCCCCGTGCGTGTTGCCCTGGCAGCCATCAACGTGGCCCTCGTAGTATTCAGCAGATGGTTTTTTTCACAGTCTGAGAAAATTTTGTGTTTATCGGAACAGCCCCAGCACTTCTGGAGACTCCCAACTCAATTCCCCAAGGCCGTGATTTCGGTAGTTGGCTTTTTGGGCCAAAATGTTGGCCAAACTTGGCATCAGTGGCTTTGAGATAATTTTCAGCTGACGGTACGTCTTTGTTGACTGTAACACTTTTGCTGACATATGTACCGAGCTGTGCATATTTTTGGGGTCCCTCTTGGCACACCTGTGCAAGCTGTATTGGCACGGAGGCACATTGTCGAGATTGAGTCTAGTCTATGCTTTAACTTGTTCTGTAGTATGGTTTTCCGGTGTTCCTACACACAAAGTTAAAGCAAGATGTCTGAGCTCTCTCGCGTCGCCTAAAGTGTCATGCCCATTTTCAAAGACGATGCAAGGTTTCTGGCACAATTTATTGTCACTAAAGTCACATCAAAAGTCAAATTCATTAAAATCAACTCCAATTCGCCCATTTCGTACCTCAATGTGGAAATGTGCTCTCTGTACACACCTCCAAAGGTATGAGAATGTTTTAACAGCTGCCCAACACGAGGCAGCATCCACAACATTGGCAACACCAGCAAACGCGCTACCACTTGTATGAGGCCACGGACCTACTTCACTATAGACAGTTCAAACTTGATATCTCTCTATACATAAAAGGACCGGCCCATATGTACGTGTGTCTGTCTGTCTGTCCGCGGCTGGTTCTGCCATCTCGCGGCTGACAGGCCCTTTCCACGACTGATCATGGCGGCGGATTTTTTGTTCGCGGCAGTCACAAGAGTCATGTTGCCAGTCAACCCTTGGATCTAGGCCCCCTGGGTTGGCGTGCAACCCCCTGAGAACCCAGGGAAAGTTATAAGGGGGTCAAAGTCGGGCTCGGGGGTCCCCCGGGGAGGTTACTGTAGTAACCAAAACGTGACATGTAGGAATTCTTCCGAGCAAGGCCGGGTGCAGGATCAGGCTAGCTAGTTTAATTATAAAACTAATTAAGGATCAGTTGGCACTTAATAACGTCACGTCTACCTTCGACGAGAACATCGCCGCCAGCATTTTGTGGGCCGTCAGAAATATGCTCAAGCCATCAGTCTCATCCGGTATGCACTCAAGGGTTGTCTTCTTTGTACAGGACCTTTCACATCTCATTTTTTTGTGACGTACAGTTCTTGTTTGGGGCCAGAAGAAGCAGGTCATTATAATGTTGAGATGAAGATCTAAAAGGCCGTTTTTAAACACATCACATTGCACAACTTGTGCTGAGTTTGCCCAGCATTATCATCAACGCAAAGTCGTAAGTAATGTTTACAACATTTTACTAGAGAATTTGGATCCATTTCTCATTCACAAAGATAATTGATTAATCTAGGAAACTTTGTCCCCTGATCGAGAAGCTAATAATTTGCAAAGCTAAATACATTCCAGCTAAATAACTACCCTTGAACTTATGAATACTTGATGGCTTCCAGGACATTCCTTTGATCTGATGTGAAGGTCGGATCTGATCTTCGTCCCCATAGCCCTTAAAAGCAACTGGGGAAACGAAAAAAAAACCAAGATATGTGTAGCTCAGGTTATTGTCAACTTCGACGTCAATTTCACATTTTTTGCCCCCAAAAGTACTTTAGAAAGACCCATTGTTTGCGAAAGACCCGGTAGATTAATTAAAACAGGCGCAAAGTTCTACTCAATGTAGAAAAGCGAAGCTTACAGGGCGGCATAACTGCTCGGACACTTTTTTCCTGCAGCTTCAAGCTGCCAAAACAAGCTGTATTTGGTTTACATTGTATACATATTAAGAATGGGCGATACTCGGTATCGGTATCGGCGATACCGATACTCATCCTGTATCGTGTATCGTCTCGGCAAGTTGAATATCGTATCGTGTATCGACAAATGCCATCAACTCACGCTTGCTGACCACAATGAAAACAAAACTTTTATAACACAGCATTTTTTGGAGTTTGCTATGTTCTGTCTATGCATAAGTGTTAACTGTGTTTGTGTTAAAATGCTGTCTTGTAGAAGTGTCTCTGATTGAACAGACATTTTCTTTGCTAATAATAGACATTCCCCACGATGACCTCCTAAAATGTCAGATCAATCAGAGACACTCTCAGAACACAGCATTTTTAGAGTTAAAAATTCAGACAGCTCTGTGCACTGTGCTACTGTAGTAAAACTTCAAATGACAAGTGCAGATGGTAAATCAAATTTTTCTCAAAAAATGATATTTCTACCAGCTGCACCTGTGTCTAATGCCAATTTTTCACCATGAAAATCCATTTTCGAAGTGGCCTAATATCGATACATATATAACACTCTTTAGAGACTTATTTTAAATTCTCATCACTTTACTTTGAAGGGTGGGTAAATAATCCATGCTTTTTGCCAGTGCTCTCTCGGAGCAAACTTGGTTGTATTCGTTGATGCCGCTGGATATGCAACTTCAATGCTAACAAGGTAACAAGATTGTTTAGAAAGTCACAATCTGCTACATGGAGACTTGTTGCAACAGAAAATACTGATTGTCACATTACAAAGGCACATCATAACGTTAAGTTGAGACTCAGCAGGGACCAAAAAGTTAAGAGTTATCTTAAGTCTCAACATCTTCTATTATATAAAGCGCGACGGCCTCTACGCACATGTGTGTATATGTGTCTATCTGTCTGTCCGTGGCCGATTTGCAGCTTTTGCTTATATAAAAAATGCGAGGGCTGTATGCAGTGTGGGTGTGTGTCCGCGGTCTTTTTTAAACTTTTGTGCGGACTTTTTTTTTCCATTTTTTGATTTTCGTGGCCGACTTTTCGCGGCCGATTTTCATATTTTGCAGCCGATTTCTGCTTCTGCACGACTGATTGTCGATTGCTAGCTTTTGTGTGGCCAATTTCCAGCTGTACCAGCTGTTTCGACGCCGATTGCAAGGTTTTTGCGGCTGAGGTCCAGCTTTTGCGGGGACGACTTCTAGCTGTTGTGCGGCCGATTTGAGCGCGGAGCACGCGATGAGCGCCGAGCACGTGACGACCGCTGAACGGATGACGAGCACAGAACGCATGTTGAGTGCACCAGGGCCACATGCACGTCTGTCAGACGCACACACGCTCTCCATTTTTTTTCCTACCCAACGAGGTGGGTAGCGCGTAAGCACTGGTAAAATACATAAGGCACTAGGACGTGTTATACTCTGTGTGTTTTGTCTGTGTGTCTGTCACGTCAACAGCACCGATCGTCATAAACTTGGTAAGCAAATTAACTACATAAGCAACAACACATCAGTCAACGGACTCTATGTGTGTGTCTCCCACGTTGCGAGGGTCCCAACTGCTGCAACGATCGTTACGAAACTTGGTCTGTAGACCCACATCTTGGGTGCTAACATAGCACTTTACATGTGAGGCCGTTTCGAGGCCGAAATTGAGGCCCAAAGTTCCCTTTACTACATATATTCCATGGTCATACCGGGATTTTCCAAACCCTGCTAAGACCATTTTCTTCAGTTGCAAGCCCTGCGCTAGGTGGAGACAAATAGATGTTACTTCCAAGCCCTTCTGAATGTTCCTCAGAAGTAAAACACCCCAATTGGAAAACATCTGGCAATCCACTCAACTTGCGTCTGAAGTTGAACCCCAAACCCCAATGGCCCCTCCAAGCACCATGTCGCTAAGAAACAGGGAAAAAATCATAGTGAGTGGAGATCGCAGTGTAATTGCATTCGGAAAAGACAATGGTGAAATGCTTGGAACTCCTAGTGAAAGCCATGACCCTCTTGTGGGTGTGAACAAGATCTTGGCGGTGACAGACAAAGAGACAGACCGATTTTTTCAATGCACAAAGGAAGAGAGGGTCAAGAGCATGGTCTGCAGTTTCCAGAACGATGCAGCAATGGGCAATCGGACCAAGGGTGGCTGAGATGAGCACTAAATGTTCCGTGACAAAAAAATCACATGTCTACAGCTAGAGAAATTAGGTTTTTCATGAGCATATGGTACAGTGAAAAGTATATTTTTGACCCAATAAAGCAGAGTGTTCGACCCAAAAAAGTGATGTCGCCTTTGTAGAAAAATGGTCAGTTGGATTTGGTTCCGTACAAATAGAGTAAAAAACTGACGGACCCAATTATCCGTCAGTCAATGAACAGGAGTCTACTGTATCATCAATATATGAGTGCTTCTCTGGTAAAAATGTGTAATACTCACATTCCTTCACTTTTAGCGTTTTGAGTAACTCACCGTCAGACATGTACTTCTCCCCTCTTCCATTTCAAAATAAGTGAGCTATTTGGAACAAAAGTTTTGATCATTAAAGGGTCGAAAAGGTACCACGAGCTGCTTGACTGAAATGATCTCTGGTGTCTACTATCACAGTGGGGAAATTTTCGAAATTGCCCACCTTAAAAAAATTGCCTATCATTTTTGCCTCTTATTTGATGAACTAGAGAGTCCTACGAGTCAGGAACAGAGGAGACCGAAATCAAATACATACATCCAAAATAGTTATGCCCATTTTATCTTTAAGGATTTCGATTTCTCAGAGATCTTTAAAGTCACATCCTCCAACAAGGCACTTTGAGCTTCTAGTGACATGTTGCGAGGGATTTCTTGAGAGGCAGGGGAACTTTTATGGTCACAAAAGCTCCAGAATGATCCATAATAGCACTGTTCTTGCACTGCAATTGTGTTCTAAGCATTGTTCTACTTTTACTGATTTCTTTATTGGTCATTACAGATGGAAGCTATTGTACTTAATGACTAATTTGAGAAGCCTGTCGCCCAACAGCGGGAGTTGAATGGGGACCTTTTACCTTGCCTAGGTCATCTTGCAACCAGCGTGTGGCTATTCGACAGTTTCCTTACTCAGAGGTCCCGGGGTATGCTTCATTTTTGAACAGCATTCACCAACATGTTCTAGCAAGCAATGTATCTTAGGTGTGGTTGATACTCGAGGCTCTTGAAAGCACTCTCAGAAAGCTTCAATTTTATCTTTAAAGTCACCATGGAGTACTTGTCTGAAGCAACACTCACGCACATGGTCAAAGGCATTCAGAGCATGAGCAAATTTCTTCAGTTCCGGGGGAAGCTCCTGGGCCAAGAGAGGAAACTTTTTTGCAGCAATTCACAGACATAGCCCTCTAGGCCACCTCGAACTAAAGCACGATCTTTGACTGAGCTCATCAATTAGACGACTCACAATGCCAAGAAGGAGATGGAGTTCCGGGGGTGGCACCAACAGAAGAATTTCCAAATTGTCATCTCCTTCTTCCAGAAGTGGCATGTTAATACAGTTCTTGAACTGCTTAGCATCTTTCATAGGTCTACCACAAGCATTGAATGCCCTGGAAATCTGTTGAATTCTTCTAAGGGAACGTCTCCGTGCACCAGAGCTGAGAGGGTCAGCGCTCTCACAACAGAGACATGGATGAGCAAAAAAATGACTCTGCAAGCCACATGTACAGTTAGCTAGTTTCATATCTGCCGCCAAGGTCATTTTCTGATGTTCCACACGAAGAAGATCAAAGAGAATCTCAACATTCTCGTATGACTCAGGTATGTCAGTGACCGGAACAAGAAGCATCAGCTTCCTTAGCACCTGATTCAAGGAACTTTGAAGAGTCTACAAGATTTATTTTCTTGGTTGCTGGAGGGCAGGGTAAGTGATTGCTGTTACCAAAAGGCCCTGAGGTTGACAATGTGACTTTCAGTGTTCCACCTCCACCATCAACTCCAATCTTGATCTCATGTTCATCTTGGTTGCAGAACTTGACAACAAAGGCAATGACGCCAGAGACATCATTGCAAATGACAGCATCCCTTTTACATGGTGTTGAATCAAAGTGAGATTTCTCACCTCAAAGTAGTCCTGCAGGACCTTGCCTCGCTTGTGACGATGCTTTTCATAATGGCTTTCTATGAATGCCGTTTGACCAGACTCTGTTCCGAGAACTTTTGACAGGTCCCCCAATCGTCTCTGACTTAAATTTGTGCTGACCTTTATCATATCCATTGTTTGATGAGGCAGCTGAAACAAGCCTCATTTGGCACCTGATTGACCGACTGTGACCTGTGTTTGCCAACCTCCTTTTGCACCAGCAAGAGAGCTCGCCTTTGGTCTGGCTCCAGTGTCAGTCCCCGAAGGACCTGTCTCTTTTCGTGGCTGAGATTTGAAGTGGCTGGCATTGGCTGGCTGACACTTTGCTTGGTCACATGGCACTTCCACCTGGGAGTCAGCATTCTGTTAAGGTTCTGCAGCTTGGTGGAATGGGTGCAGTCATGAGGTACTCCTCTCCCTAGTTCACTCGCCCACTATCTGCACACCTTCACTGAACCAGCTTGTGCTGGTGGCTGAAGGCTAGGCCTGCCTGGCTTGACTTGAACAGGACTGTCTCGTCCATGAATGTTTTGGGGAACTGGCAGCAATGACTTCTGATTGCTGGAGGAAACACTGTCAAGTTTGCACAGCTGGCAGTCACATGTGGGACAGCTTCTCGGATTTTGAATGCACGTCTATGATTTCAGTCTCTTCTGTTTCTGACTTCGAGGACTCTAGCCCAAAGACTGAACCTGTCCGATGACAAGCAATTTGAGATCTTCCATGTCCTGCTGTGGAGGTACCAAGACGGTAATCAATGTTCTCTGACCACGACCAGTAGTACTACAGAGTAACTCATTTTAGCCATTTACAGATATGACCCTTCCGCAACCAGCCAGTCATATGCGTGCAACTTAAATGGCTCACTTTTTTTGAAATGGAGAGAGTACTCAGTGCTTCTTATAAAACTACTATAAAAAACGGAATCTTTTTCTTATCCTGTGCCATAGAGCGTACGTATGTGACGTAACGGATGGGACTTTTAATAAATTGCCTTCACTTTATTATGACCGAACCTACAATGGGGAGCAGAAGTGAGCGTACCCCGGCTGCAAAGAGCAACAGCATATTTCGCCAATGCTTTGGCAGCAAACTTTTGAAAATCTTTTTGGATGCAGGAGGGGGCACACACACACCTTAAAACTCCTGTGGGGGCTCTGCCAAGCCTCCTCTAACCCTGCTTTGTCACACGGACCTGTTCAATACTTGTCCAAAAGTTCGCATACCCCTTGTTCCCAACGTTATAACTTTCAATGCTTCAGCTACGCAAACTCTGCTTGCATCGTGCGAGTTCAAGTCATGAGTACTTGACTTTTGAATAATGTTGCATATGAAAGGCAGCGATTTCTACATCAAAGAATATTACGGAGCCATGCACACTTGGGTTTTCACTACATAGCCATGGCATAAACACTTGAGCACAGAAGTGCACCATCAGTTACTTGCTTTATATTGCAGTTTTGCAGACCCTCTTTACGATATAGTGGTCACAGCTTAATGTAGCATCAACCAATGTAGCAAACCGCTTTATGTAGCATGATTCCAAAGTCCTATTTCATTTTGGCTATCCTGAAGTGAGAATTCACCGCTTAATGTAGCAGAGACACTGCTTAATGAAGCAAAATGGGAAAAATTGGCTGAACGAGATCAACCATTTTTCCTCCACCGAGGTCTGACAGCTTGAAGCTTTGATTTTTTCAAACTTCTGCAGTTCAAAAATGAGATAGTGAAAAGCATGGCTATGCCAATGCGGCAGTCAACCATTGATAAATTCTTCAAGCGTCAATAAATAGCTTTGTTTTGTCTTTCTGTAGTGTCATTTGGCACCACTGAGCTGATTTCACACAAGGTTGTCGCTTTAAACCATTCAAAATTCTGTTCTGTTAGCTAAAAATGCGATTTTCTAACTCTAGGAACACTATGTGTAGGCTCTCCGTTTATTGCAGCACACCGCTTATGTAGCGAAATCCACCGGCCTGAGGCTGCTACATTAAGCAGTAAGTACTGTATGGGAAAGCTTGAGGTCTCTGGGTTAGGTCGTTGAGGCGAAATTCTCGCTTTACCTCACAAGCCCCAAAATATCAAACTGCTTCATTTTATCTATTCTCCTTTAGTGGAGTGACACTACTTAATTGGAGTGCTTTCCTTCATTATTTAAACATTTTTTCTCCTTTTTTGCCCATTTTTTCACTTTACTGGAGCCTTTCTTTTTCTTTCTAGTCAGTTCAGCTCTTTGCCAGAGAAGGAGCAAGGCGAATTTTTTGCATAAAGCATAAGTTCGATGAATAGCATGAATCTGGGTAAACTTAACCATGAAGCTATTTGCAGCGCCAAAGCTGATACTGTATATTCTAGACTCACTGTGCCCCTTGCATGTCCTCTTGCTCATCCTACTACTGCTCTTCCCCTGCATGTCCCTGCTCGTGTCACCCTCGTCTGCGTGGTAATGTTGCTGCTTCTCTACCTGCTTGTGTCGCTGCTGTTCTTGCCAGTCACAGACGATTTGGCAATCTTCCTGGGTTGTTCCTTGCTCCTAGCGGTGTATTTTAGGGCTGTGGACTCCTGCACCCACCCAAAATGGTGCTCCAGGTCAACTGTGTTGGGTGCCATTGTTGGCTGCTTCAGTGGCAGATGACTGGTGAAAGCAGTGGCTGGTAAGGATGTGCGGGTACCCGTACCCGTACCCGGCATTTGACACTTAAGCCTGTACCCGATGGGACCCACGGGTATTGCAGGTCAGATCCAAAGGGCCAGACAGACATCTCTCAGACATCAGAGATGAAACAAGTTAATTGAATGGATGGCCCGATCCATCCCTACTGAACTTCACCCGAGGAGCATTCCTTTTCTCAAGGCCAAGTACTCATACATGGCAAGTAAAGAAGTGTACCCCCGACCATATGCTTATTTGTGTTGGAACAAGAAGAGGACACTCAGATACCCAGAATTAAGAATGTGTAGAGTCAAGCTCAAGCTCAAGTTTTGGCCGCAGGGAAAAAGAAAATGAAGCAGGAATTTCACGTCAAAGTACGAATTGGCTTGCCGTACGTGGGCCTACTTAGGCGCATTTTTCAGCTGTTGAATCCTCGGTATTTGACCTCTCCTCAGATTCAACTGCTGAAAAACTCGCCAACAAAGCCCTGCCTTACGGTGAGGCAATATGTAGTTCCTAGCGCTTTCGCGCTATCCACTTCGCTGGGTAGGAAGAATGGCAAAAAGATAAAGAACCATGTGTGTGTCCGTCCGTCTGTGTGCGTCTCCCACGCTCGCTCCGCGCTCATCGGCCGCGCAAAAGCTGGGAATGAGCAGCGCAAAAACTTAGACTTTCTGGACAGACACACACACGCAGACACAGGCATTCGGTCGCTCACACACGTAAATACGGCCTCGCTCTGTATACAATAGATTGCTTTACTTTTCGACACTCGGCTCATTTTGGCTAAATGTTGGACATTTGTCAAGCAATTTTTTTGTCAGCCTCGGTTCAACTTCAAGTAAACGTCCTCTCAGGGCTCAGAGAAGGCTGCACTGCCTGGTAGATCATCTCCTTACACATCTGGTGTGTGCCATTGTCTACCCCAGTTCCGAGTTCTTGAAGTGTCATTTGGCTAACCCAAACTTCTTGCCACACATTTTGCCATTTCTGTCCTCTCTTTTATTTTTGCCCATTTCTCTGGTGTTTCTTCATGCGCACTCAAGTTTTTTGAGGTGCTACAGACATGGCACCGCAGTGCAAAAATGTCCAACATTGAGCAACAAAATGAGCCCAAGGCATTCAACATTGGTTTAGAACTAAAGAAATGCCATTTCAAAATCTCCATTCACTACTGTCCGTAGGGTGGCCACTAACATCCCCTAAATTTTTTGTACGCATATGCATGTAACTGCACCTAGAATTCCTTCCTGGGCTCAGTGGCCATGGTGAGATTCCACGTACAGTCCTTGGCGTAAAGATTAGCCATGGGCATGCCTACACCTCATGTGCTACACAGGGACATTTTGAGATGGAATTTTGATGTGGAACATGTAGATATGATACTCAGGTTACAAACAGCTCACAGGAGATGTCAGCTGTCATTTGACGTTTAAAAATCCAAAATTGAACGAGAAATGAGCTCACGAGACCATTTTCAAAAAAAGTTGCAAGTTATCGTAGACAAACTGTAGAGCTTGATATCAGGGGCGGCAGTTGGAGGCATGTTGTTGTTTCTCTAATAATCTCAGCCATGTTGAAGTATCTCACTCCAGTCATACTGATTGGTGTCTTTGCTTTTCCTAGCCTGGTATCTCCACGTCTCTCGTCCTCATCCCCGAGGGTGCCAAGGTGGTGTGCCGCCTCCTCTTGGATGACCATGACGTCCCGCGGATTCGCCGCGCACTCTCGGTCTGTCTTACTATTTCTTGAAGGACGCAGCCGCCTACGACGCGCCCAAGACCATCCAAAGGCACCTCGGGGATCAAGTATCGCCTTTCTCCTAGCTGTGTTCGAAAGACTTCTGGTTCATGTCGAGTCACCAAAGGGCTCTCAATCAACAATGTTGTGCTCTCTGTCGTCAAACATGGCGGCACTTTCATGGCCAGGAGAACACTACGTAATGACCTCAACGGCGGGTACACTGCATAAATCAAAAGTTGAAAAGTTCCAGTACAGTGATTTCGCGGGGAAAACTTCACTTCATACGCTGTTCTGAAATGTTCTGAGATTGCATTGTGATGTGATCAAATCAAACGGGGCCTGAAGGGCATGATTGCCCTAGAAAAATTTCAGCCCCTTTCATCAAGTTTTATGCCGAATGCGAATGAACGTGACGGTTACGCTTACTATTAGGGGCATGTGCGGTGAATGGTCACTCAAAAAATGGGAGGTTTGTCCGGTCAGCAAATGGAATTGGTGCAACCAGCAATGGCAAATTACACTGATCTCAGCGTTGTCTAAATATCCGTGGTGGATTGGCGATCACAGCAGAGGGGAGACAAGGTATGACCAAGCTCATCTGTACTGATGGTGCGTCAAACAATAAAGATGCAGAGCGGAAGGATGCTCTAGGCAGGTAACCAGTACTTGGGCAATACTGCCAAAAGATTGGTTTTAAGTGAGACTATAATCTTCATTAACAAAAGACCATACATGACAGAATACCATACAATGGCAGCTATGCTCCTGTCGGGGCCACTACGTGTAGACGAGAAATACGAAAAAGGGCAGGAAAAAGTTCGCTCGCAGCAGACGTCGCTCATAAGACGACGAAAGTGCAAGAGTCGGATCTTGCTCAAATACGATGAATTGAGGTAAACCTGATCAAGTTATCTAACCTAACCTAACGTAACCTGACTTGACGTAACTTCTGCCAACAGACCCTGAACCTGGATCGGATCCATTTTGTTTTTACTTCTGAAACTGGCAGATCCGGACACTCTTCACTCCCTCTCTTCTCCCCACCTTAGTGGTAGCAGCCAGCCATGAGTCTCCGGGTCGAGCCCCAATTTGGCTCGCTGGGTTGCATGGCTCAGTGTCCATCCCTATTGACCTTCTTCTCTCCCCTCTACTTGCCACAAATAGCTACTGACAAAACTGATACTGCTCAGCTATTCCCAAGAGGCTTACCTATACCTATTGCATGGCCATCTATGGCCTATGTAGTAAACAGAGCTTTGGACCTCAATTTTGGCGTCAAAATGGCCTCAAATCTAAGGTGTGGCAGGATCACTTTCGAGCATGTGATGTGTAGCGCCTGCTGACGCAGTTTGGTGACGATCAATGTGGTGGTTGTGGCACCCATAGCCTGACAGGCCGACAGACAGACACACAGATGTACATACGGGGACTTTGCTTTATACATATAGATTGATGCTACCATACAGGGGACTTCTAATTAAGAGGGGGCAAGTATTCAAGCGAGGGGTAAAAATCGGGTAGATACTGTAGTGGTTTGTCAAGTGCGCACTCAGACTCGTACTCAGCATAGAACATTAGATTACTTTCGTTTTGCTCTTGTCGATCTAAGTGTCTCAGTTTTTGCTGAGTTTGTAACTTTTACTCATGCTATTTCCGTGACAGGAATGTGTCTTGCCCAATGTGGCCCCCGATTTGAAAACAGCATTCATATTAGGAGGGTTTTAGTTTTCTTCTCATGGCTGTATGTGCCACATTAATGGTTTTAAGCAAGTCAATAGCACTCAATCTTGAATGGTCAATATCTCCCTTAAAATGGTCATTTCAATAAGCTGCATAAACACGTGTGCTCAGCACCTCAAGGATCAAATATCTCGACGCCAAGCGAAAGGGAGAAATCAAGAGAAATTAATTTCATGTGCACTTACAATCAACACAACCTATCACATTATTTTCCATTGCAGGTGAAAGACCATGTCCATCTTGTGAAGGATACACTCCCTGATCCACCAGATGATATGCCTCTCCTCCACAAGCCTCAAGGGTATGAAAAACATCCCATGAGCAAAAACTACTTGGCTGCAACTGGCAACTTACAGGCAGCTGAGTTAAGACCCAAGAAGAGAAGGCTCCATTGGCCACTGCATTAGGAGGATGTTGGCAACAGAGACTGCTGATAGTGGAGCCAATACAATGGAGTCAAAGACATTTCAGATGTCAACAGGAATCGACTGTCCTAAGTACGATTAAAGCAGCAGTAACATGAGAGCATGTCAAGAAGATGGCAAAATTACTCATACCAGATGGCAGCGTCATACCCATGGTCAATCAAACGTAGAACCAATAAACTAACAGGACAGATGACAGGAGAGATATAAGGGTGGTGCAATGTACTTCTCTTCGTGAAGGACGTCTAAATTTAGTACATACTGCGTACCGTTGCTACATGATTTTTTCTCGTATATGACGTCAGATTCGGCGAATGCTCACCCTGTCATGGGTAACTTCAGTGCCGAGAAATTGACTCCATGCGCTGCACTAAACTATTGTAGTGCTGATTGAGCAAGTGAAATGTGACATGTAGACACCAAAACATTGCATTCACTATACGACGACGTTTTTCTTACCCCTCATTTTGAACTGGAGTGCTTAAACGTTGCAACCTATAGATTAGCCCACGATAGCACGACCTATTTTTTTCTTTTTTGCAAAGTAAAGTGATTTTTTAGAGGTGGGAGCCCTACGTTCACCACTAGCCCCTCACATTGGCGTGGGGAATGACGGACGACACCAAGGTCAACCAGAGGGTTTTCTGGTCCACGCTCAAAGACAAACTGCTGTGGCTCCAGGAGATATATGGAGAGAGAGAGATTTACTGTCTTGGTTGGATCAGAAGGATGCGTGAAGTAGCGACTGCAGCACAAGTAATTAAGCTTGACACGTATAAAACCTAGCATTGAGACTTTGCTATTTAGGCCATCACGAGTCAGACTGACGAGCCATCCACCAACATGATTTTTTAATAGCAATCCTGACCAGATTCTCCTGTTCTGTGAGACCGGAGACAAGGCAAAAAGCCAAGGGCATCTTCCATTGGCCACTAAGAGCTACAACAGTGATGAAAAAAGCAGCCTCTGTAGCAAGCTAATGATGTGTTGTCTGAGGCTCCTTCACTTCCGAGGTCAAAGTATCCCTTAAATCTTTTATCAATTTCATTGCATTCTACATGCTTAGCCTCCCTGTGACAGAGGGAGCAGTGCGATTTTTCCGCGCTTTTTTTTAGTGAATTCGCTCTTTCTTTCTAAAGAGGGGCTCGAACCCCCTGAACTCCTCCTCCCCCGCTGGGGACACAGACCCCAGATCACCAGTTTTAGTCGCAGTGACAGAAGTCATTATTCATCGCCTCTGCTCGTCACTGTATCAGCTACCAACATAGCCAAGATCGCCTGGTGATCATTGCTGGCTTATTGCTGGCTCCTTGCGCCCCATCTTCCAGTGGCTAGAAAGCTATTTTGGAGAAACCTCGATTCATCCACTGGGGAATGAATGCCACTTGCTGATCACAGCAGGATGCGGCAAAGCTTTGAGGAAAGTGCTTTGTACATAGCCATATGTCTTGCTTAAAAAGTACTGAAGCGTCAATTCGAAAGCTTTTAGCTCAGCAGGGTTGGGTAAGCTTATCTGTAGATTGAATTGTGATGCCATCCAAAAGCTGACTTGAGACTGGTGTAAGCTTTCCCCCCTACATGACCATAGCCATCGTTGAAGAGACTTCCTCTTCAGCTATGCCCAGGGTCGTTAAGGCTATAAGCTTCTTTTTCATTTTGCTTCTGCGCAGCTGGACAAGTATCATGTCTTCACGTTCTGCATCAAAATTCCACCTCAACACGTTTCAGAGCAACGTATGAAGTGATGTCATGTTTGATGCAATTACTTTCAGCAAGGACTGTGTTTACAGCTCGTCAACACCTGATGCTTCCCTGAACGTTTGTCACCATGGACTTACCTGAGATGCGCACTCTAGGTATTATTGATTACTCTGTGGACGAACATGGCAGAAAAAGTCCGCACGCTCAGTGCACGCGCAAGGAACGGAAGAAGCGTGTCACTGCCATGACGTGGAAAGGTGCGCGCAGGTGAAAACCGCGCACAGTATGCCATGCGTGGGGCTCGGGAGGGTCTCCTGCCCCAATGTGAGAAGTCAGGGGTATGGGAATCCCCCAGAAGAAATCACCTCAATTTGCCCCCCCACCCGAAAATAACGGCCCAAAACGCCAAAAAACAGTCCCTGATGGCAGAGGGTTGCAGTCATTTGATGCTTCTGCGTCACAAGTAGCTTTCTCAAAATTGCTCACAGTGCTTCGTCGTGGCAAGCACTGTCTTAACTATATATTAACGATGCATGTCGACGACGACATATACAGGCCCGAGTTGGACTTGACTGCACATCATTTTATATCCCGAGGGCGTAGCCCGAGCGATATAAAATGACCCGAGTGCTGTCAAGTCAAAAGAGGGTCAATATAGTACACATTATGTGTCGTTGATTTGTAATTTTACACATGACTTCTGGAATGTTTTCCCCCTTTCTTGACACTTTTAAAATCGTTGAAAGAGGTGAAATACCGACTTGGGTCAGTGCCAGCAATGGGAAAAGGTCCCAGACCCAAACACTCAGTGTTTCACGAAAGGAGGCCAAAAAAAGCTACAATTTGGACTTTAGCAGTGCCAATGTTACTTTGAACTTCCACTAGATTCATCCTGGTCACATCATTCTCGCTCGCACTGTTCTTGATTACACAGTTCTTGATCGTACTGTTTTCGAGCGAGAACATTTCATGAATGTATGTGAGAAATAAAGAAAACTTCTAGGCTAAGAGTGTTGATTCACAATATGTCTCTCGGGAGGGGGGATATAGAAGTGAAGGAAATATAGTAGGAAGAATATTTCCCGCTAGACAGAAAATAAGCGGGGAAATATTCCGGAAATCGTGCGTTAAAGTTGATATGCAACAGAGGAGGTTCCATGTTCTTTCGAAAACTGGCTGAACACCTCATTATGCTTTCTTTTAAAATGTTGCTTCCCAATTTTTGTGGCTCTTTGTCTCTTTCTTTTTAGTAATTTGCGGGCAAAACGTTTGAAAAATAAGGGAAAAAGTCTTTTTTTTGGAAATTGCGGACTGACAAAAGTGAGAGTCTAAAAGAAAATGGGCGCAGCATTGAAAGAGATTAAGAACCAAAGGGAAGCAGCTTTTCTTTTTGTTTCCTCGACATTTTGGAAAAAGCTTGGGCCCATGATGGTGCAAATGATTGGCTGAGGGATCTGTTGAAGTGAAAATAAGGGGTTTTTCTTAAAACTTAAAACTCTTTCCACTTTTTGTCACCTCCTTAATTTTCCGATGGCATTCTGTCCAGAAAGGCAATGTACACTGACTACTGAGAGTGAAATAAAGTTGACACTCCATTTCGTCAAGTTGTTTGTTCAAGTGTTGAGTCCCTGCACTAAAGCGGAGGCAAAGGCAGGAGACATATGTAACGCTTGCCATGCAGAATTGCAGTCAAAAATGAAGTGAGTATCTTGCAGAGAAAAGTGAGGTTTTTGATGGTTATTTTCATGAAATCCGTCATTGGACACTCAGGTATTGTGGCAAATGAATGATGACAAGTTTCTGAATGCTTATGATGAGCTCATGCAATCAAAGTTCAATGCTGCAGGAAAAGAAAGCACTAAAAATGGTGATGGCCATTTCTGACCACTTTCTTTATTGTAATTCGCTGCAATTTTCTGAGGGGCTCCCCAACCATAGATGCCATCACACAGGACACTGCACCCAGACATCCTCCAGGCGTGCTACGCCCATGTTACTGTCTGTAGGCAGATCTCCACCCCCTCAAAGATAGGGTGAGGTGAGGCATAGCCTCTGTGATAAGGAAGTATAAAATGTGCAGGTTAAGGAGAACAAGGGAAGAGATTTAGGTACACACTTGGAAAGAGAAGAGGCAAAGTGCTGACAAAGGCTGAGAGGACAGAATCTTCCTTTTCGGCCTCGTGGCATCCAGGCATACCAAACCGTACGGGACCTGGACTGGAAGTCGAGGGCATGGGAGTGACCCCAGAAGCTCAGGTCCAGGGACAACGCACAGAGGTTGACACGTGCCACCAAGCTGCGATCCACCCTCTGCAATGGCACCGGCTTGATCTTTCTGGATGAAGCCAAGTCTGAGATGACTCCCTGCCTCCATTCAACCAAGGACAGGGTCACTGAAGCACAGCTGGTAATGCTGGAGTGAATAGGCGATACTGAGGGGAAAGCCTCATGGTTGTGGGTACCTTCCTGTCAGACGGACGATCATGCTGCTGCGCAAGGAAAACTAACAGGGAAACTCCCCGAACCTCAACATTTTGGACTTTATGAGACGGGATGCCTTGTGCCCTGCTGTCTGTGGTGCCAGAGGTCTTCTTGATCCTTCCTATCTTCAGAGACAGCATCCACCAGCAACGACAGGCACTCATCATGTTTTGTTACATGTACAGGGCCTGTAGGTTGTTCTACCAGTGGCTTGAGAGGGTTATCCAGGCTCAAGGTGGTTATATTAAGGGCCGCTGCCACAACCCTTGACAATGTTTTCAAAAAATAAATTGTTCTTCGTCATTGCATCCACTTTTCCTTACAGGAATGCTTTTGTGGCAGCTGCATCTTCCTCGCGTACAGGGGATAGAGGGGGGTCTGCAAAATTATCATTTTTTGCATGCAGTGCACGCAAGGTGGGGTCAGAGGGAGTGTTATCGCCAGTACAAGGGAGCCAGGGGGCAGGATCGCCCAGAAAGATTTCAGCAAATTTTGGCCGCCCCGATCTTGGCCGTTTTAATCATCGTCAGCAGGAGCGAGAGAAGGCAGTCCTGAGCTTGGCAGACCAGATTGCCGTCATCAAAAGTATCAAGATGATGGGGCTGAGAATTGCCGACTGTCATCGATGTGTTTTGTTTACTTGTCGAGTAGTCACCCTCTTGCACCCTTTTGTGCTTTGTTCATCCCCTCACAGAACCTAGCAACCTTTGGCTCGGACGATAGGGTTTTGCATGGTAGCACATAGCGCCGGAGGACCCGGAGAGTGAAGCCTGG
>JAAUXU010036987.1_pt1 | contig 33691 bp, 35 predicted proteins | sample 7278151 | NCBI WGS metagenome assembly JAAUXU01 (sample SAMN14350113, study PRJNA611818) | marine sediment metagenome | isolation source: surface marine sediment (1.8m) | place: French Polynesia: Moorea | collected 2018-08 | reverse complement strand
TGGGTGGCCTGGGCTGTATGGCCACCCACCCCCCGTCCGGCGTAGGCCCACAAAACTTGCATGCCCACCCAAACTGGCACGGCGGGGGGGGGGGGAGAGAACTTATAAATAGTAACAAGACCATGGTGGTGGAACTGCAGAGGTTTTCTATGGTGCAAAAAAGAGGGGAAAAAACCCTGTTAGAGGCACTTCTTGTACATCAGCCCCATGGCCTAACGGTCTGTTGTGCGCTTACTCAATAAATCAATGCTACAAAGGCATGTGCATGAGACTTTAGAGCGATTCTCTGACGAATAAGTGTGGTTTCATCCGAATCATCCGCTAAATTTGAGAATATACGCTCCACTTGACGTGTTTGTGGCTAGATCAGTTGATGAGCAGCGGCCAGGGAGGTATTCGAAGTAGGAGTAGCAGTCGTTGTAGAAGTAGTCATACGGTGGGGAATAATAGGTCTTCTTTTGTCTCAGCAGCAACATACGCAGAAGCTTCGCTGCCACCACCACTAGTTGCATTCCGAAGCTCGTGTGTACGTTGTGCCTCCCCTTGCCTTGTGTCTCCCCTTGCTCAGCTGGGGCCCCAGAAAACGTGACCTTGACTCGGGGAGGGCATTAGGCATTACTGAACGACTCTGTTACAAGGGATCTCCTTTTGTGACTGTGCGGTTGCTGCGGAAAATTGTCTTTGTGTCGTCCGCCTCCTCCTTATCCTCCTCCTCTTCTTCCGCCTCCGCCTCCAGCTCCAACTCCAGCTTCGACTCCGGCTGCGGCTCCGGCTCCAAGGGACATTCGATTCACTTGACCTCCTCGAACCTTTGGCCACGACGACGACGACGACGACGACGACGTTGTGCATGTGCGACAAGTCTACTTGGACGAGAAGATGGGAGCAAGTTTTTGTATAAATAAGGCCTCCAATGCCCTGATCTGATCGAGAGGCTTAACTATTAGCGGTCACTTCTACGGAGCGATGATGAGTTATATAAATATTTCATTTCTCGCATTCATGCTGCTTCTCCTTTTTCCTCGACTAGGTGGAAAAATTGGCGTGGGTTGGCTTGGGCTGGGTTCGTAGGCTTTTTTATTTCATACTGAAGAAGACGCTTGCCAATCGTCCATTATTTAACCAAGGAAGAGAGAAGAAGAGCGTGGGCGTCTGGAAAAATTCCCAGCAGTCCGTATGCACAGAAGAGGCAACAGCAATCTTCTCCAAGTCCTTTTGCGGCTGTTTTAATGTTCTCTCTCCCACTACATGACAACATCCATGAGCTTGGCTCTTTTCGCTGAGAGAAAAGACGTCATCAGTGGCATAACCATAAAGCTTGAATGGCTGTGTTAGATATGTGCCGCGCTCGACTCCACTGACACACACACAGACAGACAGACAGACACACACACACAGTCATATGAATAGCTCGATTATCAGTGGACCAAGTAACGGGCCAGCAACACGTTGCTTGGCACGGGCCTGCAGGAGGAGTGATAGCGCTACTCGGACCACAGTCGACACTTCATTTTGCAAGCATCGTTCGTTACATTCAATTTGGGAAACCTTGGCCAGGAAGGCACATTCGATATCGTCAACTTTGTTTTTGAACCTCATTGCAGACTTTTTTTTATAAAAAAAAAAACACTTTTACTTTGCTTCAAGTTGAAGGGAAGTGCTTACTCCAGTCATTTAAAAAGATCAAGCAAGCCAAAATTGCACATTTTTACCACTAAAGCGCTAGTCTTTGTACTTTCCCCCGCCGGGTTAATCTGTGTTCGTCCTGTTTGAAGTTTTTGCTAACGAAAAGCGAAACAAAATCAAGACTCGACTGTGTTTACACTATTAACGCTGGCTTCTCTTCATCCTCTTTCTACTACGCACACAATTAGCCTGCCACAGCTCAGCAGCACAGATATAACTGTGTAATGCAGGTAACAGAAGGGTGGGGTGAAGGGGGGGACCCCCCCTCTATGACAATGCGCTCGTGAATTCTGCGTGCGTGAGTACCGACGCACAAAGATACAACTGAAATATGCGTCATAGCAGGCATCAGGAAGAATGCGGCAACGTAGGCAAAAAAACCCCCACCGAGATTGCCCTCCACCGCTTGAGGTGGATGAATTCCTGGTGCCCTTTTCTCAAAGTCAGCAACGAGCAGAATAACGATTTTTGCAGATATGTGATAAAGTGAGCCTAGCACAATTCAATTGTTTTTCTTCCTTCAGGTTTTCCTGGACCACCGACCCAAGGAAGAGGTTCAGCAGTTGGTGTCTGCCAAGACAAACGGTGCCACCCCATTGGTACTGGCTTGCCGAAATGGACATAAGGAGGTGGTCGAGTACCTCATAGAAAAGTGCGCAGCCAGCGTCGAGCAGCCAGGTAAGACTGCAACTTTGGAGCTGTATTCAAGTCTCCCTAACTCCTGCCTGCTTGCTTACTGCTGCAAGATCTTAGCACTACACACCATTCAAGGGAATCCACCCTGAGGAAAAAATAGCTTGCTGGCTTCCGCGTGGATACTTCTATCACCATGTGTGATTGGGCACTATTGTACTCTATGTTTTCTGTACGTCTTGCTGCTTTTATGAAGTGGCGTGCAAAAAAAGAGGCCCCGGAGGTGTCATTTACAACCCGATCGACGTCATTGGAGTCAGCAGGGGAAGCGGTCACTGATGGATTATTTCATACATGAGGAACTTCATAAGCGAACTCGAACCAGTTCGGGCTTTCTACATTCGTGCTTGTTTTTGTTTTTTACCCAGTTGAAGAAAACAGGTTCAACAAAATAGCACTCGTCGTCTCAGTAGGGTTATCTCATATAATCAAGAGATAAACTCACTGCAGAAGTAAGAAGTTTATACTAATGCTGACTATGAAATGAGCATTGGGGGCATTGGACTTTTGATCTCTGATCTGGAGTGCACTGCATTAACATATGATAAGCGAATTCACTCCAGCAACATGGTATATGCGTTTAATTTTTTTTCAATTTTTTTTTAGGCTCCGTGACCTTTGACGGCGAGACAATCGAAGGCGCACCACCTCTCTGGTGTGCCGCTGCGGCGGGCCACAGCGCCATCGTGCGCCTCCTCATCGAGCGGGGCGCCAACGTCAACTCGACGACCAAGACCAACTCGACGCCGCTCAGGGCTGCCTGCTTCGACGGTCACTTCGAGATTGTGCGCTTCTTGGTAGAGGAAGGCGCAGGTAAGAAGTCCCTTCACATCACGTGTAATAAACGATGAAATCAGCGTTCATACGACTCTGTAACACCGATTGTACTGCCGAGCAGGCAGTGCACGAACGTTCTAATTGTCCAAATGAGCCATTCACTCGAGAGCAGTGAACTTTGTTGCTAAACTGTCCAAGACTTTCTAGCAATTTATCTCCACCTGTGACATCTGAGACCCCTCAGAGTGCAAGCTACAGAAAATAGCTTCAATGAGACTGCGGTAGTTTTTTCTTCGTGTTAAGGTCAAGTTTATCCAGGACGCGTTCTTTTCTTGGCATCTCCTGAGACTGCTTTCTAGCTTTCTCACAAACTTTATTTGCAGCTTTGTATGCCATGTTCGGCATGCTGTACAATGCTGCGAGTAACAGGACAGGGTAAAAAAGCATTTCCTGTCGTTGGATCTTTTTTGCAGCACCTACCTATGTAATATTGCCTGTGCACCTGTAGTGTCTACTGTTGCAAGGTGTGCAGGTAAGATACCTCTGGATAAGACGTATGGAACTGATCGTGTATGCTTTCGACGCGTGCATCATTACCCGAGCTATGATCATTGATTAGTGATGAATGAATGACGGCGAATGCAAAAATATTTTAAGAACGGGTCCTGGCAGCAAAGCAGCCAAGACTGTATGGAGGAACTGACCTAGATTTTGCTTTATGCCAGCGTAGTCTTAAAGTGCATTTTGCTGACTTTTCAATTCTGACGGGATAATCTCAAATCTTTGTTTCATTGTGCCTAAATCGTCCCCCTATTCTGTACGTCCTGTTCTATTCAACGTTCCTAATCAGTCGTCGTCACCTTGCGTAACCAGGATTTTTTTCTATAACGAGAAAAGGCACGTGCATCTATATGCACGTGATCAGTGATTGGTGACAATCTTAATCCACGCTTCTTTTCTAGACATTGAGGTGGCGAATCGCCATGGCCACACTTGTCTGATGATAGCGTGCTACAAAGGTCACTTTCCGATCGCTCGGTATCTCATAGACATCGGCGCTGACGTCAACCGCAAGTCAGTAAAGGGCAACACAGCGCTGCACGACTGCGCGGAGTCGGGATCGCTTGACATCATGAAGCTGCTGCTGTCCTGGGGGGCAAAAATGGACGTGGACGCTTATGGTGAGAAGAATTTACCTTTTCATCTTGCTAACTCCTTCCCCTAACTTCTCGTTTAAAATTCAACAAGAGTCACTTCATTGTCGTCTCATGGGCCCGAATGCAAATCTTTGTGGATGATTGTGGCCGTCAATTTGTCTGAGGCGGGACGGACGTGGCTGTTGTGCATACTCGTGATGCCAACAACAGAAAGAAAAGATGGCTTGGCGGTTTCTGCTCACACAACCAGCATCGACGACCGGGCTTGTCGATGTAATTGGTGATAAATATAGCGAGTGTTATGTACTACCCGAACACGGAGAGCCCGAAGAGTCTGCTTTGCATGCCTCTAGTAGGCCTATTGTTGTTGTACTTTTTTGGTGCTTTTTTTCGTCTTCTTGGACATGTATTCAACGACAGCGCTGGACTTTGCGCTCCACTGATCGCCCCAATGATATTCCCTCTTACACATTACGTAAGGAGCTCGTCAACTCAGTACGTTCAGAAAGAAATGTTGCCATCCATAATAGAACTGCGATTGATGTTGGGGAGGTGGCTGTTACGAGTGTGATATCAGCTGCTGTGGTCAGTGGGACAATTCATTTTTTACCTGGTTTCTCTCTCTTCTTGCAGGTATGACCCCTCTTCTTGCCGCTGCTGTGACTGGTCACATGCACATCGTGGAGTATCTCATCTCAAAGCCTGAGCTGGTGTCTCGCAAGGAGCGCATCGACGCCCTGGAGTTGCTCGGGGCAACGTTTGTAGACAAGAAGAGGGACATGCTGGGATCTTTCAAATTGTGGAAGAGGGCAATGGAAGAAAGGTAAGATGAGAGGACAAATTGTACGTTCCAATTGAGAGCACGACTCTGCAGCAGTCGTGATCATTGTGATTGGCTGCATCGTGTGTGTATTATTGCAGATATTCAGATGGAAAGTTACTCGTCCCAAAGCTGATTCCGGCATCGCCCATCGCTGCTTACGAGAATACCGTGGAGGTGGAGACGTTAGCACAATTAGAAGAGATCATCTCGGACCCGGACGAGATGCGTATGCAGGTACTATGCGGACTCCAACTATGCGTATTTGTGCCGGCCCAAAAATAACCCTTTCAAAAAATCCTTACAGGCTTTGTTGGTGCGTGAACGTATCTTGGGCCCTGCTCACCCTGACACTTCTTACTATATTCGATACCGGGGCGCCGTCTACGCAGACATGGGTCACTTTGAGCGCTGCATCACCCTTTGGATGTACGCCCTAGACATGCAACAGAAGATGCTGGAGCCCCTGAGTCCAATGACTCAGAGCTCTCTACTCAGCTTTGCCGAGCTCTTCAGCTTCATGATGAGCGAAGGACGCGTGCGAGGAAACTCCTTCCATGAGCACCACAATGTCACCAACAGGAACGACGACGCCAGAGAGGAAGAGGAAGGCGCCGGCGGCGAGGGGAATAATCAAGCTGTGGCATCGAGCGGTCCTCGGCGGCGCCGGCCGCCGGTCAACTTTTGTGATATCATGACGGTGTTCGACAAGGCGGTGGACGAGGTGCGTGCTGGAAGGGCGCACGTTCGTAGCGATCGTGACGCCACTTACTTCAACCGCACCCTGGTGATCATCCTCCACTTGGTGTGTCTCCTAACGCGTCTGTCGCCGCATCTGACGTCAGCTCAGGTCCACCGTGCGCGACGAGGTGTCTTCGCATTCCTGCAGCTTCGGCCGCGTGGCCGCCGCGGCGCCACACCACTTCACCTCGCCTGCTCTAGAGAGTCCTCCTCGGTGGGACGTTATCCCATCTGTCAGTTTCCATCGGTAGAGGCCATCAAACTCTTGGTTGAGTGCGGCGCTGACGCCAATGCTCGTGATGATGAGAACAATACTCCCCTACATGTCTCTGCGTTCAACCGTCCGACAAAGCCCACGGTAGCAGCAGCCCTGCTGGAGGCTGGCGCCCATCTGGACACCATCAACGCTGACAGCAAAACATTCGCGCAACTGCTCAAGGGCCAGCAGCTCCATGAGGTGGTCAACCCGCTGAAGCACACCAACCTCCAGTGTTTGGCAGCCAGGGCGATCAAGAAGAACAAAGTAGCTTACAAGGGGCTTGTGTCGCCTGCACTAGAACAGTTCGTTGATCAGCATTGAACAGAAGAAGCTAAGGTTTGGTGCTTGTCCTACGGAGATCGCTAGGAGACACCCGTGAAGCAACCAGTATCATGAAATCTTGAGGCATAGTGGACAAGAAACCCAGAAAAATTATTTCATGTCAAGAGTGAGACAATCGTCGCTACGACGAGAGCACAGGGCAGCAAACTGTAGTAAGAAGCGGTGATATTAAGACATATTTTTTGCCTCAGTAAAATGAGGCTGTTGTGACTATTTGTTGTCTTAATAATGGCGGGCACTCCTGAGAGGGACGCTCAAAGGACGTTTTCCAGCAATCGCGTGAAGCTGAAGTTAATCAGACAGGACGTGTCTAGTCAGAAAAGGGCATTGGATGAAGAAGGCACTTATAACGACTACATACCCAAGAAGAACTATGCAGAAAAGTTGATCTGTTCTTTCCTACTCCTATTTTTGTGCAATGTCCTCTTTTCTTTCTTTCTTTCCCAAAAAGACTTTACAGTATGCTGACAGATTACTCAAAATGTTGTCTCTTTTCTGGCCCACACCGCTAAACACGTCTCTTTCTAAGACTACGTTCTAGAACAAGTTTTTCTCTGTTTATCGACTGTCGAAGGGGGAAAAAAGTATGTCCCATGCGCCTTCCTCATCCCCATTCATCCCTTTCTCAAACCCTGTCCCCCCCTGCGTACTTTTCTTGTCCCCCCTTAGTATCTTATGTTCTGTATTCTGACCATGAGATATGTGCAGTTTCGACTAGGACAAAGGTAGGCATGATGCAGATCTCATTATGTCTATGAGAATTCAGGAGATGGGTTGTGCCGCAAGCGCTTGCACACCACCACCAGAGACTCACGAATAAAAGCGGAGATGTTGAGCTGTTGTGACCAATTTCATGTCAGGCTGGCGTCACGCGCGAGGCCGGAGGGGGAATTTCCCATGCCACTCTGTAAGAAGTTGCGTTGTGTGTACGCAAACTCGGGCTCGACGTCAACGCAACCTCGCGCCAAACCCCAGCCAAATCCCTTGTAGGAATCCCTCTTGTGACGCCAGCTCAGACTCGGACGTCCGTGCATTGCGAGCATAATGGATAATAGGGTTCCAAGTTTTATGCACCTGAGTCAAGGATTTTATGCACAAAAATTTCCAAAACATGCAAAAACGAATTTGTCGTGACTTTGTTTTGAGCATCAGGAAAAATGGGTTTCATCATCTTTCAACACTTCTGTGCCCTCAATGCACATCAACTGACATCGATCCCAAGTCATAGCTATTTTTCAAGAGCTTTGGTAGAAGATATTTCAGCTGCCACAGCAGAAGGCCATCTTGTTCACGAAGCAGAAGGACTGGTTTGGTCAGGGGATTGCGGTGGTCAGAAGTTCGGTCCTTCCTGTCGCTGTCATTGAGCTTGCACAGCCACTTCGTCTTCAGGCTGGGATTCAGGATCTTGCCGTCGTTCAACTCTTTCACATACGTTCAATACTTTTACATATTCGAAGTGTTTTTCTCATTTTACTTATTTTACGCAAGAAATGTTCACTGCATTTGCATAAAATGTCGAACCCGGATAATGGGACAGGTATTTTAGAATGGCATAGTTCAGAAATGCGTGAAGGGGGAGTATCTGATTTTTGGCATGTTTGGAAAATGCTCTTACCCCATGGATACCTCTATGGCGCTTGATGTAAAATGAAACCCTGGCCAAATCCTTTTTTTTTTACTGAGCCTTGAAAGTAAGAGAGTGGACTTGCAGGGGTGTCCAAGTCGCACCAGTACTTATCCCATCATAGTACTACTGTATGGTGACCCAGAGCAACTAGCTTCTGGAGATGTGGGTTTTAGTCTAATGAGCGTCAATGGAAAGATTTATTTACCAAAGAGGATGCTCAGAATAATTGACTACTAAATGCCTTTTTGCAATGTTCAGTCAATATTGAGACTTTATCAGGTGACTTTTGAACACTGCAACTTTAAACTTCAGCCTCATGAACCTAAAGTTCCTTTCGGACGTGTGTCGGAAGCCAAGAAACATTTTTTTTTAATAAAAATGACGTCTGAACTTCAGGAAGTCCCAATTTTGACTGAAGAGTAAAAAAAGTTTTTGAATTTTGTTCAGACGTTTGGTAAGTAACACTTCACTTCAGGCTGACTGGGGCAGCGCCCACAACAGCTCTAGAAGCTCACATTTCTGGGCTCCATTTGCAACGCCGCATGCACACCTTAGGCAGGTGCCAACAAAAAATTCATTTTACATGACGCCACGCAGGTATCAACGCTGCAGGTGCATTTTCCCAAATTGCCCTGCACCGATCGGGCGCCAAGTATCCCTTCTCTCTTGGCTTCATCGAACGGTACTGTGAAGTGACGACTCTCTCAACCTTGAGCGCGGACGTCCCTTTTCCTAGCTCGGTTCGATGGTTCTGGGAAGGACTTCCCCGCTCATGTCCCACATCAGCTGTGCTTAAAGGGAACAAGATGGGAACGTTGTCCCTCTGTGAATTTCAGTTCTCACGTACCAAATGCGCCAGTTTATTGAGGCCAAAGAATGCGTCGCATCCTCCACTGAAGATGGGCCTCTTCCATTGAGGGAAAATGTAGAAGCCAGAGCTGTTGGCGAAGTGTCGTAAAGTGATGAAGGAAGAGAAGAACTCATTGCCCTGAGTATAGTAGAGCACGTACCAGACAGTGGTAGACGTTGACACATCTGTATTACTGTACCGCAGAGTAATGGAAAATTCCTCGAAGTGTACGGATGAATGGCTCACACTTGCACCAACCCCGCAACGTACATCCTAGGCGGATTTTAAGGAATTTGCCAACTGGCGGAAGAATTGCTGTGGACAGACGCCGTGTGAGGGCTTTTGCATGCAACGACAGTTCAGCATTTCGCACCGCGTCACTCACTCAGCTGTTCTTGTTACAGCCTGCTTCAGTGGCTTTTCTAGTTACAACTAGAACTACAAGTAAGTCCTCCTCATTGGGTCACAAGACGATATATTGAGGTAAGGAGTGTCAACTGTCAGGTTAAATTTAAAATGCAGAATGTTTCACCAGAGTAGGGGGCTGAGTCAGGCCCATGAGTCCTTCTTATATGCACCTTCCAGAATAGGCCTGGCTTGAGTTCAGATTTGAAGGAAGGAATCGGACTGAACCTGAAGTTCATAAATCTGATTCAGGCGACAATGGTCATCGCTTAATGCAGCATCAGATAATGTAGAAGGATTCAATAGTTCCATTTCATTTTCGCTATTATGAAGTGAGAATTCACTGCTCAATGTAGCAGACACCGTTCAATGGAAAGCAGGAAAAATTTTCTCAACTAGAATAACCAAGTTTCACCAAATCACTGTGAGTAACAAAACAACTAAGTCAGTTGTGCTTCTATTAGAGAACGAAAGATAGTCTAGAGGGAAGACCCTTTGCTGGGCGCACCTGTTGGTCAGGGCAACATTGCACAAAGTGTGCCAAAGCAAGTGTGCCAAGGAGGGTGACAAAACTGCATCAAGATTTTTGACTGATTCAAAATGATTGAGGGCATATTTTCAACTCCAAGCTACATTTTTCATGACAAGGGACAAAAATGGTAAACAAAGCACCAGTGCAAGGTTCCCTTTTTGCATAATTTATGGGTATTATTGATCATCCAACCATCACTTGATTTGGAAGGATTCATTATATGTACTTGTACATATTGGCAACTCTGCTCATTCGGCCAAATCTGCCGTGATCGTTTGTCGGGGAGGGTCTTCCCTCTTCCCTTCTTTCGTTCTCTAATGTTGAGACTGTTGTGGTAGCCTGATCTGGGTCTGGTCCAGCAACTGACACCTACTTAGAAAGTGCTGTTAGAAGCAGCCGGCGTTTTCCTCCGCCTTGTCCTAACTTCAGGGGGAACCTATAGACATCACATTAAAGTTAGGAAGGAACTGAAGAAGTTAGACAGACTACGACTGTGACGGTTATTAGGTCTAATATGTTGCTGCGGCGTTGGATACATACATGTGTATTATGCACTTTCCGCTAAACAGAAGTTCGAACTGTTGCTTACTCTCTATCTTTCCAGACAATCGGCCAATTGTTTTCATACTATCAAGTTCAGCACCAACAATAGTTGTTCAAGATCCTTCGGTCTACATCTAAACTGTACAGCATACCAAGGACCTGGGAATACAGTATGCATTGTCCAGACATAGAAATGACGACATGGAACAATAATTTTTGCATGACTGCATTGGTATCACGACGAAATATGATGTAAATATGGCAGATACATAAATTTTGGCATTTTGAGAGCTCTTCTTGACAGCACACACAGAAAGGGATTTCTATACGATACACAGAGATACACGCACATAAGAGGGAGACTCAAATTCAATCATTGAAGCACAGCATATTGTTCAATGTGTCAGTTTCGAGACATGAAAAAATTCCAGTTATTCATTCATTGTCAGTGCTGGTATGATATTTGAAGTGTGACGCATCCATGATCAAACTCGTGCTTTCTCTCCTCAACACAGATAAAAAGTAAAGCGAAAGCAAATCCTGATCGAACTACGACCTACAACTCTATACAGGATTTATACTACGCGGTGAAACATTACAAAGTGTATTAACTGGAGAACATATTTCATGCGATTATGCTGGGCAGGACATCCTAACAATGACTTGAGCATTTCTAAGATTTACGTATTTCTTCGCATGAGCCTCTGACAAAACCCGCCTATCACAGCGGTTCTCTGTCTTTCCTATGCTCTCTTTTTACATCGTTTTTGTGACAAATAACTTCTTTTCTTCTTTTTTGCATTTTCTTTTCATTTCTTGCTTGGCTGACTGTCCTGGGTGAGATAGTACGTCCAGTAGACCACGTTGAAGAGAGCGAAGGTGGAGGGGAAGAGGACCCTGAGGGGGAAAAATCATGGTTACGCATTCATTGCGAAAAACGGCACCACAATGGGGTGATGCGGAGGGGGGGGGGGGTGACGGGTGCGCAGTGCGGGCTGTGCTTTCTCCATTGCTCACGAAGTACCTTGAGATGACGTCAATCTTCTTGGCTCTGAACTGGAAGTTGTACACCCACTCCATGATGCGGTTCCTCCTCCGCCGGGTCATGGGGATCTCCGAGTGTAACAGCGCTCCGGGAGGGATGATGGGAGCTCCCTCAATGCGACGCATCAACGGATCCTGCAAGACAATGTGAACTCCGAACTCGCCGATCTCTTTCTGCCTCTTTTAGGTTGGCACGAATGGGGAATCGATTAAATGCAAGCCAATTTGGCGTTGTCTTCCTCCAAATGTTTGGCCAAATTGGCAATTCCAACCCTCTCCTCCCGCTTTAAGAAGCCTTTTTTCCCTCCACGTAAAGAGATAAATGAGCGAACGATTTGGGAGCCCCATAAAAAAGAGCGAACATGGGAAAATTATAGGACAGAAAAGAGCACAAAGAAAGACGTCGCAGATAATTATGACTTCATTTTCTCTTAGGGTCGTCGCATGTCTGCCAGACCTGCGCAGACACAACTTGCTGGGTCCCCCCCCCTCCCCAAGGCCCGGTTATACTGGCCCTTTTTTAGACACATGTATACACGTGCATTTACATGTGCACGTAGTCGTGCCCGGGGAAGGCATCGAGCATCCCTCATCCAACTTAGTCAAGTTCTCCATTCAGGAAGAGCTCACGTGCTACGATGAAGGCTTCTATTAATCAGCTCACCATAGACATTGGAAATCCGGCCTCTTCGATCCTATCAGCGCTGAAGGCCGCGTGCTCCAACTCGCGCTCTTTGGCCTCCTTCTGCTTGGCGGCGCGTTGGGCGTCGGATCTGTAGAAAAAAGATGCGTTGCTGAGCATGAGGGTACCAAGCACAGAAATAAGATGGGAGAACTGTGAGATTGCACTTGGCTCTAGCGAAAAACGCCTGAGCAAGGCCAGGATGACAGAATAAGAAAGCTGGTCTAGTGAAGAGAACAGCAAAGCGTCGTGGAACATTTTTAGCTTCACACGATAGATCTCCCACCTGGCAGACACATTTTCTTTTACGTCGTCTGGGACAGAAATTCATTTGACGACTGAGAGTACAAAAGTAATTCCAATCCCGGCAGAAAGTTTCCGAACCTTCACCATATCATAGTACATATCCAGATGAGAGCTGCGAAAATCTTTGAAACTTATGTGGGATATATGGGGCCTTGAGAGAAAGACAAAAGAGGGAACCAGAGGAAAAAGAAAGGAATTGAGAGACCAAGATAGAACTCCCAGATGTCACATCGTCAGAGGCTCAAGTGATTTTTCCCACCCATCCAGCCAAAGCTACCGAGCAAGGATAGAAAGAAACCACAAACTCTATTTTTCGTTTGCTTCCGCTCCCCCATCTTACTCCAAGACGGAGAGAAATGGGCCTTCTCTGATCTCAACAACGAAAAAAAAAGAACCTATGTGTGTATGTGAGTGAGTGCGCGTGTGTGTGATTGCAAGTCAGCACAGAGAGAGAATGAAAGTCTCTGTCAGCTTCAACAAGTTTTCTCTCTTTCTTCTTATATTTTCTGTTAGTTTTCATTCTTTGGGAAGGCTATGTTCGTAGCCTCCAAATGGGCTCACACACATGCACACTTGCGCGCGCGCGCGTGCTAACCAAGATGATCGTGACGGCTTTGCCAAGAAAGTGCCACCGAAGGGAAAACTCACTCTCACGAGGACAGAGCCCCAAGGGAAAAAAGTTGAGACAGCGACAAGTTTTGGTATTCCTGGCACGCCAAATTGGGGAAAGGTGGGCATCTCTCTCTCTCTCTCTCTCTCCCCGATCTCAAGTTCCTCCAATCAATTTTGGCAAAGACTTTCGCATCTTTTTGCCTTGCTCACGAGGAGAAATTCTCGCATGGCAGAGCAGAAGAAGGAGGTGGCAAGACCTGCAAAGACCGCAGACTGCCAAAAAGACTTTGATCTGATAGAGAGGTCAAAACCATGGTGAGAGAGAGCGGGAAGTGATGTCATAATGTGGAGGTGAATGACACATGTCAAAGGCGTTCGAGCCCACCGAGCTTCACTGCACTGAGATGTATACGCATGTGGAGTCGTACAGACACAGATGTATGAGTACCGAAGCCATCCTCTCCAGGACGACGATCGATACTTGCTGCAGCCATCGCTCTCAGCTGTGATTTAGAATTTCTGGGAAGCAATATTGAATCGGTTGTGCTTAGTTGCAGCAGCGCTGTTGTCATAGAAAAAAGGCTGGGGGTACGAGCGATGCTTAAAATGCTCGTACCAATAGTGACGGATAACGCAAGAGCCGTCGCTCGACTGACAGATCACTGCTTTCACCTCCTGGCGTATGTAAGTTTGCAGTCTGCCACTGCTGTGCACTGCAGCTTATGTACAGTGGGGACCGGGGACCCGAGATGTAGGGCACGATGGTACTTTTCTGTGAAAGCGTTTCCATAGCACTACATGGGTACAGTATGCAGATGGAGGCAAAAATCGCCTTTTCAAAGCACTCTCTGCAACTTTGTGCTGGTGGTGAGGCCCAACCTCGAGGAGTGTGAGCAATCCATCATCTTCGAGATTGCCTCTGATGTATCACCCCTCGAGACATAATCCGCATGGGAAATATGCTTTTCTCATTTGTATCGGCAACCGCTCACTCTGCAAGCGCAGAAAGCCATTACTTCTAACTGTCATACGTGCTGTTAAATAGAAAGTCACACAGCCATTATAGAGGCTTCAAAATAGAGGCAGAAGTTTGCAGTGCGGGATGACTGACAAACGGAAAAGCCTATTCGTGCTTGAACAAAAGAGCGAGCCTTTTTATACAAAATAGCTGTGCGCAGCATAAGTGGGGAGGAGGTCCCTAGGAATCACGGAGAATAAGCGGGAAAAGTTTGTTTTGGTCTTATCCTTGATTGGAAACGGGGACGTTGGCGCTGTTCTCTTGTCTCGCGGGTCCTATATCCAAACTTTTCAGCTGCGCCTTAGCACAAGCGTTGGCTGAGGAAGAAAAAAAAGGGGTCGGTGGAGCGCGAAGGGACATGCAGTGAAGACGAGATAACGATAGCCATTTTACCCAAAAGTAAGGTGAATCCTCCCATTTTCACATCTTCTGACACGCTCTTCTCCCTCGCCGGGGCTGCGCACAAAGGCCATGTCGGCCAAGGTGAGGTCACTCACGGTGGACATGGTGACAGTGCTTATCTCGGTTCTGTGGACAATGACATGCCCGTCTTTGCCACCGTCTTGGCGTACCTCGTCACTACATACAGAGCGTAGGCCATTCTGCCACGCTTCTAATGTTGTTGCTGCTGCCAAGATCTCTTCTGATACTCGGATGAGGCGATGTTTTTTTAAGAAGCCCCAGCCATTTCTTTTGCTCGGCTCTGAGGCCTCGTTCACGCGACCGAATATTTTTGACCTCAGATCTCCACCCAGACTGGCCTGGCCTCAACCGGCCTCGGGGAGGAGGGACGGACATCCGTCCACAGACTCGGCTTGTGTAAACCCGCCCTAACGCCCTAACTCCGCCAGGGCGACACGCCCCAGTACGCACGAAGAGAATTGACATCATGGGCATTTCCTCCCTTAAGAAAGGCTTCGTGAAAAATATCTACGCTGGTTGTATCGCTTCTGGAAGAAAGAGATGAACGAACGCTTTTCAACCCATTTATCCAAAGGTCGTGAAAGAAAGAAGTAGCGATGTGGGGAAGATAGGAGAGATTGACTTGATCTTTTTTCATCACAATAGAGAATTTTTGGGCATTTGTAGGCTCAATGCATGGCCAAAATGCTATTCACAGAAGGAAAGGATGATATGGAAAGTTTCAAAACTTTTCGTCATTGAAGGAATTTTCTTTAGAAGATCCTTTTCGTTCCCTCTTGCTTCCTTTCCTTTATCCATCCCCTCTCTCTCTCCAAAGAAAATCGATCCTCGTGTACATTAGGTTTAGGTACTCCTCTATGTGCGAGGGTGAGTGTGTGTCTTATTTCCAGTATCGTAGATCCTCGTGCGCGCGCGCGTGCGTGCGTGTCTACATAGTGCACACACATGCACACCCGGACACGCGTGTCTCGACGTGCAAATATTTGTGATCTGAGAAAAGAGACGTTGGGAGATGGAAGAACAAGGTTGGGATATTGTGCACGGAGCTCTCCAAAGATGGCGGCACCTCGTTGTCGACGAACACGCCAGGGTCAGACTTGTGCAATAATGCGCTTTTTGTCATGTCTCTGAGCATACTGAACTTCAACGTCGGGGATCACAGCGGGGTCACAACAGTCTCCTCCGGCTGCTCTGCCATGGCTGAGTCCGCGCACACTGTGTCCTTGCTCGTGTCTCTGACCTTCTGCATTGAGACGGTGTTTTGGAAAAATCACTTGGCGGAGTGGTGTGAAAAACAGTGGGTTTCGGCAAAGCGAACGAGGTGCGTGACATGTGTAAATACACACGCAGGCATTAGCAAGAAATATGAAACTGTTGCTTTCTCCCAACCGTGGTAAACACGTGGCACCTTTAGCTGTCCATCACGATTACCTAATGCATTACACGTACAGCTGGAGCAAACACAGCAATTTAATAGGATTACTCTGCTTAAGCAGTCTTAGGACGTCTCTTTCCCTCTTCCTGCCTCAATTTATCTTGGCAAAGTGAAGTCGGAGCTCCTCTCAACAACACGAAAACTGCATTTGCAGCATGGCGCGCACGCGCATCCAAGTGTACATGCTTGGATGTACGGGCCTTCTGCGTCTACGCGGCCGAGCAAACGTTGTGAGTCTCACAAGGGTCGACCAAGGTGGAATCTTCATTACATGAATGGTGCACTTTTTTGCGACGACGCAGGGCTCTTGGTCGGCTGCTGGGCGACATGACGTTGCTCTGGTCAACATCATTGTAATACAGTATGCACTAGTGATGCTCTGTGTACTGCACACCAACCCAGCCTGGGTCTTGTCAAAACGGTGCTCAAACCAAGTACGGTTTTTGGCACGCTATCACAGCCGAAACCTGGACTGAAATCACAACAGGTAGGCTGTGGCACAAGTGCAAAAGGAAAGGCTACATATTTTCAGGACGTGCATCAACATTAAAACTGAATCACAAGCAGATTTTCGTGACACAACAATGAACTTGTCAAAGTTTTCTGGGACGTAGCAATTTTGTTTCTTAACTTAGTATGTCACCGGCAGTTAGGGAAAGTTTTGTTTACATCTGTAGTTGTCACTGGCAGTTGGCAATATCACGCCAGGGAAGCCAATGTTTTCTCGATAGAATTCTTGGAGCTGCCACGTATCATTATCAACATGCTGTCACTTCATAGTCACAGCGCCATCGCGTGAGGGGAATTGGTGAAGGCAAAGGTACGAATGGAGTGATCTGCAACTCTGCCCTCCCCATTGTACTACTCTAACTCTAATGTGGACAGATGCACGTCGAGCAATGCATTGCCTGAGACTGGTTTCTAGCCTCTGGCACTGAACTTTATCTTGTGAACAAAAAAATTTCAGTCTCCCAAGTCTAACTTCCACCAGAACACCCTCGCCAGTCACTTCTGGGCGGCCAAAAGTCTGCACAAGCCGTTTTGCCTCACCCGGTACCCGAACAACTACGTCCTATGCGTTCATGGTGAGACAGACGGGGAGATCCTCCCCTGAAGCGAAGCAAGCCATGTTGTTCGCTTCAACTTGTCGCAACTGCTAGCAGGTCAGGAGCGAGCAAGACTAAGAGCAACAGCGATAGAGTGTGTGTATGTGTGTGGGTGCGCAGGCGTCTGCATAAGTGCGTGTGGGAGAGAGCAACAATAACAAACTCCGCTCAACGACGAGCAACATTTGCCTTTCACCCTCCACTCATAACAGCGACAAACTTTTGCCAAATAACCGTTCTCTCAGTAGATCCTAAGCACCTTCCCAAAAGACTTACTAAACAAAATCACGTAGCAGGTCCTGCATATGAAAGGCATTGAAGCTTTGCCAGATTCTAATGCCACCTATTTCAGGATAAGAGTCTCTGCCAGCCATATGGTGCGCTTGTTAGCACAGTTAACATGTTAGATACCAATACGATAGTAAATATGGTGTACTATAGTGGTCTTGTCTGCCGGCGGACGCACGCTCTGCTTGCAGAATGGCGGAATATTGCAAGAAGCCAGCGATCCTTTCAACATCAATGAGACCGGAATTTCATAAGATGGCGCAATTCTACTAGCATCTGGATGTCCCAATGCGCCGTGAATCGAATTCAAATAGACTCCAGCGCTTTGAAGTTTTCGACGAACAGATGCGCTGGTGCTTTGTGAGTCTTGTGGATGAGCGCGTTTCTCACCCATGGAATGACTTGGTTGTATCTGATTGAATAGTGTGAAAGGTGGCGGGAGAGGTCAGCTGGAAAAGGAGCAAAGAAAGGTGTCCATGGTACGTCCGTGGTACCCTTGTACGACTGTGGCTTTGATAAAATTAATCATCAGCAGTATGATTGGATGTGTGCAAGCAAGAAGACTTGGGGATTTTCCGCACTGGGCGGTACGTACGTTGTACGTGCGAACATGCATGTCGTATACGTCAGGCACCCACCCACCTTGAGGCGTAGTTGACTAGAGCGTATTCGAGCAGGGCGCCGAAGACGAAAGTGACGCACACGCCAGACCACACGTCGATGGCCTTGGTGTAGGCTACGGGCGGCAGAGACGAGTTGATGGAGGCTTGCGTGGTCGACATGGCCAACAGCGTCGTCACACCCAGGGCCACTCGAGCAGGCACCTGAAAAAAAGAACCAGGGTTGTGTGTCACTTCCTCCTCGGTGAGCAGTGATCGAATGGTCAGGATGGTATGACTTGGTTGCCCATGCAGCAGGCCTACCTACGCCCATTTTACGCCAGCCCAAGAAGCTCCTCGCCGCCATTGAGTAAGCAAGGCAGGCAGCAAACTCTGTCTCTCAGCACGACGTCTTTCTAACTCGCTGGCGAGCTCTCACACTTGCTATGTACGTGGAAGCAGCTGCAAGTGTAGCAGCGGCAGGGAGGCAGGGTGATTCCTACTGCTTGAGACATTAAAGAGTTGTGAAAGCCCCAGGGAAAAGGATGGGCTTCGAATGGCGCATCATTAGCGAGGAATTGTTACACCAAACAAGACTTAGGATGAGGCAGTGTGGGGAAATAGCCCGGGGAATAAAGAGGCCGTGGGAAATGAAGCAGAGGAGGAAGTAGCTACGGGCTCGAGGAAGAGATTTGGGCCCGAGCTAACTCATACTAGTTGTATCTACGTTTAGCCATGCAGACTATGAGTTTCATGCGCAAAGTTGCCTGTTCGTTCTATCCATCCAAGGTCATAATGTAACAAGAAAAGTTGTCTCAACCCCAGCCTATTGTACGTACGTCCGTACGTACGTATAACTAAGACTAGAAAGTCCCATTTGAGTAAGAAGCTCGAGAAGAGGCTTCTAAAGGGTTCGAAATGTCAATTAGGTCGCCTCTCTCTCCTCTTCACAAGTGCCTTCAGAGGAGGAGACATTCTTTTTTTTCCCTTCTGCCCTCTGCAAACAGGTTGAAGGCTCATACGTATGTATACATACATTAGTACCAGGAGGTATCTGCTCTAAACGCGTCTACGTTGGAGGCGTCTTGAAAATCTTCAGAAAGGAAGTCAACTTGATCGAATTGCTCTTCTCACCCGCTTTCTGCTTGCTCTCTCTATGCTGTAGACGCATTTGGAGGCTCGTTCCTGCTCAAAGAAACTACCTGGAAGAGCACGTGTACTTCGAGTAGGTACTGCAGAAGCAGTTATTCACGTGTCCATTTCGATGGCTTCATTTCAGGCTCTGCTGTTCGAGTTAGGGTGATTGATCCTTCGCACCATCACATTAAAGGCATCCTTGAGAACCACCCAAATTTAAGCAGCAGCCTGTGAACTTATGTGGAGCCAGCTGAACACTCGTATAGAAGGACGGTTGACTCGATGGGCGGAAAAACGGAAAACTTCAGCGCTGAAGTTGTCATTTAACGTGGATCGAAGTTGAACTTTTTATTGGTGTCTCCGGAGCTCGAAAGTTCACGTCATTGTGGCAAGGTTTCTTACCGCCTTGTGATCAATCCAGAACGACATCCACGATACAATAACGATCATGAAGCAAGGAACGTAGATGGTGACGATGAAGAAGGACAATTGTCGGGCAAAGGTCAGCTCCACTCGTAGACAGCTGTACGCACCTGCGAAGGGTGAGACATCCATATGACACATACTTCTTGTACGTAAATACACTGTCAATTACTACTTTTCCACGTACCTGTGGCTGTAACCACATCACAATTTTGATTTCTAAAGCCGTCCAGCTTGAATCCTCCTGGGAGGGAGAGATTTTTGACCATTTGGACAGGATTTTCGTCCTTCCAACGGTAGATAAGATCGTTCATGGTCCAACCATCTGCGGAAAAAAATGATCCTTGTTTTGAGTGAGTACAAGAGTAAAGTAAGGATTGAGTGTCAAGCTGAGTTGAACTTCGGTATTGCTGATGATGCTGCACTCAACTCTTCTCTCTCGCTCCGTGGAACGTTATTCAGGATTCCCGAAGTTTTAATCTAATGACTTACTACCCACGAGAAATTCTACCCTCCCCTCAGGCCAGAGTCCCAAAAGCTTAGCGCAAACTTTGCTGCTTCCAGCGCAGCTAAATTGAAAAGAGGTTTAAGAGCAGCGTGAACATTCACCTAGCATCTAATGAAAACCCAGAGTGAGGAGACACCCGGAGGGAGAGGCTTTTGAATTCCAAAGCTGCCGTAATCATTGTAAGATAGTTTCCCGTACGAGCAGCGCAACTCATAGGCTGGCTTGGACTAATACGAATAAACCAGGGTAGAGAGTTGGAAGCTTTTGATCAGATCTGTCGTCGAAATAACAATTAGTCTTTCCTTCATCATGCTTTTCATGCGTGTGTACAGTTGAGCCAGGAGTTATTCATGCCCTCTCAGAATGCTGACGTTTTAAGCGTTTACTCTTTACATTTGACGAGTTCTTTGACTGAAATGACATCAGGAGGTGATTATTATGACAAGAATAAATGAGACACTATGTGTCATGATACAAAACTAAGTTCTATTTTCGACCGTTTGAGGAAAAATATTAAATAGGGCACGTCATTACCCCTTACCATTTTAAGTCAGAGTCGGTATTCCCCGAGAGCATGAATAATTTCTGAGAGCGCTGAGCTGTAGTAGTACGTTGAATGGAAGAGAGGACTAATTTTGACTTAAAATGCTAAAAGTGCTGCATATGTTAGTCCTTTGCTCATGGAGTGCTGGACGTAGGAGAATTTTCTTTCAAAGCATGCCTACATGAGGTCCTGCTCGTAACTGTTTTGCTGCTGAGGACAGTAGCTGTGTCTATTTGTTTATCACGTTATGCCTGTCCCTCTGTGCGTGTGTGCGCGCGTCTGTGTATCTGTCTGTGCGTGTCTCTGTGTGTGCATGCATCTGTGTGTGTGAGCGTTTGTGCTTATGGGTGCTTGTGTGTGTGTGTGTGTGTGTGTGTGTGTGTGTGTGCGAGCATGTGTTGTCTGGTGTACTGGCCGTAGCTTTATCGTTAAGTGTAAGAAGGACAAGGAGGAGGAGATAAGCGAGAGGTTCCATCTTTCTCCTCCAGTGTGCAGCATCGTCGTCATCACAGCCTCATCATCCACTCTACTGCTACCATTCTTTCTTCTCTCTCGAGTAAGGAGAGAGGACTATTGGGTTATTTATTTGCTACCTCCAGCGAGATCTTTTCCTCTCAGTACATAAACGTTATCTCCTTTGTGTAGATAGAAAATGCACTTTCTCTCTACTCAAGTGTGTGTACCGAAGCTTGAACGTCGTAGGTAGGTAAGGGACAAAAGGAAGCGTCCTTTGCATTTAGGGAATTGGTTTTCCATTCCTTTGCATGCTTCTTCGCCCCTTCTTCAGCTAAGCACCGTTCTTTTCTTTTTCAATACGTTTATATTGCTGACAGTTGTACCCTTCCAAGTAGACAAGAAACGCTCTTTCTTCTTCCACATGAGCAGTCCTCACTGACCATTGCTGTCGGATGTGCGCAGTTGGAGTTGGACAATACAGACTACCTTCCAAAGGTAATGTGTACTCACGGCCGTGCAGTACAGAGAAAGATTACATATGTTTTCCTACACACACTCACACACACACACACATATATATACAGTATACTATATATCTGTAGGTGTACTGTGCACACTAGTGTCCTCACCCGAGGCGTTCAAGGAGAAAGAGTGGGTCATTGGTTTTTCACCTCTTACGCGAGAGAGACACAAAGAGGTTGGACGACAAGAACATGTTTCATTTTTAGTACCAGGATACTAGAGAAGGGAAGGATTAGAAAGCAGTGGAGCTGAAGAACCTTCCTACTGAAAAAAAGAGTTCTAGCAGAGCCCGAAAGCACTCTGATTTGTTTCCTGGGAAGAGAAGAGCAAATGTGAGCTTTACGTTACATACAGTAGGTATACGTTCGCCCTTGCTCTCAAGTCTCCAAAAAGCTTTCTGCTACCATAAGTAAATAGGGTCGAGCCACATATATTTTGCAGGGGCACTTTCATTCGAAGACAAACCAACGTGCTCATACTGCATAGGCGTACAATGATACACGCAGCTCTGATCTCCGCATGCTCTCGATGATGCTCCATTTAACGTGAATACTGCAGATGCAGGAGAAGAGGGCTCTGAGCTGCACAGTCAGTTGGTGGGTGCAATTACGCAATGACTAGAAGGAGAAAAATACTCCTGAGTGAGAACTCACAGCTGGCCACGTCGAGGTTGCAGGTCTGCTTATCCAGTGGGAAGAGCTGGAGGTGCATGGAGCAGGCGCAGGTGAGCGAGACCCTGATGCTGTAGAGGACGTTTCCGTTGGGGAAGACCCTGACGTAGAGATTGGCCTGGAGGATGTTGTGGAAGCGACCAATCTTCTCATTCCGGAAAAACGTGTCGGGCATCCACACCTTGGTGGCGTCTGTCATCGTCAAGTATCGAATCTTATCTGGAAGAACGAACATTTTCCAGTGTTATGAAAAGGGAAGTCAGAACTTCTCCAAAGATGCACGCTTGCAACTGCCATTCGTTGCGTGACTTTGCTGCCTTGTTTAGGTCCTCATTATGAAGTTCTGCTATTACGAGCATATGAAAAAGCGACGACCATTGCCTGAAAGTTTGTGGCTGCATATAGGACGTGCTAAAGCGCAGAGAGGACAGAGGGGGGGAGAGATGAGGAGAAAATATGAGAGACAGAAAGTAGGGGAGGAGGTGGATTGTGTTAGGCTACCGAGCCGTGAGGAGACAGCATTCTAACAGATTTGCATCAGAAGGCTTGGTACAGGACTCCCTACTAGCTTTCTCGCAAATTGTATACACGGCCTCCGTAGAAACGTGTGCTCGCCCAAGGTTTAAAAGAAAGTTCAATATCCCGAACAGTAGAAAGGACTAGACTATCGAAGCTTTTATCGTCAGCTGAATAGCAGCAAGGACGGCAGAAAAGGCGGCGGACTAAAAAAAAAGTTTTGGGTGATGTTTTCTCCTTGAAGCAGCGTCCTCCTAATGCAAGGTGAAAGGAAACCATTCACCTCTGCGATGGTGCTCTATCTCCCTACCTCAGTTTCAAACTTTCTGGAGGAGAGCGAAGCACCACGATTTTTCAGGTTGGAGTGGAAGAAAGGGTTCTCCACTTGACATGTTTAAGTCCGGGAGGAAAAGTATTATAAACATGTCTACGTGGAGAGGTCGGATGATGGTCGGAAACTTTGCATGATGCTGGTGAATGGCACATTGGGCGTGCGCCTATTCGGCGTCTCCACGGTCCAATTCTCCGTCAAATGCTCCTACGCACGCACGTACCTATGTGTGCTGTGTCATATGAGGACGTTATGCCTTCCAGACAATGAATGACTTCTGCAAATTTTCACTCTAAGTGACGGCAATATTGTGCGTGTGTCGTCCAGTATGCGTGCACACAGATGTGGCAGGAGATCTCTAACTTCTGGGTGGGGAGGGCAGCCAACCAGACATGATCCCGCACAAGAAATGATATTATTATCATTATTATTGACGCTCCTGGCCCTTCCAGGGCAATTGAATGAAGGCATTCATCCCCTCTTCTCGCTCCTACGCCAGCATCTCCTTTGAGAGAAGAAATGGCAATCGGTGTGTCCTCGGGAGCTTCCAGAAAGCTTCTCTGGCGTCTTAGCTCTCTTTCTAGCTTAGCGGCAGCAGCTCCATTGTGATGGGTCGTCGAACAAAGCTAAGAGAGACCCCTTCTTTCTCTTTCTCCCTCACTCTCCCGTAAACAAAAGTGGTGCCTCGATAGCCCCTGCTAAAGACATTGTTAGTTCTTTACTGCTATATGCTCGAAACTATGGACGTGGGAGGGAGGCAATTTCTTACATTTCACCAGCCTGTTGTGCATGTACGGAAACCTGGGAGAAGTGGGGCTTTTATCATCTTTACGCGGACATTTGGCTCAGCATCCCATTTTCTACGTGCCGAGGCTTACGAAGCTACTGTTGTAGTACGTACGTGCACCATCCACACACTGCTAATGTGACGTTGCGGCCAAACCTGGTGATTTATTCTAACGGGGGGGGGGGCTAAAAAGTGTATTAAGTTCCGAAATATAATCTTTAAAAAAATCAAACAAGTAGCACGTTATGCTATGACAGCTAGGCAGTTACAGAGAAGAAGGATGCAAGAAAGCTCGTCGAGCTACTTTCTAACATAACATTGGTATTATGTACTATGCATTGTCTGCAAAGAACGTCATGATGCCTCACCATGACTGCTTTGATTAATTGGATCCATGAGTGTTCTTCTCACCGTACACAGTCAGACGCATTCTCAGAAAAATCCAAATTAACCATTCTTTAAGAAAAGATTCTACCCCTTATTTCTTTCATGCCAGCGTTTTAGACCACAATTTTCTCTGTTCCGTCTCCTCTTGGGAAATTGCTGAGTCTCTGGGGAATACCTGTGTGTGTTGGGGTAGAGAATTGCGTAGATGGATGGACGGCGGAGGCAGGAGGCAGGCAGGCGATGCAGGAAACAGTTGGCCGTTCTAAACGTGCCTGTTGGGGGATCGAGGGAGCTTGGGTAAGCTCAGTACGTCGGCCGGCACGTAGCTGTGCAATTACATATAAACAAAAGCCGTGACTTACTAATAGTGATGTTTATTTGGTGCAATGCGCTGTGGCGGTCGGTATTACTTTTGTGTACGACTGTGTCGAGGCTCCACATGTAGTGTACCTGCGCTACATAGGTTGAGCGTGACACCGATGTAGCAAAACAAAGCAGCCATATTAAGAGATGTACAGTCCTGCCTCAATTAATCGGATAGACCTATTAAGTGAGCTTCGGAGACAAACTGCGGCCATAGTTAATGGAACCGTTCCGTCAAAAAGTAGCTGAGCCTCAGTTAATCGGACCCCCAAGGTCGATTAACCCAATAGTCCCATCCTTGTCTCTCGCGTCAGCTCGCAAAGCAGCCACACCTCATCTCGAGCATGAAGAAAGAGTAAATGAGGAAATTTCTTGATCGTCCTCCTCTCCCTCTGGTTCCTCCCCACAGCCAAGTTCAGTCACCAGCTACTTTCGGTATCCTGGTTATTAGCCCAATCTGACGAGCAGACAAGGCTTTCTCCTCTCAGGGCTAGGCTGGTCCAGCCACTCTTAAAGTTCATCTAAACGTCAGTGCAGCTAAAAGAGGCTGTAGCAAGTTGTAAGATTTGAAGACGCTGATATATTTCCTTCATATTCCCCTAGGTTTGAAGCATCTGCGGGGCACCAACTGCTCATCCCTCCCTCTAGTGCCAGTACGCACACTCTCGACTTTATGGCAGTTCATCCTTTGCCAGTCGCATGCAAAGTTTTTACATGACGACATTTAAATGAGAAAGAGCTCATGCTCTATGCACGGGACATACACGCGAAAAGCTTCTTACATCGTCCCCTTTTTCTTTTCTGTGCTTCCAACTATTTTTGTCTCTTGCTTCTCCCTTTCAGTCTGCACTAATGGTTTTGTCTTTCCCTCACGTCTTCATGGCGAGGGGTTCATTTGTCATGCCCTTTCTCTGAACGCTGAATTCTGATTTCCTCAGTCTTCTTCACCAGTTCCAACCGCCCTTTTCAACTTTTCCGAACACATCTTCAGTCATCGTCGACTTTTTTGCTTCGATGAAAAAATATTTTCCCAGGATCAAGGTAATGGAGGGGCGGAAGTGAATCGTTTCTACAGTATCAGACAGCAGACAGACAGGCTGGCAGGCAGGAGGCAGGCGGGCTGGCGGGCAGACGGGCAGGCTACTGCGTGTCTCAAAGAAATTGATTGAATAACGCAGCTTTTTTTTCGCCAAGGCTTCCTATCGTCGAGCAAAAAAATACTCTCAGGAGTTTCCATCAGTCTTCATAACGTAAATCTGGAAGAATCCAATGAAGTACGAGTACCGCAACTTTTTGCTGGCAGAACCATTACAGCACTTTGTTGGACGATGAAAGAAATCTTAGTAAGAGGCACTCTGCTGATAAACAATGGAAGCTTTTTCCTTTAAGCACTGCATCTCTCTGCTGCACTGCTGTGATGCTGCCGCCAGCCACGTAGGTAACGTGAGTTAAATATGCCAACCTTATACGTGGCTCCTTCCACAATCCTTTGTGATGGAGTCCTGTAAGTCCTCGTATGCACTGTGAGCAGTCGCTATTCTGACTCGTCGGTCACTTCTTTGAAGAATGGGCATCCCTTTTATGTTGACCCATTCTTTGACCTACTCGTACTTGGTGCTATATTGAGCTGTCGAGCCAAAAACTGCCTGAGCATGCACGAGTGGGAGGAGAAGAGAGCGAGAGCTCGGAAATCCATTACTGGAGATGACCATGTGTCCCGGAAATAAAGGGGAACAGTTTGTGAACATTGTGGTGACAGTGCAGTGGTGCTGAGTCTAATGGCAACTATTACTTTTTATCATACACACATTATGGCTAGCAGCTCTCTTTCCGCCGGAAAAAGTCATAGAAAGTCCAGAGGAAAGCCTAAAGCTCTTTACTACTTAAAGTAATAACACCAAAAGTTGCTTGCTTTCTTTCCTTCTTTCCCTTACTTTCTGTAGTCACAAGAACAGTGCCACAGCCTAAGGAGTGGCCATGAGAGGATACAGTAACTCTATCCATAGTACTCGGATTTTGGCTTCGTCAGTACTTCGGTTATGTATGTTCATAGAGGGTCACCACAGACACATGACCTCGGGAATAAAGGGATCTCTCCTCTCTCTTTCCCTTTCCATCCCCTCTCCCTTTTGGCTCTTTTAGCAGGGAAATCGAATTATGGTCAGAGGTCACTCCCAAAATGGGAAAAAGATGCCTGCCAGCCAGCCAGAAGAGAGGTACCCAAGGGGGGGGGGGGGGAAGTCGAAGAGAAAAGTGCATTGGTGCAATAAAATTGTACGAGACCTCCTCGACCTTTGACAAACGCCGTTTACCACTTACCTTCCATTCCTCGACCGTAGAGCTTGTTGGTGAAGGCCAGTCTGTTGTCATTCCACTGCTGCCTCAGCGTGATTTGGAAGCTGTATTCCTGGAACAAAAAAAGCACAGATGTACCACATCTTGACCTCGTAGGCTTGGCTGCGAACGCGTGGCAGCTCAGCTCGAGAGGTGCTCCGACGAGGACGCGTACAACATTGTGGACTTCCCGGCGCGTACGTACCGTAGGTACTGTTCGGGCCGCCAGCGCTATGACATGATCCTACGGGAAGTCCACGAAGAAGACTTGAATACAATACTTCTTCCACCTTCCCAGCACTCCGTGGGGAGAGCGCAATATGACCCAGGGCAGAGGGAAGTAAAAAAAGACGGCTCCAACACGAAAGCTGCCAGCGATGTCGGAAATTGAGACAAATGAAGATTGAGGCGGCGATTTCTGGCACATTTTTAACTCCCACACAACAGCAGTCGTCCTCTGGCAGCACAACACTTCTCTATTTCCAGAAAGTGTCCACGTTCCAGCGGTCACAGAAAAAGGAATTTATGGTCTGTCTGGCGTAAAAGAAGAGGAAGTAAGTGCGAGACACTTTCATGACCTCTTTCTCGCACATTTTTTTGCAGGCAATAACACACCGAGTGCATTTTCTGCTCGTTCAATTCATTGCTTGCCAGCTAAAGAGACTAGTTTGCACTTTCTTGTGACCGTTGAAAGTTATTTATTGTTGCATCTTCCAGAATTTATCTTCTGCTGAAGTAACTTTTATTTTCTGCTGCGCTAAAGCAATCGTTCTGAGTGTTCGACAACTTGGGCTCAACTTGTAGACGAGAAGGAACAACACTACAAAGAGATATGGGACAGTCCTAAATCTAGAAACCATTCGCGCCACTTCCCAGCAAATGGAAGATGCAAAGTTTCTTGTCGGTCTTGCAGTTAGGACTGCGCTGGTCTTTTCAACTATGTCTGCACAGATTCGTTTATTCGAGTCGTCAGGACGAGACCGGCAGTAAGTGAAGACAGACAAAATGAACTCTCGCTGTCTGGTCTCTTCGAGGTCTCGTGTCATTGGGCTCGACAGCAGATCGTCCATCCTTTAAAGATGAGACCAAGCACAAGCTCCTGGGCTGTCAAGCGCCGGGGAAAGAGACCCAGGATCTCCCTGTTGGAGGAGCACGACTTCATGCAGCACGTCCACAACTGCCCTTCAGCGCATGGGTCAGACAAATCTAAACTGAACGTCTCTCTAGCATCGAAGTTACGCACTAGGTGTTGTGAAATATTGAAAGCATGTGTTACCAAAATTTAGTCATATTATCGATCTTTCGCAAAGGGGTGCCAATGATTTTGGATAGGTAATCAGAACATGAGAGAAGCAGATGTATAAAATACATAAGTGCTTGCCTCAGTCATGTGCATACCACCTATGTCTACAGTGTGCAGAGAGCTATTTGAGATTGAACTTTAAACATTTTTCTATGTTGGACCACAATAGCTAGCTGAGGTGTTGCTATTTTAGAAAGTGATTTTTCTTAGCTTTCTTCTGTTGCCTTGCTTAACCGTGTCAACTGCTAGATCACCGTACAGGAGGCCCAGACAGACAGGAGTGATCGACTCCACGCCGGGACTCCCGTCTACCGTATAATGGACATCGTAGGGGGTTAGTAGAGTCACGGTATTCTGCATTCAGAAGCATCTCAGTGATGGGGAGGACATGTCCACAAGTGCACGGCCCCACGGTTAACAAAAACTGGATGACGACTGGCTGGAGGACATAAGAAAGTCATTTGAGGCCACACATCCAGGCGCAAGAAGGCCCTTCGCAAGAACACTGACGCGAAGACGAAGAGGAATGCAGTCAAGCACCTTGGAATGGCCTCCACAGTGAGACCCCCCCAACCGACTAAGAAGCAGAAGGAGATCTGTCTGGAGCCCTGCAAAGTCCTGCTTAGCTGGCTTAAAAACCATTGCTCCTTGGAAGAGATTTTCTCTGTGAAGCTTTTCACTGTGGACCAGGCTTACAACTGCCACGATGACTGCTGGACTGAAGCTATTCTTGGGATGATGTCCAAACACCCTTAAGGGATCATGGTGGAGTGGCTGGTGATGGCAAGAAGATGCCCCTCCACCTTTTTGATCTCGGGCTGAATGTGCACGCCAAGGAGTATCTGAACATCATGAAGTGATGGAGCCTTGACTGAGGGTGCGTGCGCAAGGACGGCACTCCTGACCACAGAAGCCTCAGAGTTGAAACTTGACTCCACAACAATCTTGTTGATTTCTGGCCAGCCAAGTTGTGGCACAGCTCCAGCCTCGACCTCTGTCACCCCTGCACTTTGCTACCTGGGGCAAGCAGGAGGAAGCTTTAGAGGTACCTTCCAGGAACAAGAGGCCAGGTGGCCTTCATCAACACAGCTTGGTCCAATCTCTCAAAGGCCTTCATCGTGGCAGCATATTTATGTTTCAAGCGTCGTGCAGAGGCTGTCATTGTAGTAGCTAGGACGGCTACCTCGCGTGAAAAGATGCAAAAGCAATAAAAAAAACGTGTGCAAAACTTCTACCCCGTTCCGTGAGTAAATATATCATATCAAGTAATATCTAAGACTATTTCCACGGAGCTGCGTAAGGTGGTCTCGATAAGCCCTCCCCATCCCGCATACCACCGTGATCCTGATCTGTATGTATAAACCAATCCTGACTTTAAAAAACGCATACATCAATATTCGCGCTGAAAAAGTTCTTGTGAAAGCAGTAGAAGTTTTGGAGGTGAATTTGACATCTTTAGTTATATTTTGCAACTACTCATCTTGCATATGAGCAAGTTATAGTCCTCAATAAATGAAAACTCACACTGGTATCACGTGGGGGATGTAGCTAAGCGTTAGCATTAATACTGTAGTGAGGAATGCATTGTAAGGAAAGCATCAGGCAATTTTGAGGAAAATGTTGGACGTCATTTGTATCAGTTGTACTTCACTAATGCTTCATACAGATAGACATTGGTCCTGACAAGTACGTGCATAAATAAGATAATCACTCGTGACAGGGAACCTGCCACGACGTCGTATTTTTAGAATTGCGTGCAGAAATTCAGCATTTTGGAGGGGGTGTCAATACTTCTAGCCTCAACTGTACATAACTGCACATTCTGTGCAGTTTTGGTCTGCTCAGGCGAAGCAGAGATGCATACGCATTCGTGCAGCAGACCCATACAGTACATACAATGTAAGTACGTAGGTTCGCCTCTGCTAACACCAGCTGCAACAGCAGCGGTGGCGGCGGTTGCGGAGGCTGGAGCGAGCGCCTCCGACGTAGACAAGTTTTGGACAGATTTTTTTTTATCTTTACTGTTTTGCAACTTCCTTGCCGAACGAGGCCGCCCTTGAGCGGAGAGTAAACTTTTGTCACCGTGATTTTCCTCTATTTTTGTCCTCGGAGCGCTTTCCGAGCCTAGCAAATAGCTAGGGGAGGCCTTGTCCATTGCAAAGCTGCTGGCTTTTTGTTGTGCGGTCCTTTTTTCCCACTTGTCGTCGTGGATAAATGCACTTTGCTAAAAAGCCCCCTCAGCGCAAAAGTCAGACGCTTCCCTCTCGTGGGACAGCCACGAAATGCTTTACTTTAAATATTCTTACATTGCTAATTCAATAGTCCTTGGGTGATGATAGCAACAGCTCGATTAACACTGAGGCTACGCCAAATCAACATTCTGGGCGGAAAGCCCTCGTTCTCTTTCAGCAAACCAGAGGAGAAGCCTCCTTTATTCGGTTCTTTTAAGCATTGCCTTGCGAATACAAATTATGCCTCAGAGCTGCTGTCTGCACAGATATCTAGTATGCTGTTTCTGGGTTGTTGCCGGCCTCTTAAAGCAAAAGCTTGCTCAAGTTTGAGCAAAAGAAGGCACAGCAGGAACAAATGGAGGATGTTTCGTGAGAATCCCTTTAGTTTCTTCTCAACAATTTCGCTAAGCATGATAAAGTTGTACTGGAAAAAGCCCCACAATGTCCTTTTAGTACAACTCTTAGAGAGGATGGTCCTGGAATGCAGGATAATTTACGTACTTATGCCCTGCCAAGCTTAGACTGGGATCTTGCCAATTCCTTTTTTGGCAGCCTAACCGAGCATGGAGAGAGACCCAGAGGAATGGTCGAAATTTGGCATCGGGCCGTTGTATAGTAGCCAGTGTATAGTAGCCCTTATAGAGGTGAGAGTGTGGCCCTTGGCCACGTGTAGCATATGCATACGGCATAATGAGGCTCACGTTAGCTGTGAGTGCACATTCGAGTGGTCACTGAGTGACACAAAGCTTTAGTCTCCAGTGTCATCAATCGTATCAGTATGCTGAACGCGAATTTGTCAGGGCTGAGGACAAGCCCAGCCTTATCTAATCTAACCTGGAAGAGTCAAAATATGCATTGAGCTACAATCCACATGACATTTCGTCACTGACAGGGAAAGTCACACGCAGACGCTTCCGAGCACAGCTGAGAAGTCGAGTCAGTGAGTCATATGAAAAGAAAAGTTGCCTTTCTTCTCACTGTCAAACACTCATGCATGTCAGTGCAGTTTGGCAGACGAATCAGGAAACAAAGTCTCTTATTTTAGACTTGTAGCGACCGTTAGAAGTCCAGTCCAAGTCAGGTAAAAAAGAAGTCGAACTCCCTCGCAGCAAATCTATATTGCGACGACAATTCTATATTGTTCCTATTGAACATTTTTGGCGACTCGCCCTGTGTCTCAGTGCAGTCTTCAGACGTACAGTCAGAAAAGGATCCATAAAAAGTATCAATAAAAAGACAGTCTCACCCACAGATATGATGTACAATGTGCAAATGCAATTACGAAGTCAAGTTCTGCAGTCAAACAAAAAGTTTCTCTCTTTATCATGCACTCAGATGTGTCTCGAGTCACAAGACACACGCAAGAGTGTGTCAGTGCAACTGAGAAGTCTGTTGGGAAGCAAGACGAGCAAAAAGACAGAGAACGATACAAGTGGGCTGTGCGCAAGCGATACAAGGGCGACACTACAAGGGCTTGACGCAAGGAAATTTCAATTTGCAGTAAAATTTATTTGATGATCTCTCACTCTCAACCGTTTGGTGCCAAACGGTGGAAAGATGTTCGCATTTTACGCTCGTGTGATGTCATATCATTCCTAGACACAGTGCATTTTGAGGGAGGGAGGACGAAGAGACTCTCATTTGGCATATGAATCGACGACTGAGCCATTTTAGGTATGTAATAGCCCTTGCTTGATGGGTCGTGCGGTTTAAGTAGAGATCCTGGCTTCAGAACTGCAGTAGGAGGACGACGGATTTTGCGTAATGCTTACTCACCATTTTGACATCATCGATGTTGGAGAAGCTTCGGATGTATATGTTGACGTCAACGAGAGTGGCTGATTCTGAAATGTACGCAGAAAATGAAAAAAAACATCTCCCCGAGCTCTTCATCTTCATCCTAAAGCACCAAGATTCAAAGGGCCTGGAGAGGATTAGGAGATTTGGGAAGAAACTAATGCTCTTTGCCACACGAAAGTGCACTTTCTTTCTCTCCCGAAGAAGACTTGAATTTGATGTGCTTCACAAAGACGTTTGATTCATGGCGGTGGCTGGTGCAAAAGCTGCTGCCTGGTGATGCTCTGCCGGCAGTGCAGAAATGTGCTGTATCTCTGAAGTATATTTTCTCCTCCAGCTGGAGAGAAATTCGCATACTTAGCGCAGAAGACAGATCCAATTCTCCTCTTCTTTCACTTTAATCTAGGGTACTTTGTTAAAATGAGCTCCGGCGCTTCGAACACCCGACCCAATGCCACTTCTTTTTACCCGTCCGTTATCAATTTTTTACTACCAGAAAAAGTTCTGAGCAGGAGGGAGGGAGACGACGATGGTCTCCTCTTTGTCACACACAGAGTACTTCAGAACACCCTGTAGTGCTACAGCATCACGTGTCCTGGCCGTGTGGGGGAAATTCTCACTGTACACGGAACAGGAAAAAGGTTTTTCTTTCTCACTTCTTCCTCCTCATCCTATTTCCATTTACACTCTCCTTCCTTTCTCCCCTCATATTTCATAAGAAATTCTCTTTTCTCCCACGAAGCCTTACTACTTTTGAATTTTGAAAGCTGGTTCTTCAGGTGGGAAACGCCACCATTCTCTGGCTCAGCATTCTCAAAAAAACACCCTTTGATGTTTGTGGCTGCAGCCGCAGCACATTGACCGAGAGGGTGAATTTCCCCGTGTCCATGCTGCCCTGCTGGGCCACGGATGCGCAGGACACCAAGGCGAAGTGTTCAACTTGGTTGTTGCCAGCTGCTCCAGCCCTGGACTTTTGTGCACTTCTTCCCAGAGAAAAGAAGAAAACTTTGGGAGGGAGGAAGCAGAAGAGCAATCGAGCCACCCATCAAATTAGCCCTTCTGGCAAACAAATCTCTTTTTCTGTCGGTTTTTGCACTGAGGTTGCTGCGGCAATCTGCAGTGGACTTGGACAGTTGAGTCCCACCCTCTGCTCAAATGGAAGCCTCTTCTTCTTCTTCTTCAAAAAAGGAGAACTCGGCTAGGCCACCTGATAAGTGAAGATCTCTTTGAATAGCTCCAATTTTGAGGAAGCTTGGGAGCACCTTATTATAGGTAGGTCGTTCGTTCTTCAGTCCTGCTGTCGATAGCAAAATCTGGTGCGCCCAATATCGATGATGAATAGAGGGACGTGTAAAGACGGCTGGGGTAAAAGGTGCATCTCGAAGGGGGGGGGGGGAAGCAAGCTGCTAGATGACTATGTGAGCACGCGCTATGAG